>OFEQ01000053.1_pt1 | contig 12346 bp, 5 predicted proteins | sample 1521141 | NCBI WGS metagenome assembly OFEQ01 (sample SAMN04272335, study PRJEB24112) | coral metagenome | biome: Coral reef; feature: Shallow seawater; material: Coral tissue | host: Coral | place: China: South China Sea | collected 2014 | reverse complement strand
GAGATCAAACGTACCGCATGATCCAGAGCCCAGCATGCTAACCATTACAGATCTCTGCCAAATAATTGGTGTTTATTATTGCTGACCTTGAAAGATGGCACACATGAGGGGACTAGTCTCTGCAACAAAGCACGGGGACAAGTCCCATCGTGTGAACTGACCATTGATTTTTTGGCTTCAAAATCTGGTCGTAGGGACCAACTTGCGACTAGTCTCACGCATTCAAACCAGTTTTAATTTTTTGGACAAGTCCCTTGCTACTGGCTTTTCAAAACGCTTTGTGTAAACTGTTTGTAGGGCAAGTCCCTGCGACCAGTCCTTTTGTGTTAACTCTTCAGGGGACTAGTTGCAGGGACTAGTCCCCTCGTGTCTGCCGACCTTGAGGGTGTGAAATGAGTCACTGCACATTTGGCTTGACTTTTGACTTTCACTTAAAACAAGTGCAATGCTAATGACTTACTTGAACTCGTAGCTTAGAGGCAAATCTTCATCGTCCCATCCGTCACAGTAGACATAAAATTCAGTGGTCACAGCGTATCCTATTTCAGGGGACACGCGGCAGCCTTTGTCGTAATCAGTAAGATAGGGCGCCGAGTTGGTTTTGAAAGTGATTTCGCTCTCCTCGGTTGTGTCGTCATCCAGATGAACTGCGCCTATCAGTCTGTAGGTTGCGTCATCCAGTAGCGAGTTTTCCCAGTCATTTAACTTTCCTTTGAATACCAAACTTGGACCGTCTCGTTCCGTAAGAATCCTATCCTCCAAGTCGGTGACAGCCACCCACGTTTCGTTGACACTAAACACGTCGAGCATGTACAGCGTCCAATTATATCCCTTGATTGTCTTACAGGACAGACCTGTGCACGTGGACTCGATAACCATGCGCTTATTGGCGGTCACTTTAGAACCGCAGTTAATTTTGCACCTATCAAAAATGAAAATGAAGTGAAATTTTTGTACCTATTGAAAATGGAATGTTGGGGTGAGCTAGACTGTTGGTGATATTTTAGTCCCTGTTCTAGAGCTTATAAATCACAGCGATTAATTCGAGGGATTCTGTTTTCAGTCCCCTGCATGTAATTTGGTCACTTTTCTTCTAAACGAAACGAAACGAAACCTACTCATCAAATAAAGTATGTATGTATGTATGACTATGAACATCTTGCGAATATGGATTTCGTGTTATTTCCATTTTCGAGTGCTAACCGTAACGAGATATTAAATTATTCAGCTACTCGTAAACGTGGCCAAGGTATAAGCTGAGCGACCATGTTAAGCGACATCAAACAGCCTTCACGTGTAGCCCTGCCTTAAATTCAGTGAAAAAGTCTACAGTCTGCAGTCTTCATCTGCAGTCTGCATTTATCCTCAGTCTTCATGTTACCCCACTTTGGCGTCAAGTTCGTTAGGGAAGCAAGACCCACAAACCCTCGTTTTAACCCCACTCCCGCCATAAGTTCCGTCGGGGACGTTTCGCCTGGTAGGTTCGTCTCCGAGTTTGGTCCTGTACGAGTAGCTGTCTTTCGCCGGGTTTTCCTGCGCATTTTCGCCCTAGCCTGTGTTACAGCCGGCCGCCTCCTATTTTTTTCCGTGGAGAGGTGGCTGTACAAGTGACACAGGCTAATTTCGTCCCCTGCCACTCCTCGCCGGTCGTCGCATATCCTCGTTCCCAGGATGAGGTTGCGCGCAACAACAGCGTTTCAAACCGGAAACCTGGATCGTCTATGCTATGGCTACTTAGGTTTAGGTCATTTTACACACCGTCAGATTAGTTTTACAAATCTTATGTATGTCTTGTGAATGGGTTCGCAGTGTTTCTCTATGACTGGTCCTTTTCGTATGTTGTTTAACGTTTTCGAAGATGTTTGAGCAAGGAGCAATAATCTGATTTGGGTGATCGTCAGGATGCAATGAACCACATGCGGATGACGAAGAGACGAGAAAAGCCATCAAAACCCGGAGAAATTTGACCTTACCTTGCCGAAGAGAAATAAAACCAGGTGCAGGCAGCAAAACGGAGGCTATTCGGTTCATATGTCGAGCGTGGCCCTGATTATTGGCTTCTGGACCATTTTATTTATATCTAATGCCTTGCTAAAGGTAAGCCAGTTTAACCGGTTTAATTATAGTACACTGATATTCCGGACAATGGGCAACATGCATGGATATTACTCAATAGATCGATGTTAAACGAGGCTTATGAGATAAGAATGCTCAACATCTAAACAACAACATCATCATCAACAACAACAAGGTTTATTCCCACTGTTCATCAGATGATTTAACACAAATGCATAAACGGAAATAAGGTCTAACTGGATACTAGTATCAACCAACTAGTGGACTAATGCAAATCCTGCATTTAAATTGGCTATGCTACTAGAGGACTATTAGTATTAGTAATAGTCCTCGAGTAGCGAAATTCACCGGCTTTTCTCTTGTTTTATTCACAACTAAATATTTCTTCGACTTGCATTTGCTAACTTTATTATTGCCTTTTCTGTCCGACTAGTTGGGTGACACTAAAACAATTAGACCCTTCGCCCTCAAGGGCCACGGGTCTAATTGTTGAATAGTAAAAAAAAATGTTTAAAGGATGTGAATCAGCACTTTTTCAAGAATTTAATTCAAGCACTTGTAAATCGTTTAAACTTCAGTTGGTTATAGAAACTGTCTGAAGACGTACATGTAGAATATTGTCTTGTGCTATTTATGTATTGTATTTTATTCAAAAAAAAATGACACGGATGTAAATATTCATTTTATTTTGACAGAGAGCAAACTTGTGAATTAGATAATTTAAAGCCGTGGCAAGTTTTAAAGTGACCATTGTACATAGGAAGTTATTTATGGCACTAAACAAGTGTACCTTATGTTTTAGTTCGCAGAGTGTTCAATTGAATGCTTAGGGTAAGTGTTGATACGTGCAGCATCTTCTTATTAACTTAATAAAAATACTTTTTCTGAATACCGGTAAATGATATTCTAGATCTTTGGTTGTTCCGTTGACTGCGGTGCATTGCTGTGCACGATTTTCCATTTCTCCCAAAAGTGCTCGGTTACTTCCACTTTTTTATTGTGCACATTTAGATTATGTGGTTAACCTCGATATATCGCTATTCAAAGATAAGATAGATATTCTGCTGTTTCTGTTTGAATGTTGTACAGCGCATGTTGAGAGTTCCTTAATTTACTTCGTAAGCTTAATTTATGTTCAATTTTAAAAAATAGAAGCTTGGTAACCTCATGGTTCCTGATCGAGCTGTCCGGGTTCAAACCCTAGCCGGCTGTGCTATTGCATGGGCAAGGCATTTTACAGTGCCCATCTCAAGCCAGATTTATAAATGGGTATCGGCGAACTCGTTCTAAAATACTCCTTGTCACTTGATTCCAATACGTAACTTGCTTATTGAGACGTATTATTCTCCTCGCAAATTTTAGTTCGCGTTCTGATTATTAAGGATTCCTAAGGAGAACCGCGGGGGTAAAAAACAAATAAAACCAATACTAAAACGAGCATCTATGTTGCGCTAAAAAGTCTTTGCTAATAAATGATGTTTTTTTTTCTGTTGGAAGTCCACGGAAAATACGAGTTCCTGCCGGTTGTTAGAGGGACTTAAATATGAACCACGATATGCTAGCGAGTGATCGAAGCAAACGTTCTGCCATTTGACACAAAGACCCCCTCGGTGAGTAGTGTTAAGTAAGGTTCGCAAAGAAATTCTTAAACAACATAGGAAATGAATGAAGACCCTTGCCAAGACTGTTGATGTATTTAAGTAAGTTATTACAAGCAGATTACAGATTTGGAATTAGGGGGAATATAAATGGACTGGATATCTTACGTGGCGTAACATCCAATCCGTTAAAATAGTTTTTTTTTTTGGTTGCCATGACGCTAAGTGGGCCTTATTTTTGCTGAAAAAAGATAGACTTCCAGAAGATTAGGTACAAAAAGTGTACAAAATTTTTGCGTGCGCACAATCCAAATTTGGAATTGTTTTTTGGTTTGTTTTGTTTGTTTTACATTTTCCCATTGCCAATCTTTTGGTTGCCCCTTTACTTTACTTTTTCTCCGCCATTTTATTCTCGCTACCTTTTTGCGTTCGATATTCTTTCTGGTTGCCGTAAAACGTTGGGTGGTCATTATGGTCCAAGCCTGGAAATGGGACCTTGTTCGTATACTGGACCATTTTGTCACCACTTTTGCACCAAAACTGAAAACATTTTTCAATTTGTCTCGTCAGAATGCCGTCATATCCAAAATCGACTGTTGTGCGGATAGATCTATCCTACCTCTACCGTCTGCTTATCAAGAATATCTGGTCAGGGACTGGGTCGAGTAATGGCGACATAAAGACGTGCGTTGCTGCCGTCCGCCCATCTTTCTGCTCTGTTTTTGGCAAATGGCCGTTTATTTCGGTCAATTTTTGAGCAAAAGGAAAAGCAGATCTTCAGCCTCTTCTGACGAATCAACTCTTTCGCCGGAAATAAAAAAAACCAAGCCATACTCCTCGCCAAAGCATCACGAAGACGAAATAATGACAGCTCTCAGTATGACACAAGATGTTGGTGCAACTCTGCAAGCAATCCTAGCAAAGTTGGAAAAGCTTGATTCAATAGAATCAGCCGTGAAGAAAATTGAAGTCAATCTCGAGAACTTAGAGAAACGAACCCAAAGGCTAGAAGTTTTTCAAACAACAGCGAAGAAAGATATTGACGATCTAAAAGAAGGGATCAACTTCACCGGACAACAACTCCAAGATAAGACAAAAGCTGTGGAGAGTGCTCATCGACTCTATGAAACTCAATTAGCAGAGCTGACGACAAGATGCCAGAAAAACGAGGATTTGTTAGATGAGATCCACACGAAGAATCTTTACTTAGAAGCCTACTCTCGCCGGGAGAATATTAAATTCACGAACATAGAAGAATCGACAGAAATAGGCGGCCGCTCTGGTGAAGACACTGAAGAAGTTCTTCGGAATTTTTTGGAACGGGATCTCGGTTACCGGGATGCAAGGAACGTAGAAATTCAGCGAGTACATCGCATCGGAAAAAGCAAGGATGGAAATCCGCGCCCTATTCTGGCCCGCTTCCTTAGGTACAAAAACTGTCAACAGATCCTTTCACTGGGGCACCGGCTTAAAGACACTAATTTTCAAATGTTCCGAGATCTTCCCCAGGAAATTATTACCCGCCGCAAAGTACAGATGGCAGCTTTTAAGGATGCCAGAAGAAATGGAGTTGCTGCCTCTTTCAGCCAATCTCAACCGGACAAACTGTACATCAGAGGTAAACTGTGGCCGGTCGGGCAAAAATTTACTTGTTAATTAACATTAGATACAAACTTTGTTCAGATTGACCTGTAAATTCAATCTCTCGCAGTTGTATTTTTGCCAACAAGCTTTTCTCCAATTAGAGGCGGTCGGCAGCCCAAACGGCCTAATAGAGCTGCAGGCTTTTCTCTTTTATTCTATTTTGGTTTTTTTTACTGTAGCAAGCAATCAGGATGCCTAATTTCTCCACCATAAGTCCGTTAGTAATTTTATTCATCTTGTGTGTGTTTTCGTTTTATTGTCTCTTGGGCATAGAAACTTATTTAATTAACAATAGCTTAAAGGCATGTGGTAATTTAAATGTCTTTTATGGTGAAAATGCAAAATAGTCAACACAGACTCCTTTTTCACTCACAATACAACAGATCTGAAAATAGTTTCCCTCAATGTCAGGGGATTGGGAAACAATGCCAAAAGGAAAGAGGTGTTTAACTGGCTAAGAGCGAAAAAGCAATCTATGTATATGCTGCAAGAGGTCCACTGTACTCAAGACACTACCGATATATGGACTTGTGAATGGGGGTACAAAGCGCTCTTCAGCTGCTGCAGCAGTAATAAAGCAGGGGTTGCTATTCTTTTCAATAATAATTTCAATTTTCAGATCCACAAGGTTTTCTCGGATCCGAATGGACGCTTTTTAATATGTGATATCGTTGCTGATAGCAAGCATCTGACTCTGGCTAACATTTATGCTCCGAACGAAGACGATCCAAACTTCTTTCAGGTTTTCTTCGATCATTTGTCAAACTTTAGATGTGAGGAAATTATAATTGGTGGGGACTTTAACTTAGTTCTTGAAGTTGAAAAAGACAAGAGAGGTGGCCTTGCCAGAACACACAAGAACGCTTTAAAAGTGATTCAGGATTTCTCTGAAAATCTTGGTCTAACTGATATCTGGAGACTTTTTAACCCGGATGCAAGGAGATATACTTGGCGCCAAAACCAACCAGTCATACATTGCCGACTCGATTTTTTTCTTGTTAGTGAATCATCTTTATGTAATGTGACCCATGCAGATATTCTTCCTGGTTTCAAAACGGACCATTCGATGATTACTCTGAGTGTAGCTTTACACTCGAACCCCAGAGGTAATGGTTTTTGGAAGTTGAATACGTCCCTTTTATCCGAAACGAGATATGTCCAAGAAATTAAAACAGCAATTGAAAACACTGTGAACCAGTACAAAGACGACACCTCGGTGAATCCAGCTCTACTTTGGGAAATGATCAAATTAAAGGTGCGAGAGAAATCAATATCTTATGCTGCATACAAAAATTTGACAACAAGGAAACGTGAAGAAATGTTGGAACGCGAAATCGCTTTATTAGAAAAACATTTAGATAATTTATACAATATTAATCCCTCATACCATATTGTTGCAGAAAGAATTTTTACCTTAAAGAAAGAACTGGAAACCATTTTAGAGTATCGGACCAAAGGCGCTATCATTAGGTCAAAGTCGCAATGGTATAACGAAGGCGAAAAGAACTCCGCATATTTTCTAAATCTCGAAAAAAGGCACTGTAAACAAGGAGCAATTAGTCAATTAAAAATTAATGACACTGAATTTGTCACCACAGATAGAGATATCTTATCTGAATGTACGACTTTCTACAAAAACCTTTACACCTCAAAAAAATCCGATAGCCTCCAGTCAACACTCTTCTCTGAATTGAGCTCCGCTTCTTTGACCAATGAAGAACAAACTTTATGTGAAGGCCCTTTAACCCAAACGGAATGTTTGGAAGCCCTGAAGAAGATGGAGTCCGACAAAACGCCAGGCACGGATGGACTTCCTGCCGAATTTTATAAAGTTTTTTGGAAAGACATCTCTTCTTTTTTAATCTCGGCACTCAACTATGCTTTTGACTCTGGCTGCCTCTCAGTGACACAAAGACGAGGGGTTATAAAACTAATTCCTAAAAAAGACGCGCAACTATACTTCATCAAAAATTGGAGACCTATTACCCTTTTGAACACCGATTACAAAATCGCAGCAAAATCTATTGCAAACCGAATTAAATTAGTTCTTCCAAACCTTATCAACCACGATCAAACAGGATTTTTGAAGGGCAGATTTATAGGCGAAAATATCAGACTTATTGACTGTATTATTCAATACGCCACAGAAAAGAATATCCCGGGCCTACTACTTTTTATTGACTTTGAAAAAGCATTTGATTCTCTCGAATGGTCCTTCATACATGACACATTAAGATCCTACGGTTTTGGCGCTTCGTTAATCGACTGGGTGAAAACCCTGTATAGTCATAGTGAAAGCTGTATTCTGAATAATGGATGGGCAAGTAATTTTTTTGAGATTCAAAGAGGTGTAAGGCAAGGCTGCCCGCTCTCACCTTATTTATTCATCCTATCGGCAGAGGTGCTTGCCACGGCAATAAGGAAAAATACTAATATAAAGGGAATCTCTGTAAATAATGTGGAAATTAAGCTAAGCCAGTATGCCGATGACACGACACTTATATTAGACGGTTCACGCGAATCTCTTCTTTCATCCCTTGCAATGCTTGACGATTTCAGCAAAGTCTCTGGCCTCAGACTCAATGATAAAAAAACGGACGCTTTATGGATCGGCGCAAGTATTGGAAATGATAAAATTCTGGTACCAGGAAAAGAACTAAAATGGCCAAAAGACAAGGTTAAATTCCTAGGTCTATGGGTTTCAACACATCCCGAACTATCTGCCTCTTTAAACTATAACGAGAAACTTGAAAAAGTTAAAGAACTCCTAAGATGCTGGAAATACCGCCGACTCACATTGTTAGGGAAAATCTCTGTTATCAAATCACTAATTGTCTCCCAATTAGTTTATCTACTCTCGCCTCTTCGCTCTAACTACAAGGTTTTAAACGAAATAAACGATTTACTCTACACTTTTCTATGGAATGGTAAAGGCGACAAGATAAAACGGAAGGTAATGATTAACGACTTCGGTGCTGGTGGAATAAAAATGGTTGATATTAGCTCCTTCAATAAATCCCTCAAAACCACATGGATTAAAAAATATTTAGATAACAACAACAAGGGAAAATGGAAAATCTTTTTTGATATAACCTTCAAAAAATATAGCTGTCAAAACTTTTTTTCCTACAACCTCAACGTTAGAGACACCGTATCGTTAATAACAACTTCGGACGCCTTTTTAAAAGAGCTATTAGAAATTTGGGCAGAAGTAAACTTTGAACCCGAAATAGCATCGAAAGATCACTTTTTAGACCAACAACTTTGGCACAACTCCTTAATAAAGATAGCCAACAAAACAGTTTTTTTTCAAAATTGGTTCACTAAGGGAATAACTCGGGTGAAACATCTTTTAGGACCTGACAACAACTTTCTCTCGTTAAATGACTTTCGCTGTAAGTATGAAATAGACCCTCGCCCTCTCAGCTTCTATGGATTAATATCGGCTGTAAAGGCTCTCCGGATCGATTCTAATTTTCAAGATTTGCAGAACACCAACCACGAAAAGGAGCCACTTACAACAAGAATTCTAGAAGCCAAAAAAGCAACTACATTAATATACAAAATACTGATTGGTAACAAGAGTTTAACCCCAGAGTCAAGTCAAAAGAAGTGGCTAGAGGATTGTGGCCTACCAATAGACGACAACATAAATTGGGCTGCTGCCTATCTTTTAGCTAAAAAATGCACAAAAAGCACTAAACTGATAGAGTTTCAGTTTAAATTCCTACATAGACGTATATCAACCAATAAGTTCTTATTTAGAATAGGTCTAAGGGGCGACGGAAATTGCAGTTTTTGTCAAACTTCCTTAGAGTCAATAATTCATCTTTTTTGGTCATGCCGCCAAACATCTCACTTTTGGAATAGACTTATCGAATGGCTGAAAAACTTAAATTTACTCCCTAGAGAGTATACTTTGACAAATCTCACTGCCTTGGGTCTGAGGCCAGATAGCTCTCAATTTGCACTTCTTATTAATTACTGCTTTCTCTTAGCACGATATCACATATGGCTCGCTAAAACAAAAGAAGGTCATCCAAATCTTACGCATTTCATATGCACACTAAAATCACGATATGAAATAGAAAAAAGAAGTGGAGATACAAAGAAATGGGAACCTCTTGCAGGATATATGCGGTTTTAATTGATATTTCAAATTATATTTTCTACACCTATCTGTACTTATCGCCTACTTATTAGTCTATTTCTAATCTCCTATCAGGTGCTCATCTCATGTCATCTATAATGTACCACATGCCTTTGGTCTGTCTTTTATGTCTCTATTTCAGTGTAAATTTAAGCTGTAATTAATTATCCATTCTTCGTCTATTTTTTCTTTGCCCCTTGTTGTCACCGTATTTGTTAGTGTATTGTAAGTCGAGTAGATATTGTAAAAAAAAAATAGGTATTGCATTATATGTTTTGTAAGTAGTGCTTGTAGTGTAAGTATGTGTAGTGCAATGTAAATGTAAATGTAAGTATAATATTAGTATGGTAAGTAGTGTAAGTGTTTTGTCCTGTAAATAAAATTGCATTCACGGGAAAAAAAAATGGAACAGTATTTTCGGTTGGTTGAACTATCCCGTCCCGGTCACCAGATTTCAAGTTTCGCGCGAAAATACGAAATCAAATGGGTACTTGAAATAAACGATGTATTAGGTGAGGATGACACCGTACAATATAACTTTTCACGTAGAAATTTACTGCATCAAGAGTACAATCGGTCATGGCCACATTTCACGTAGCACACAGTGTATTTTCGAACACTAGTCGCAAAAGCTTGTTGAGACAAGTCTACTGCAGTCTAGTGCAATAATGTTGAGGTATGATATTCCAGTCGTTAGCAGATAGCAGAGCATTGATGTTATATTTAGAAGCTTGAGGATCAGCCATGTTGAATTCGGTTTCCAGGCTCAAAGAAACTGGTTCCGAGCAGGAATGGTCGAATGGAACGGAACTTTCCGGTTATTTTCTTGAATTTTAGGCCAACCTCGCGAGGTGCACCCAAAATTTCGGAATAAAATTCCGGAAAATGTCTGTTCCATTCGCTCCCCCGCCCGGAATTTCAATAATTTTTACTCGAATGGAAAGCGCCCCTACAATTTGGGCACAATGATTAATGTCAGATCAACCAAATATAATTCACTTGAACAAAATAAAGTGCACTGGCCCAGAGCAATAACACTCAGTGCCTTCTAAAAAATTATCAGTTGTTCAACTGTCAATCATCCTCTTGATAATAATTAACAGAATATTTACAGTACTGCACATCACTAAACAGTTCTGGTATGTTCATTTATAGACAAAATGTACGATGAGTGATCTGGAATTCACAAAAAAATTCAATTATGTTGCCATGGTAACCAAAAAACTTAAAGCTCAGAAGTAATTTTTACCATTCATAATTTGTTTAGGTTGGTCAAAAAGTAAATCACTCATCCTGAAGATATAAATGTAACAACCATCTGCTGAAAAAATGAGGTCAATAGCTCAAAAGCGCTTATAAATATTAGCCGGGACAGTTCCCCTGTCATGAAAAAACACCAATTTTCGGAAATTCAAGTTAGCAGTTTCAAAAGTCAAAGTACAAAATGATTTCACCAACATCATCAGAAACACTTATAAAACGCTGCAAGCTACCACACATGCCATCAACATCATAGGAAGCACTGATACGACGTTGCAAGCGACCATATAATGCAGACAAAGCAAATGAGACAGGCGCGTGTGTTGTGCACTGAGGGGCTAGGCCCTCTTTTTAAAGGGTTTCTTGGATTGGACTTTTGGATGACTTGGAACGGAGAGGATTCAACGAATTTTTATCGGCCAAATGCCACCTTAAAGCCCTTGTTTTCAAATTGGTTGCCATGGCAACGGATCAACATTTAAGAGTATGCTGTAAATAATTGCTTCTCTTTGCCAGAAAAAGTAAAGAAGAAAAGAAAAAAAATGAAGATGTTGTAGTTCACTTTGGTCTTATGGAGTGGAATGAGAAGGAACAAATTCTCAAATCAAAGAGAGGTAAGAGATTGCCATTACGAGTGTCACCTAATGCAAGTTATGTTACTCTACGACAACAGGCAGAAGAAAAATGGAAAACATTTCACAGCAATCTTTACGATGAAAGTCAGGCATACCATCTGCTGTTAGAGGATGGGAAGAAAGCCCTCTTTTTACCCGGATCAAAGACAGAGCCCTTCACACTGAGCAGATACCAAGAGGAGTTAGGGAGAGATTATAAAAGAATCATTCTTTTCTTGTGTCCCGATCATGACTTTCAAATATCTCAAGGTAACTTTGATGAGCATGATTCAACTGACTTTGGTGATGGTGACAGTGATGCTCCTAGTTCAAGCAGTAAGCGCCAGAAATGTGAAATTGACCTAACCTGTAACATCGATCACAAAACAAGCACTCAATGTGATCAGTTTTTTGAAGATCAGCAGATGGAGATGGCTCAGAAGCTTAAATGTGAGGATCAGCTTGACAAAGATCAGAAGCATGAAGGTGATCAATCTAAACGTGATCTGAATATGGAACATCTTCAGCAGCTTCAGCAGCTTGAGGAAGATGAGAACTTAGCTTTTCACCTTCAAAGATGTTATGATGCCGAGGATATCACTCGTAAGGATGAAAACACGATAATCACTGATGCATCTTCAGTGGTAACCTATTTAGGTAATCAGGTAGATGAGTCAAGTACTTTTTTCATTGTCATAAGGAGAGGTGCCCCATTAGACAGGACACTATCAATATGGAGCAGAGAAGTGAAAAAGAATGCTGGCAACACAAAGAAAATTGTGAGGGTCCATTTCAGTGGGGAACAAGGAATTGATTCTGGGGCAATGGCAAAAGAGTTCTTTACCATCACACTTCCTAACATTGGCTCTGTCATCTTCCCAAATGGGCAGCCAGTGGATTCCACATTCCATGTTCATAATGGAAACTTCAATGCCTGTGGAGAGATTGTGGCTGCAAGTATAGCTCAAGGTGGGCCAGCACCATGTTTCCTGGAGGAAAGTGTC
>OFEQ01000052.1_pt1 | contig 12363 bp, 8 predicted proteins | sample 1521141 | NCBI WGS metagenome assembly OFEQ01 (sample SAMN04272335, study PRJEB24112) | coral metagenome | biome: Coral reef; feature: Shallow seawater; material: Coral tissue | host: Coral | place: China: South China Sea | collected 2014 | reverse complement strand
GTTCAAGTTTCAAATAATCAGTTCATTAGTGCAATCTTGAGGGGTACGCTTCACTAAGTTTGACTGTAATTGATGTGCAACGTAGATGGCAGGCGAGGAGTCTGGCACGAGAAATGTTTATTGCCAGATCCCTGGCCGGGGCGCTTCGCAGCTCGTAACAAATCGATTACATGCACCTGAAGACTATAAAGCCCAAGGCGAAAGGGCGCCTTTATTGACCATGCAGATTTTGTACCCTCCTCTGCTTTCTGTCTTTTTCCTTTTTGATGATTGCCTTTTCAATAATCATTTTCAGTTTTTATGGCACTTTAACGGAGCTGAATCATTGACAACGACTGCTAATGACTTAGCATTTTTGGGTGTTGTTCCCATGATCCATGCAGGATCGCGTTGATATAACTTTAATATCTAAAAGTGCAAATGTAGATGAATAATTGTTACCTTTGATCTAATTGATCAATGCATTTTTATTGCATGTGCAGATTGACATTTATCAAGTCATACGACAGTGGGCACTCAATGCCCACTGTGGCTAAAGGTCTTTTGTCTGGTGAGGAGCTGTTAAGACATTTCTCTTCTGGAGGAAAAAAGAAGAAAGTGTATTTTCTATTCGAAGAATCAGGTATGACTGTTGGGTCTGCCTCTTGTCATGATTGTTTTTCTACCAGTGTATGCAAAGAGATTTATTTCATTTATTTCAATTATTTTTTTCAAGGATCTGTAGTTGTTTTTTATCAAGTGGACACCTTGTAGGGGTTGTTGCTTAACAGGGGTTGTTCATTAGCATTGAACTTGTGCAAGTAGAAGCGTCACTGAATGTCAGTAGGATTGTGGACACTTTTGATTACTTTTGTACATGATGCAATCTCTTGTTGACTGGTACCAAGTTTCACTGATGACTGTCACAAACATCAGATCCTCAAAAAGTGCACAATTTCTGGTTTCTATTTCTCTTGTACTTAAACTAGGCATGCTTAAGAGAGTGGGTGGGTTGTAAATAGTTGGCCAGGGTTTTCTGAAAATCTGTGCTCTTTCTATTGCTGTAGGGCCATCAACATCAACAGCAACAGCAGCACCCCAGACAGCCATATCCTCACTGGCTGATTCGACTGCTAATGGAAGTAAGTTGTATTGCACCTGTAGTTTAACTGATTCAGAGGTATTTACACAAAATTCATTCAATGATACATTTACATGTAGAATAACTAAATCACATTAATTTACATATCATTAATGAAACAACAGTAGATGTACATCCATGAATTTTATGCATATTTTTGGCAGCCAAACGAACTAATTAGAATGATTAAAGTGCCCATATTGTCAAAATTTTTACTTTCTTATCTGACCCTCTATATTACCCAATGAACTTTTGCGAAAGAAAAATTCGATCTGTATAAAATGCAATCTTTCTTATAAGTTTTAAAAAAGTTCAAATATGCCGCCATTTTGGTCTACCAGCACCAGCTTTCCCTTGATTTGGAGTGAGTTGTGACGTACATTAAGGAATGTAGGCTTTCATGTTTGACTCATCTCGATTGTTTTACCTCTGTAAATTTAACTTTAGTTAGTAGTTCATACAAAATGCTGGAAAAGAGCATTTTGCATGGACTACGAAGCTAAATTTGCAGAGGTAAAACAAGCATAATAAGTCAAGTCTCAGGTCACACGCTCCTGAATCTACGTCACAACTCTGAGCATGTCGATCATGTGATCAGTGGCACAGGCAGACTGCAAGAAAAATAGGATTTTCAGATCTTTTAAAATTCATAAAAAAGCGATTTTTATCCAAATCGCAAAAAATTTTTTGCCAAGGTTCATTGCTTGAAATGTAGGATCTGATGGGAAAATAAAAATTTTGACAATATGGGTACTTTAACAAATCAATATGACACTACTTGGTTTCCCTTGGCTTGCTTGGCTGATGTACTTGTAAACATGTACATGAAGATGGTAGGAATCCAAAGTGCTGTCAAATCACCAGAAAAAATAATTATAACATGTATTCATTATCTGATTATCACACTGCATGTTAGAACATAATGAAACATGTACTTAAATGTACCCATAATCTTTTAATGTTGGTATAATTACTCTTATAGAAGCATCAGACAGACCAAAAAGTAGGATACCACAGGTGGATTTAACTAAAACAACGCCGCCAAATGATAGAGGTAATTATAATTTGGCAGCTGGTCTAATTGGTCTTACAGAGTTAGATTAAAATAAGAATTTTTTTTCTCAAGTAAACATTTTCTTAAAAAAGTTACACACTAAATCATGACATTTTGCTGTTCACCAAATCAAACAATTGTGCCAGACAGTATAAAGTTTCCAAAGCATGAAAAAGAATAAAATCCTGAGATAAGAAGCAAGTAGAGCACAACACTGGCTGCCTGTGTGATGTTTGAACATTACTAAATCCTAGAAGCTTCTCTCTTGGACATTTCCCTTTAAAAAAAACTGAACAACCTTGCATTTTGAATTGAATATTCATAGAATTTAACTGTATTTTAGCATTTGAAGCCAGCAGTATTAATAATATTAGTAAGAGATATTTGCCTTGTATAAAAGGAGGTAATGAAGTTGACTAATTTGAAACAAATCCTTACATTCTAAAAGCAAAAACACGCAGACTCCTTACCAGTATGGCTCGAAGTACAGACTCACTGCACCAGTATGGTAAGATAACATGTAACAGATAACTCACTTCACCAGTATGGTAAGATAACATGCTAAAATCTGCTACAATTATTGTAGCAAATTTTAGCATGTTTATGTCTACGGACAATAACTTCATACTCTCTAATGTTAAGTCAAGCATTCCCTTAAAATTCCCTCTCTCCTCCACAGAGGCTCACAGGGGTTTTTTTTTCGGGTGGGGTGGATCCGCTGAGTAATGTAAGGTTGCACAGCGGATTGATATAACAAATGCTTGAACCTCCGCGGAGGAGAGAGTAAAATTCCTCCATGGGGTTTAATATTATATGGCCTATAGCTGTAGGATGAGTGTTGGAATAGTGTTCTGCTGTGACAGTAGTGTTGTACAGTGTAGGCTGCATGTAGGGATGAGTCTGGCGCGCTGTCTTTGGGATACTCTCCTGCTTTGCCTTTATGTTTGTCTGGCTCCCACTTACAACCTCCTGAAGACCTCCCAAAGTTATCTATTTGTGGCAATTTGAGTTGCAGTCAGCTATTTGTAGCGTACAACAAACCTAATACATTTGCATGAACAAGATTTTATTTTGATACTTCCTATGATCTGAATCAAAAAATCTCTTCCTTTAGATGACACCAGTATTGATGATCTTGGAGATCACGAGTTAATTTTATATGATCATGGTAAGTCTTGTTGCCACAAACCAATGTCCATGTACTAGCTTATATGAGACACAATACCACATACAGTAAAACCTGTACAATTAAAACAGTTTTAGTTAAATTGTACAATATTATTATGACTAACTATTATTTTATTGTGTTAGATGCATGTTTGCCTCGATAATCATTCTGCAAAGACTGTAACATATAATTGTACAAAATAATTACAGTGTTAAGAAAATTGCTTGCTAAAAGTGGGCATGAACTGTCCCAACAGCTATCAAAACATTGGTACTAATGAGTAATAAATTGTTCTCAAAATGAAATGTACACCAAAGCTAATACTGTCAAATTAGGGAAATACAATGGAATGAGAAATACGCATGTGATAAGTGACCCTTAACATAGCTTGATTAGAAGATATTTATGTAACCTTGATAGACAGTTCACCAACCAGTTTTATTTTTTTTTTCTATACTTGTTTTTTTTCTACCTGAATAGTGTAAATAAAGGTTGTTGTTGTTGTTGTTGGTGGTGGTGGTGCTATTGTGTTAGATTTATGGCATCATGTTTTTACAGAAGGTCACAATCAAGCCATTCATGATCGGGAATTAAAAGAGGAACCAGAAGTAGGTATGCGCCAATTAATTATTATGGACATGCTTATTGTATTTAAGTATTCCTTATTTGGGATTTGAAACAAAAATTGTTTCTTAGCTGGTCGGTTAAAAAATGATTCTTAATTATATTTTGCAGTGGGAAGTATAATTAAAGAATTGACCGTCTTTGGGATTGAATCTGGTATGTGTTAGGTGGTCACGTGCAAGAGTCCCAAAACTTGCTACCCTAATTGAATTGTTCATTCAACATCCGTTAAATATTATTACTATGAGGCCTCAACCTGGCAAGGAAGGAAAGATTATGTCTACAGGTCTACCAGACCATGCTATGTATTGCTCTTTTGTAGGTTTCTTTTGAACCTTTTGCATTTGTATTAAGCAGCAACCTGTTATATATTAAAACAGTTAGTTTAAGCCATTCCCAAAGGATGACTGGTGAATACAGTATTGACTGACCTTTGTAAGACCAACAAGGATGCCACTATGCTTAAGAAGTATCTCGTATGCATTCTCACAGAAATGCTGCTCCAACCTCTTTGAAAATTAATTTTTTAACCTTAACTTTAAAAGTCGAACTCAACTAGGTGCTCATGGAGAAACTCAGTATTTGACAACATTTCGTAACAACTTGACGCCTTTATCTGGCCATGGCATTAATATTTCAATTATAATTCACTCTTTATACTGCATATTTCGTGCATAGAGCACTCTAAGGATTAGTGAAACAGAGCCTAGACCAAATGTATTCATTCCAGTATAAAAATTACATGATCTATATAGGTACATAATTTAGTTCTGTTTGTGATGTGAGGATTTTGTGCAAGTTGAGTTTTGTAGTGCAACCTTGTATGTCATGTCTGTTTGTCAGATACAGTGAAAGGAGAATACATTGGCCGCACGCAGGAAGTGGCGTCTGTTACACATCATCTAAATGACAACTGCGCTGTTAACCTGCCGCCTTTTGTGACACATTCTTTGGATGAAGTAGGTGTTTGCATTGTTCCTTTTGTTCAGTGAAACTGGTGAAATTATTTAGTACCTAATTACTTTATAACATCTTAATACCAACATTCTTTTTTATAATTATGTGCCAATTCTCCTTCAGTTGGTGTGGCAAGCAAGAGAAGCTGGGGCCATGTGTGTTCTTTTTATCCTTTCAAGTACACACAAGAAAGAAGACATTGAAAACTTATTCAAGTTAGTCCTTATATTATATTTTTATGTATACATTGTGATGTTGCAGAAAATATCCATACTCCCCCACAGAAGGGATTGGAATATCCTGGGGGATTGATGGTTTCATGATAATGAGACAAAAAAAATTAAAGAAATTTATGGAGCTTAACTTAAACTTCCAAAGGGGAAGGTATGGATATTTTCTGGAACTACACATTGTTCATTTTATGGAGTAGTGTTCCATTAACCTTAAAATTAAGCAAAACTATTGAAAGTAATCAACAATGTAATAAGCCAATCAAACTATTAAAACGTGAAAATACATGCAGTTAACCAGCATCAAGCACATGAAAAATATGTGTACAAGCAAGTCACAAAATCTACTCAGTGCTCGAGACTAACGGTAGCCAACTAGCCACAGACTAGTAAAAGTTTTATTTTGGCTAGTGGTTTTTGCACCTCACTAGCCATTTTGGCTAGTGAGAATTTGTGAGCACTGTCGGAGGCCCAGAGGAAACCAATTAGAAGTTAAATTCAAACTTTTCACAAATCGAAATTGAGTAAAAGCAAGCAGAATTTAAAACATCGGCTGTAATAAACAAGAAGTTTAAGTTATTAAAACGTGGAAGAATGACTGACTTTTTTGTTTGTTTTTCCCTTAGTAAAAGACAACATACAACAAACAAACTGCTTGCCACTGAAATCATGCTCCTGGGGGTTTTATGAGGATAAACAGCATGTAGTGAATTTTGAGCTAATTTTATTGCATAAAATATGCACCCGCCCTATATTAAAAGATGACTGATCTATCTAAATTTTGCTTTGGTTGTGATATTTTGTTTTGCCTAGACTGGTATATAGAAATGATAAATCTTGTAAAAAACGTTGAAATGCTAACCTAAGTTGTTGCTTGTAGAATATTAGACAACACAGTCCAGCAGACGGAAACAAAGCGCTTCTTTTGGGTGGCTGACAGAGAGTCGGCGGAGGGCAAGAAAGGTGAAAATCAACTCTAAAAAAAGGCACTAAGTTAAACATGACACGCAAAGACTGAACTTAGTGAATAGTCCTTCACTATAGACACTGGTCTTGGCATCTGGAATGAGTGTTGTCAGTAGTAATTTACAATTGTTTTGTTGTTGCTTTTCTCCACGATGTGATTGATCAGAAAATACCTGTGCCACATTCACAAGCAAATGAAATTAAGGGACAGTGGTGACGATGTGTGCCATTTTGAGTCCATTTCTTTGGCCTTAGAAGTACCTCAATTCTATTTTAGAACTAAAACCAAACTCAAAAGTGACTAAGACTATCAAAACAATTTATGTCAATATTATTTTTATTGCAATTCCAGCAGTTAGATGGCATCAAGATAGGTGCTAATAGTTATAATGCGTAACCAATAACCTACAATATATCTTGTGTCTTTTCTTAGTTCAAGCCAAATATGGTGTTGGAGGAGATTTGCCAACAATGCTTGTTTTGGTACCCTCTCATGTTCCCCAATGTGTGGAAATTTTTAATGGTAAGAATATTTTCCAATTATTCACCAAAGTGGAGGTAAATATCCATCACTTTCACCAACACTGTTTTAGTGTGTACCGCACAAGCTGATTGCATTTTAAGTGTGACAAGCGGTCGGAGATTTAAAAATCTCTTGCTCTAGTTGCTCGGAGGTAATTAGCAAGTACTATTCACCTCCAAGCAACCAGCGTGAGAGATTTTTAAATTTCCATGAACTTATCAGAGCGTGTGAAAAGCACTATTCACTTGTGTGGTATATACTAATATAAGATATTTTTCATGGTATGGTACAAAGTGAAACAGAATTACAGTTGCAAGATGACAGGCTAAGTTACTAATATCTGAAAAAAATTGGCACAAGGTCAGTTGTAACCTCCATATGACAAGTGAGAAGATTATTTTCATTTGATAGCGATATTTCAGAAAAGATTATCTAAAAAAATTGCAAGTTCATGGCATAATACTATTGTCACTCTTTCAAGCAACATTAATTCTCGGATTCATCTAGTTGATCGGACAACCACTAAATAAGTAGTACAAACAAACAATTAAGTGCCTCCCTTGAACAATAAAATTGAAAGTAATTGTGTCTCAACTACCCCTTGTCCATGCAAAAAATAGTAAAAATGTATAGGCACTGCTACTGGCTACTGTAGGTTTATGGACACTCAAGTTGATTGAAATTACAGTCGGCTGGTAATTTTGGGTAAAAAAGGTAATTTGGTTTCTTCTCATGCAATTTCTGTGTGTAATTATTAGATGATACCAAGCACTTATACTAGCAGCAATATACTTCTATGAGTAATTGCCCGATTTAACCTTGTTAGCAATTCCAGGTACGGCAAGACCATCCTCCTGTTTTGCTTTTGATTAAAAATTTCATTGTTACTTCCTAAAAAAACTCAAACTTTTAAGTCCAAGTAGTTTTGCCAATTGCCCCTTTTGAATGAGCAATTTGAGATCATTGGCCAGTGCACTTCTTCAATGATTTACTATACTTGAGACCCTTGTGAATGTGACAAAAGAAAGGGTCTGAAATTATGAGAATTTATATCAACTTTTTCCTTGTAGAATCAAACATTGGAAAAAAGAATGTCGCGGAAGCATTCCAGACAGCAGCCGGCCTATGTGAAGCTTTAGAGGAGGAAAGGTGCTACAGTAACTCTCGTATCATATTTTTTTTGGCCTCTTCTCTTAAGTTATTGAAACCTATGATATGTTACTTTATATATTAAATTTAAGTTTGTTTTTTCAGTTAGTTGGTTTAAATACTTTCACCTGGCAAATCTCTTCAAGTCAGGAGCATACATGTAGGCACAACGCTATTAAATTTTCTGTGCTGACAAGCAGTGTTATACATGTATGTGTACATTGTTTGTATTATAAGGCAGCATTTCAATGATTTATGCATCACCCCTAACTAGATCTTAAAACAAGTAAGGTTTGAGTGAATGTATATTTTGCAATCTATCGTAAAGCACATCTACATGTATACATGGTTACCTAACAAAGTTTTGATTAAAAGTTTTGAGAATTCTGAAACATATTTATTTTGTTGACGTTATTGTGGCTAATGTACACTGGCCAGGTGCAATACAAAGACATCAGAAAGATGCCTGAATGATGCCAAAAAGTCAAATCAAAAACTGTCTCTAATAAATCATTGTTGTTGGACATGCCTGTTTAAAGTTTGAAAGAGTGGCCTGGTGCTCAGTATTGAGATTCATGTGTTCTGTGTTTTATTAAGGTTTAAGTTGGACAACAGGAGAAGCCTCATCAAGGCACAAGATAAAGAATTTTTAGAACAAGTATGTTTATTAAATAATATGGGATGCATATCTGTTAAACTGATGCATATAGAAATATTTTTGAGGCCAGAAAAGTTTATTTTTTTCTTTATCTAAGGAAATCGTAATAATAAAAACAGTCAACAGTTTTATTTGCTTCCTTAAAAGATAGTCGATGCTGAATACATAATGGTGCTGACATGTTAAGTAAACAAATGCAAAGATTGATTACAATTCAGTGGGACATCATGAAGCAAAAGTACTAAAAAATCAACGGGAATCAATGGTTTAATGATAGTATTCAATAGCACTGAATTACACGACTCAAGCTTGTGATTATTGATTGTTCATCGATTGGCTGAAAGCAAACGAAAACAAATAACTTTCGAATTCAACTGTCATCGCCTGATATCGATTGATCAATTAGATTTCCAATCATTGATTGTGATCGATTGATCAGGGCAGACTAAACACAAAGAATGTGGTTATTTTAATGTTTTGCATGGCACAAATTGAGAGTGGCAATTGGTAATTTGGTTCGTGTTTCATTTTTTGCTTTATCAGGAGGAACAATCCATGCCAGCAAAATCAAGTGAAAATACCAATGAGGACCATGGTGCCAAAGCCCACAGGGTATGACACAGAGTTTCAATAACAATGTATTTATCTTGCGGTTTACATATGCATGTGTCAATTCACAAAAATTAGCATATATTAGGTATCGAGAGTTCTGCAAAAAAATCACAGTTGTTGTGTGAATGTTACTATTCTAAGCCCACAAAAACACAATACAGTCGAACCTCCCGTAAGCGACCACCAAAAAAATTAATTTCAAGGTTAGGTGGTCGCTTACAGGAGATGGGTGCTGACCAGAGCTTGCACCATATTGGGTCAATTTTTTTTCACATATGGTAACTGCACAGCAGAGACTTACCCACGTTTTACTTTTTTTTTGTCATATGAAAAGTCACTTTCGAGAAAAAATAAAGCACTTCCCATTGAAAACTTTCCATCCCTTGTATTATCCAGGAATGTGATAATGTTACAACTCTTTATTATCCAATTTCTGCTCTGTTATCTGCCAAGTGGTCTCCCATGGGAGGTTGAAAACAAAAAAAAACAAAAGAATTAAAACTAATTAAGGCTCTTAAGTGGTCACTTACAAGAGGTTTTAAATATAGTGATTTCACTTGAAACCTTTTGGTATTTTGCCACAATGGTTGTTGAGGAGAGGTGGTCACAACCTGAGGTATGACTGTAACTATTCATTCTAAATGGATTAAACTCTTTTTGCTATGTTAGAAGGACCAGTCTACGCCAGCAAGATGCCATTCAAATGAAGACTGTGATGCCAAAGCACGCAAGGTATGTCCTAAAGAATCAAATAAAATTATTAAAAACTGTAGTTATCTTAAGTTATATATGTTGATATGCTGGTCACGCAACGTCAATTGGCCTGGCATGCTAATCACAAGATACTGAGATATGCCATTCTACAGGAAAGAAGAAATGATAAAGCACATGATAAATAAACTTCAATCAATGGAATCATATGGAAGAGGATATTTTTGGATTTTGACTGATTGCATTGAGGAGGAGTATTTTAGAATCCGACGGTAAAATTGAGTTATATAGAGTTGTTTAAAATATTTTTTCTATCTACATGAATTGCAATTGTGGTAGAAATTGTTGTAATATAACTGGTATTTAATATTGTTTTGTACCCGAAATGTAATGAGTAAAGTTTAATGGTTTTTTTTTTGGCTTCTTAGATAAGAGAGGATAGACAAAATCGTGTGCCACCAGAGCCCAAAAAAGGGCATTTCATAATCCTTCGCTTTGGTGATCTTAAATTTCAGCGCAAGTTTAAGACAACTGCATTCTTCCAGGTATGTGCTTGAAAACTACAGTAATTGTTTTTAATGTACATTAATTTCAATACTTTTGGTATTTTAAGCAAACTCCCAGAACACAGCAATGGTAAAAGAATGAGTGTGAAGAGACACCTTCAGAGAAATGACCATTTTGGTCAAGGGTAAACAAACTTCACTCTGTGCCAAAACAAATGAACACACCACCCCACCTTTTTTTAACCATTTCTTGTTACTGTCCCAGCACTTGTTTACTATACATGTTGATATTGAAGTAATGTTGTGGTCTATGCTAATGACAGGAAGTGTATGACTGGGCAGGCTCTATTGAATCTCTACCTCTGCACTTCACCCTTCAGAGAAGGCAGGAAGTGATTTTGCACGAACACCAGTTAACTGAACAAGAGGTCCTAGATGTATATGAAAGAGTAAGTAAAACACATTGAATGATAAATTATTACAACGTGATGTGTGAGTTAAGTGAAATTTTATACTGCACATATATCAAAATAGCACTTGGATATAGAAAATAACTATTACCTCTTCCTATCGAAGCTGCAGATCCATGCTGTAAGTAAACAACCATTTTCTTTTATCATTTGATGTATCAGATATAGTCTGGCTCAAGTCCAAAGAGAATGAACTTCTGCTGTATGAATAAACATAAAAGATGATTTACTGCATTTTGGTCATATATTACAATAGTCGAGAGGTTTGAAATCTTTAAGGAAAGGTACATCTTTATGGACTTAAAGAGGTACTACAAGGTTGTGGTCAAAATTCAACAATGCGGCTTTTCCATTTCAATTAGTTTCATTTTGTTTCATTTTGAATCAACCTTTTCATTCAGTTTTAAATTTGTACGGAATTCAGTAGCTAAGAAAATTCTCTCTTTGTAATCTCAAATGGAAACAAACACAAAATAGGTTTCTTCATAAGCAAAGCTTGAACTTGCTTTGAGTAGAAGTTCTCTTCTGGTCAAGAATTTGAAGAAATGAGGCAATGGTGCTGCTTGCTGGTGAGTATTGAAAAAGTTACAAATCCCCTCAGTGTGCATACAGGACCGTAGCTGGTAACAGGCGAATTGCAGATCGTGCGTCAGCTTTTTTTGCTGTTGTTTCGATGACTACGTGTCATCACTCTCAATCAAATAGAGAATAAAATTGATAACCTATTAAATACCATGGTGCAAATCTAAAGCTGTTTTCATTAATACAAAACTTGACAAGTAACTTAACCTCTGCCAAGGTGCACCCAGAGCTGGGCCGAATTTATTATTGACTGTGTAGTTTTTGTAGCTTATTTGTAAGCATCGGCAGTATCAACATGAAGGCAATGAAAAACGTTGTGATGTGTTTATTGCTTGGAAAATTTTCAACTTCAACCGAGACAACAGAAAGTTAACCAACGTAAAAATTCGACTAAACCAGTGATCAACCATGGTTTATTTCGGTAACCAAGATTGTGATGACAGATAAATCAAGTCCACCTGGGATCCCATGATATCTCGTACCTCATGGTGTCCAGTCAATCTCATGTGGTCGCGTTTTCGACGTTTGTTTTCGTGGCAAACAAGTAAGCCAAATCTGCATCAGACACTTGGACAATACATTCGAACGTTCGACTAGAAGGTCTGAAATTCTCTTTCCACGTTTTTTCAACAAAATTTCCGCCGTGCAAAAGGGTTTTAGCCGCCTGCGTTGCAGCCGGACGTGTCACGAAACCCGCGGACTATACCGGACTATACCGGCGATTTTGTCTGTCTGCGACGCAGGCTGAAGGGTTTCAAACTGTCCAGAATTGGTTAGCGAAGTCATTAAAAGCACTTCCTCTCTCAGCAATTTCAGTCTGAAAGTTGCGCGGTGTTGGAATTTGAATAGCCTGGTTAGCGGGTATAAAAAGTGAATGGAAACAAGTTTATTCTAATCACCCTGAAACGATTATAAAATATTTTGTAACTAATCTTAATAAACACAAACACAGCATCAGGGAGCGGGCATCTCGTTTATTGATGCAGGAATACAGCGAGCGTTACATCATAAAAAGGCAAACACACCGACGAAT
>OFEQ01000051.1_pt1 | contig 12365 bp, 5 predicted proteins | sample 1521141 | NCBI WGS metagenome assembly OFEQ01 (sample SAMN04272335, study PRJEB24112) | coral metagenome | biome: Coral reef; feature: Shallow seawater; material: Coral tissue | host: Coral | place: China: South China Sea | collected 2014 | reverse complement strand
ATTTGTTATATAGCTGTCAAATTTTAATATAATTTGTAGAATTGTACCGTTACCAAATCTATTATTCACGGGCGGCAACGCAATGAACGCACTGGACTGAGTTTCAAGCCAAGCTATTAGTCTTGGCTACTGATTTTGGCTCTTCGATGATATTTTTCGGCACTATAAGGTTCAGACGTCGTGCTTCTGCCGTGCCTAACTTAACGGATATCTGAACTGGGCCGAAAAATCATTAACATACCACTAGTAGCCAATCATGTTATGTGCTTAACCATTGCTCAGTAAAAAAAAACATTCATAGGCGTATTACCTCATCTGTTGATATGATTTTACTAATCTGTAGTTTAATCAAACTTGTCGCTTAAAATACGACCTACCATTAACTGTTATTTTCATGATAACTGTTATCATGCAAATAAATGTTATGTCTGAAAAATGCTATCAATCAGAGGTTTTATCAACACTATTATCATCGGTCGAAACGGACAATTTGGAATTCACCAAGAACAAAGATAACGCCAGAAATGAGCAGTTCAACACTTGACTAAGTAAAGGCCCGGAGGGCAACGTTTGGTTGTACTTCCTCGCGGCTTGTCACGAGATTTCGTCAATATTCTGTTAAAAACTGAAAATGATTTAAGTGCTGTTGAATGCTTCGGTTACATGCGAGCTTAGATTTAATTTATAGCTTGGAACACAATAAAATAGGTGGAATTGGCCTGATTCATGTTGGCTTAAAGATATAACTTTAATCTCAGATATTTCTGCATGGATGACTTCCTGCACGCCGCCAAGTAAAAACACATTTTAAAGTGAGCCATGCGTTTCAACTTCTGCGCATTATTTTTACCATCAAACGCTCCTAGTATACCAGTTTCGAAGTCATTGTTATCAACCCATTGTTATATTGGTCGCACATGTCTACATACCATGAATTGAAGCCGCCGAATCTAAACGGTGGCTTGTAACTTGGTTTTAATTCTTTCAAATTCAGAAAGACTAAGATATTTAAGAGCAAACAGCGTTAGCGAGACTAAATGATAATGAAAATGACAGAAAGGAGAATTTTACACGTTCCATTTTCGTTTCAAGTCCACTCTTGCATTATAATTAAACCTCTTCAGTGTCGTCAATCAATTTGTAGTTGACTGCAAAACCGAAATTAGCCGGTTACAAAGCTTATTAATAACTAGCCGTCACTGATTTGATGTGTTGATTAATCTAAGGAAGAAGGTATATTCCTGCCAGAGCTTCCAGGATAATGTTGGTGTTTCTTGTCGAGCTGACCATACTCCTTAGAGTAACGGTAACGGTAAGCAAACAACCTTCGAAATCACAAACCTGAGTGATTCTTTATTTCCTGCTTTTTACACCAGGCAGTCTGTGGACACAACCTAAATGAAATAATGCTATCTGAACGGCTTGTAATCCCAAACGTCACTTATGAAGTGATTTTGTGTTTTTAAAGTTGGTTTTCGATTCTTGATTCCTATCTAAGTGAACGCTTGACTGGTTAGACCACATGGAAAATGGGCGTGGTTTAGCATCTTGGTCAGTGAAAGCCAGCTTTCTTCATTCTCACCTATCGTGGAGAATGGGGATTCAAACTATTATTTTACTTTTTCTCACACTTGTGGGTCACTTGTATGATTCAGTGTTAAGCTCAGGTATAGAGCGTAGTTTGAAACGCGTTGCGGCGAAAACGCATTCGAGAGAAAATTTCAAAACATCGTACGCTTCATTGACTGGAACAATATCATAGGGAACTTTCAGATCTCTTTCTCTGAGCAAAGCCGGCATCTATAAGCCCACACTTTTGTCATTACTTTTTTTATATAGAATAGCACTACTTAACAAGAAGTATATCTGAAAGATACATTTAACCGGCTGGATCAGTTGAATGCGGCGAGATAAGCGATGGCGCCAGTGTTCTGATTCGTCAGCAACTTAGCATCTGGGGTCGAAAAAGACCTGTATCGGAACGCTTTTGCACGTACCTTGTTTTATTCCCGTGTTCATGAACCAAAATGGCTTTGGATTGGTTATGTTTGTTATGATGTTGCTCTAAAAACTATTGTAATCGATGGCGTCATCGACGACGGGTAAGTTTTCGTGCTTTCACTAAATTTGACCTCTAGACTGCGTTAGGAATGCCTAAAACGGAAAAAATGGCAACTTACATGAAGGTAGACTTACTTCGTTTTAAAAAAAATCGATATATGATGACGCTAGACTGCAAATTAAACCAGATCCATTCTAATCAAGGCTAAAAATCTATGAAATAAATAGTGTAATCACAGCAAATAATTTCGCAACACTGAATAATTATTCACTCCTAACAAAAGTAAAATGAATATTAATAACATTTCTTTATGCAATCTATGATCTATCTTACCCAAAGGAGAGAATTGACTTGTCACAAACTGAAACAATTTTTAATTGAATAAATTGAAACCTTGTATTTTTCAGTCCAGCGTGGACTGCGGTGCTTAACTGAATGATTTCCTTTTCAAAGACTCAAAGACAATACGTTTCATTTGCTGTATACTTTACATTCCAATCATAGTTGCTTGCTCAGCATTCTTAAGTTTACAAGCAGATACTTCGTTAATCAACTTCCTCATGTTGAGGTATGATCGGAATTATTTCAATAAACGGGAACAATAACAATAGCCTGGTATGGCTGTGTTTGGGGTCAGCCCCAACCTTAGTAAATAAAACAGGAACAATAACAAACAACTTTGTGTGGCTGAAAATGGGGAAGTGGGAGACAAAGTACTCCAGAGAAACTTTTAAAGTCAATAGCCCCATGTACTCCTGGATTTTTGAGAAAAAACCTACCCCCAGGGTGGTGCACACAAAGGTATGGAGGAGACAAGCTTCCTCCCAGGGCCGATGGTGACCATTCCTGGGTAGAGAGGAGGAAGTAATTTGTCCTCCTCTCCGATTGGAGGGAGTTGGGCCTCCACTAACCTAGATAAGAGGTGCACAGGCCGATATGGAGTGGAGGGAGTTGGGCCTCCACTCTGGGTCGGCTGTGACCAATAATTATTGCGGGCCTCCCTAGGGCCCCTTGAAAACTAGATGTATATCCCAGGAGTACAAAATGCCGAGTCTATGGGGGCAAAAGTGTGACGATAGGAGCACTTTATCCCCACAAAATGCGAAGCATTCCCCCATTGACGAGCCACGGTGGAATAGGAAAAAACTTAAATATGTGTTATAAGTGGTCAATGAGGGTCTGGGGAACCTGTGCTAGAACCGAGGGTGGGGTTTTGATGTACCTTTCGAAACAGTCCGAGGACCATCGCCCTAAAACCTTAATGAGCCAAGGGGGTAAATTGGCTGAAGCAGCTGTGGTAGCCGCACCTATGCGAAAACTGTGGCCTGCAAATTCACTTGAATCAAGCCCTCCCTTAGAAAGTAAATCTCTGGTCTCACTTGTGAATTTGCCCCGAGTGAGGAAGGAACCAGATTGAAAGGTAAATAGGGGCCCAGAGTTAGGAAAGGGGGTACGAGACTCTATATATGCTAACATGGCAGAAATAGGGCACAACTTAGAGTTTGCCCTCCCAATAACAACAGTTTGCCCTTTCCTAAAGGGGTCGGTTTTAGAGACCTTTAGTCGAACCAGCATATATATGGGGGAAGATTTAGGCATAAATACTAAGTCTGATAGTGTAAGGTGGCATTCAGGATTAAAGTTGGAATCGCAAGTAAGTTCCCCAATGCGAAGAAAACCAAAAAAGGCAAGGGTCATAGCTGCCCAAACCATTATGGAGTCTTTGTTGGTCGTGAATTTAACATTTAGGAGGTGATAAAATAAGTTTAAAATGTGCAATGTAATGGGTCTCCGGATTTTGGAGTTGACTCCTTGAGAACGCTTTATCCCACGGAGGATGAGCTGCAAGCGAAGGAAGGCTGACAGGTCAAGTGCATAACCATGGCTCGAATGATAGTGCTTTATGGCAGATAAATAGTTTTTGATGGTACTGTGCTGCACTGAGCGTGCCATGTGCACTGAAAAATCAATCAAAATATCCTCGGGTATAGGAAATGTGGGTGTTAGTCCCTTTTGTGAGCAGAAGGAGTAAAACTGTCGCATGCCAGAACTGTATGTTTTCTTACTATTCTGTGCCAGGGCCATCCCCAGGTAAAATTGGGCTTCTCCACTCAAAGACGGAGTAGGCAGGCTGGGGTGGGGTCTGGAGAGGCACTGAAGTGAGGAGCTAGCTGACGAAAGCGCTCCATCTGAAACCGAGAAAGAGAGTCCGCAATATTATTATGTTTCCCAGGGACATGTACTGCTTGAAAGTAAAAATTGTGTCTCAAGGTACAGAGGGTAAGGTCCCTAACCAAGTCCATAACCCTGGGAACTTTAGACCGCCGAGAGTTAATAACCTCTACCACTCCTAAGTTGTCACAGTGAAACTTGATTCGCCTGGATATCCACTGGTGCCCCCACAAATGGCAAGCAACTACAATGGCAAATAATTCTTGCCAGAGAATGCTCATTCCAGGAGTTCCCAAGTGTTGATGGGGTAACCACTTGCCCTGGAACCATCTAGTTTGAAAATATCCCCCATAACCAATAGAGCCTGAGGCATCTGTAAATAGAGAAAGGGTGTCCGAGGTGTCCCACAGGGAAGATAAGAACAGCCCTATACCATTCCACTGCTCAATGAACAAGCTCCACATATCCAGGTCTTTGTTGAAACCAGATGTGAGCTTAATGTGGTGATGGGGTTTTTTGACACCTCTCGTGAGGGCAATCATTCGCTGTAGGAAGGGGCGTCCCGGGGGAATCACCTTACATGCAAAATTTAAAGTACCAATCAGAGATTGAAGCTCCTGCAGGGTTGTCGATCGCTTGGATCGAAACTCGCAGAGGGCGGTTTTAATCCGCTCAATCTTATCCTCTGGCAGCCTGGCTTCCATGTGATGTGTATCTAGAATTATTCCCATGAACTGGAGAACTTTGCAGGGGCCTTCTGTTTTGGCTGCTGAAATAGGGATGTTAAGGGTCTTGAAGGACAAGATCATGCTAGAGAGACTTGCCCGACAGAGCGAATCGGCAGGTGCAGTGGGAGCGGGAGGTTCAACTAAAAGAAAGTCATCCAAGATGTGGCAGACAAAGGATATCGCACAGTTGTTTAGTAATATCCACTCGATGGCATCGGAGAGCTGGTTGAAGATAAATGGGGCTGAACGAAGCCCGAAAGGGAGCACTTTGTCAAAATAATAATGCCCATTCCAAAACATGCCCAAAAGTTCCCAATCTTCGGGGTGAACAGGAAAAAGTCGAAAAGCTGATTCTATGTCAGTTTTGGCCATAAAACAATCTGCCCCAAACCTTTGGATAGCCCTAATTGCATTATCGATGGTGATGTATTGAAGGGAAAAATTATCCTTGTCGATAAAATGGTTTATGCTTGAGGTCCCTGATTTGGGGAAGGACAAATGAAATATGGTTCTGAATTTGTCTGAATGTTTCTTGGGGACAAGGCCAATAGGGGAGACCTGGAAATTCTTAAACGGGGGGGAATGGAAGGGGCCCATGGTACGCCCTTTGTTCACTTCCTCAGTTAAATTAGAAGTGACGACCTCAGGGTTCAGGGAAGCAGTTGGCAAATTCTTAGAAAAACGAAAATGTCTAGGACCGGAGTAGCCAATCCTAGCCCCCTCCCTCAGTTCTAAGCACAGTTTATCAACAAATTCCCTATTGGGGTGGTTACTGAGAGCATGCTGTAAGTTTAAGACATTTACAGGGGTGACAATGCCCCCATAACTATTTGCCACGGTGGCGGGTCCCGGAGCCATGTTGCTCGCTGTGGGATTTCCCTGCCCTTGGGGATGGCTGCTGATCGGGTTCGGAGCTGTTGGGACACCGTATCCCGGGGTGGTCCTGTCCGCAACCCCGCTTATTGCACTTGTGTGCATAGGGGCAGGGGGTCCTTGTACAGGAGAAACCCTTGTTGAAGTTGTGGCAAGTACGATATTCGTTCCCTCTAACTGTACTTGGCGTGGATGAGGGTCCAGATTGGAAAATACCAATATCTTCCTTCATAAGGGAAGGAGCAACAGTAAATGTTTTAAGCCACAGTTGGCTATCTATGACTGACCAGTTAAGGGACTTGTTGATGGCAGCCTTTTGACGAAACTTTACATCATATACACACCAACCCAGACCCCGGTGATATTTTGCTGCATAGCGAATCAAGGAAAGATATTCCAGTAATTCAGCAGCACGATTTGGGTATTTGCTAATGATAACGCTCATATAAGAAGTGAAGGCTGAGGTCCACTCCTCTATACTAGTAATTGAGGTGGCCTTCGCCTTATTTACTTTAATGACTGAGTTCTCTAAGGTCAGCGTGAGAGGTTCGTCATGGAGGGGCTGGATCACGTTAAAGTTTTTGGGCAGTAACTTGGAAAGCTCCATAAACTCACCGCTGAGGGCTTCTTTGACGAGCTTTGCTGGCAGCTCGTGGATAGAGTCCGACGTCTGCTGAGATGTGCTTGAGGTTGCTGGTGTCTGTGAGCCGTGATCGCTCTCTACCACGAGGGAGTTAATTATTGCTGGAGTCGAAGAAGGCAAAGTGACCGCATTCGGCGTGGGAACGTCGGAGGACGCGGCTTGAGATGACGAAGTGGTACTTGTAGAAGAAGCTGAATTGACGAAAGCGTTGACCGCCGCTTGTGCGGCGGCGGCAGCTGTTTTTTCTATGGTTTCATTAATGGTCGCTTGAACCAGTGATTTTACTTGGGTGAGTTGACCCTCGGATAGCAGTCTTTCGTCCGATTCGGTTCGGTCTACGAGATCTTGCACCTGCTGTTGCAGCCGGAGAAATTCTTGCTGAAGCGCAGCTGTGGTTGGAATTGTTTCGCCGCCATCTTGGTCGGCGCACGTGGCCATTTCAATGACTTCATTGTTTTCAGTGTTGTTTTCTGTGGGATTTCCCCGGGCGTCTTTCAGGCGTTCTATGAGTGTCGCGCGGGTTCCGGTGGCCGAGAGAGTCAGCTGGCTGCATAGATTCCGAAGGTCCCTCACATACAGGCGGTTAAGGTCGAGATCGGCTGGAATATTGACAAGGTCACCAGCCGCTACGCTTCGTGTCCGGCGCGAGGGCGGCATAATTTGAGACTTTCGCCTTTCTGTTCTTCTCCTGCAGTCGGCTGTCGAAGAACGTTTAGGTCGAAAAGCTTGTTTGTCTGGAACTGAATGAACTTTTGCCTTGATCAAAGTAAATTTGTTAGGAAATTTGCGAGATCTTGTCGTTTGCTCGTGAAGAAACAGACTGCACGTAGCACATGAAATGCGAGCTTAGAGGCCTGACAGAGTTCAATGTGATTGGTTAATTAAACAATGAAAAGCTCATAGGGGTTTGGGTCACGCAAGAATACATGTGAAAATCACTGGACAGAGTACAAAGCTCAAACAAGAGTTGTTGATTAACTAAAATTTATTTCCGGTGATCAATAAATTGTGATGTAATACAACTGACTCTTCCCAGTGTTATTTGCTGTCACGTGTAACCTTTCTTCTTCACTCCAAAGCGCAGCAGATTTTCACAGAAAGTTACACAAAAAGGTCCGTTTTCAGCGTTTTAGGTTAATTGAGGTGTAATCGCATAAATACGAGTGCAATGAAAGATGTACACTAGGACACTGACTACGAGTGATATGTGAAAATACTCGAAAAGTTACACCAGACTTTAAGCGAGTGCAAATTGACATGATGTTCAAATATGGCGAGATTAGTGTAAACTTTTAAATGCAAGAGCTTCAGTCATGAGATTACTATATGAATGAAAAAATGAGGAACGCGCGTCCATAAAAAAATTAACGGCACATGAGAATGGCGCACTCAGCCAATCACAGCCTTGTTTAAATGAATGCTCTACATTAAACATACAAAACAAATACATTTTCGTATATTTTACGTCAAGCAATGGCAGCTGGCAGTAGTTCAAATTTCGGCTAAGGTGGATTAATCTAAAACTGTTTTCAAAAGAAAACGCAGTGAAGTTCAGTCTTTGCGCTCACTAAGATGGTCTTCTTTTAGACTAAACGTAGTTAATTTTTTTGTCTGCCCTGTATCTCACCTAGTGAGTCTTTCCGTTTTACTTCCGGAGTCGGTTTATTATGTACTGCTCTTACATTTTACAGCTTCGAAGTCTAATCAATGCATAACTCCTATCCCTACTTTAATCAAAACTGGTTAGAAACTCAATATTTCTTCTCCTGTTTCCATTTCTGGCAAATTAAAGTGGCAATTATTCTTTTGATTGACACATCAGAGGATAAAAACGAGTGTTTTTTAATAACTGAAACAGCAGTGACGTAGAAAGTGATGGAACATGAAATTAAGTCGTCGAGCAACCAAATCTCAAGAAAAACGTTTTATTTAGGATGTATGACAGAAGTGAGTGACATCATTAAGGAGCCTGCTCTATTGTGCTCTTCCTACCCAGCTGAAAACAAACATTTCAGAGAACGAACGTGATCAAGCAGTCACGAATCATCCTTTTTTAATCTGAGAATGTTGCTTTGCAACTTCCTCAAACGTACCTTTAAAGATCCGTTGCCGACTTGACTGACCTCAGTCAAAAAAGGTTTTCAGAGACGAGCAATTTAAGTTTACTTTCATCCCGCACGGAATTTAACGATAAATCGTTCTTGGTGTAAGTGTTCGCTATAACAACGCAAAGGGCAAACATTTCATGTCCCATGTGAAGTTAACGTCATGTCGAATTCTCTTTGCGATGTACAGTGGAACAATGCTTCCTCAGCTTCAGGGGACATCGAAGTTCGCCACCCGCTTTATTCCACCATCATGGCTACTATTGTCTTCAATGGTTTTCTCTCTTACGCCACCTTCATGATAAACATTGTTACAATTCACGCTCTGAGGAAAGCATCATTCCCAGAAAAGCCTCTGAAAGCACTACTCCTGAGCCTTACTATTTCCGATCTTGGAGTAGGTTTACTGCCGAAAAGCTACGTTGCAACGTTCCCCATAACGCCACCTCTATCGTTTCTGCCACAGTTCATAATTTACTGTTCATGACTTCGTTTGGTAGTATTATGGCGTTAAGTGTAAACAGATTTGTGGCCATTCAGATGCCTCTGCGATACCAGAACATTGTAACTTACAAACGAGCTGTCACTGCGGTCGCGACAATATGGTTCTCCAGCGCAGTGTTCATTCTTTGCACACTTTTTGTGCTCCAAAGGAACATCGCTTTTGCAATTTTTATCATTATAGAAATAGTTTGCTTCATTACCACAACGCTGTCTTCCTGCAAAATATATTTTGTTTTAAAACGACACAAAAACGAAATACAAAGTCAGAGACAACAGGTTGCGCAAAATAACAACATGCTAAACACTGTAGGACTCACTAAGTCTGCTTCTTGTACATTTTGGATTTATCTCGCATTTTGGCTTTGTTATCTCCCTTTTATCATCATTATGATTACTGAAATGTGCTTGCCAAATACAGTAATGGAAGCGCTGTTTATGTGCTCTGAAACCATAGTGTTGCTTAATTCGTCTTTAAACCCCATTATTTACTGTTGGAAGATGAGACACGTTCGTCACGCCGTTAAAAGCATTTTACGAAACATATTTCGAAGTTTTAACGGACAAGATGGAAGAACAGTAAACGAAACATTATAAAGAGTTTAACGTTTTATAAATTTATTACAAGCGAATCACAAATCGTAGCACGTGGTTATGGGAAGCCAAAATACACAAGCTAATGGGATAGTCACCTGCTCACTGAAAAGTATGCAAAATAAAACGGTTTTCTTTTAACGAATCGATTGGGCAGAAAGGGATCTTATGTTGCAATTAAAGGTTTCAATTTCAAACAAGGTATCGGGCTGTCTGCATGGTTTAATTTTAACTGTATTCTTGACTTGTATTATTCAAATATTTAAACCACTTTTATTGTTTGTCGGCAGTAAACTTAACAATGTCGCACAATAAACTTAACATCAGCACCCAGTCTGACTCCTTTCTCTTCTCTTTCAGTTTTAGCTTTTAAGCTAATTATTTCCTGCCATGGCCTACAGCTCCTCCTCCATCGCCCCGATATGTTTTCTTGCAGTTAACAATTTTAATCTGTTTAAAAGTTTATCAGTGTTTCATGGGCTTTTTCCCAGAAAAAAGAACAAATCTTCGTTTTAAAACGCCACCAAAAAGGAAACTGAAGCTCAGAGACAACAGGTTGAGCAAAATGACATGTTTTACATTGTAAGACTCACACAGTCTACACATTGGACATCTTGGGGTTTTCTCGTATTTTGGCTTTGCTACAGACAAATGGTTGCGCAACTGACAACATGTTAAAGACTGCGAGACTCACGAAGTCTGCGTCTATTGTGGATTTATCTCGCATTTTGGCTTGATGAGACTTGTTCGTCACGCCGTTAAAAGCATTCTACGAAACATTTATCAAAGTTTAAATGGACCGTAGATGGAAGAACGGTAAACAAAAAACTATAAAGAGTTTCGACGTTTTATAAAATTATTACAAATAAATCACAAATCGCAGCACGTAGTTATGGAAAGCCAGAATATATACACAAGCAAGCCATCTGCTCGCTGAAAAGTATGCAAACTAAAATGTTTCCTTGTTAGCGAATCGATTGGGCAGAAAGAGATCTAATGTTGCAATTAAAGGTGTCAATTTCAAACAGGGTATCGTCGAGCTGTTTGGTTTAATTTTATCTGTATTGTTGAATTGTATTATGCAAATATTCAAGCTACTCTTATTGTCTGTCAGCAGTAAATTTAACAATGTCGCACAATAAACTTAAAATCAGCATCCCAGTCTGATTCCTTTCTCTTCTCTTTCAGTTTCAACTTCAAATTATAAGGTATTTATTTCCATCCATAGCCAAGAACTCTTCCTCCATCGCCATTATACATTATTTCCTTGCAATTAAAAATTTTAATGTGTTTAAAAGCTTATCAGTGTTTCATGGCTTTTCAACTCTTCCACAGCTGTTTTTTGATCTTCTCTCATGCATTTCGCGCTAGTGGCTACGTTTATATCCCAATTGCGGATGCTTCTTCTCTGAAAAAAGAACAAACCTTTTTCTTTTTAAAACGGCACCAAAAAGGAAATTAAAGCTCAGAGACAACAGGACGCGCAAAATGAATTTGTTTTACATCGTAAGACTCACAAAGTCTTCCCATTGCGCATGCTGGGTTTATCTCGTATTTTAGCTTGGTTACAGACAACAGGCTGCACAAAATGACAACATGTCAGTTAAAGACTGTGAGACTCAAGAAGTCTGCTTATTGTATATTGTCGATTTATCTCGCATATTGGCACAGTTGTTATCTCCCTTATGTTATCATTGTGATTACTCAGTGAAATATGCTCAGTCTACACGAGTGTTAAAGCGCTGTTTGAATGTACTCTGAAACCATAGTGTTGCTCAATTCGTCGTTAAACTTCTTCAAACTCAAGAAGAGTGCGTATTGTATATTGCCGACGGATTGTACAATACTACAACATCGATCTGGCATTTTGGCTTTGTTATGTCCCTTATGTTATATTTGTGATTACTCAGTGAAATATGCTCATGCAGCAAACACGATTGTCGAAGCGCTGTTCGAATGTGCTCTGAAACCATAGTGTTACTCAATTCGTCGTCAAACCTCTTCATCTACTGTCGCCGTTAAAAGCGTTCTACCAAACATATTTCGAGGTCTTGACGGACCATAGGGAAGAAACATAAAATAGGATAAAAGTATAGCTTTATAAGTGTGATATATTTAGTGCCGTTTTGTTAACTGGGGGCACTGTAAATTAAAAATTGCAAATAGAACATAAAGTATTTTACTCAACGCTGTCAAGAAGTTGAACTCGTTACTACGGAGAATGAATTCAGTTAGCGGTATGGAGGGGGATTTGAACCAGGTACCTCTGTCGGGATATTAAATCCAGCTTCCTTAACTACACCTGCTAGTATGCTTTTTTCGTTCTGGTATACGGACAAACTTAATGCCGGTCTACCCTTTTCGGTTTTTCTTGACAAAGCAAAACTAACTAATTAAAAGACAGACTGTTGGAAACTACTATGCATTCGAAACACCTCTTCACTGCTGTTTCTTCACTGCATGCTGCATTACTGTTAAATTTAAATACATTTTCGTTCGCTAGACCTATGGTGTTCCTCGTCCGATACACGGAGAACGTTTGTTAACACTGGCAATCCTAAATGTAGAGAATCATGGTATAGCATGGCCAGCCCTTTGATTAGTCAGAGGTGCCATTCCTGCACCAAGGCACGTTCCGCAGTATGTCCATGATAGCGTGTCGAATGTGTCTCATCTTCCAGCAGTAA
>OFEQ01000049.1_pt1 | contig 12489 bp, 1 predicted proteins | sample 1521141 | NCBI WGS metagenome assembly OFEQ01 (sample SAMN04272335, study PRJEB24112) | coral metagenome | biome: Coral reef; feature: Shallow seawater; material: Coral tissue | host: Coral | place: China: South China Sea | collected 2014 | reverse complement strand
CAACTTATCGCTGATTAGATCCTCTACAACAAGAGGATCCGGTACTTCTATTTTGCCACGGTGGTCCTTGCAAAAATTACTACGTCTATAATCATGTAGTTTGTTTTAGACAAATTTATTGATAATTTGTTTAATCGCACCAGTCTTTCACCTTTTTAAGCTCGACGTTAATTAAAGTTTCTAGACTTCGAGTGGATCCGCAGACTACTTTGACAACGTTATGACGAAATTCATTGTCTATAACAGGACAGACACATGAAAAACTGACTTCCATTTGTCTTTTTGCGATAACAAACTGTCGAATTCTCCGCTCACGCTCGTTGCCGCATTGCATAAATTATAAATTTATGCGTCAGTCCGCTTATTGACGATAAAAATTAGCCAATGAGCGCGCGAGAATTTGAGCTGTTATCGTAAAAATACACTTGACGCCAGCATATCATCGGTAATTCCGAGGTCAAACTAAAATAAATCAACTAAAGTAGCATTCTTACCTTCATCTGTAGCTTCTACAGACAGCTTATGTTCCTTGATACTCTCGTAATCCAACGGCTTGATCGTCACTATTTCACCAGTCGTGCTGTCGATCTTGAAAGACTGTTTATCATTGCCTGTCCCGATGGAAAACACCACGCGTCCGTTCACTCCCGAATCTCTATCCGTTGCATTCACTCGGAGAATCATCGTACCGTTCGGCACGTCTTCGTCGACTTCTCGGACGTAATTCGCGGGATCGAAAACTGGTGGATTATCGTTCACATCTGTGATGGTAATGTTCACTTCAACTACAACGCTCTTATTTGTGCTGTCATCGCGCGCTTCAACACCGAGGAGGTAGTTCGATTCCGTCTCGTAGTCCAAACCATCTTTATTCACCTCCATGATACCACTACGGCGACCAATCCTGAACAGTGACTGGGGATCACCAAATTTCAGCTCGTAGCTAATCTTGGCTACGTTCCAACCGGAGTCATCGACTGCCGAGACCGTCACAACCGAAGTACCAGGTTTCGTGTCTTCGGGAATACTTGCTTTGTAGGCTGCCTGGCTGAACCTTGGTTTTCGGTTGATTCTGATCTGCACAGTGACAAAAGCACGCTGAGTGGGGGTACCATGGTCAGTGGCCGACACGACCACGATGAGCAGAGATTCCCGGACGCCAACTTCGATCTTTTTTGCCGTGTAGATAACACCGGAGGAAGCGTTAATCCGAAACTCGTCAACGGAAGTGTCGAACGCGTAAGTGAGCTGCCCGTTGGAGCCACTGTCTTCGTCTTCAGCGATGACCTGCAGGATGGACGTCCCTGCCGCTGTTTCCTCGCATAACGTCGCCTGATAGGAGCTGTCCAAAAATTTGGGCGCGTTGTCGTTGACATCTTTAACATTCACGGACAACGTTGTTTCTGACTGGTGGACTCCGTCGCTGCAGGTGATATTTAGCACGTACGATTTGACCCCCTCGTAATCAAGAGATCCCAGCAAGCTAACGTCTCCAGTAAACTGGTCAATGTGAAACAGACCTTGGCTGTTCTTGCCGTTACTGAAGGAGTACGCCAAATCTGGATTTTCGTCCTCGTCAGAGGCAGTAACACGCTGCAAGACAGATCCAACCTTGAGGTCTTCATCGACGTCCACTGAATAGGGCCCTGGAAATACTGGGATGTTGTCATTCAAGTCGATTATTTTGACAAACACGTGACTAAAACTGTACATCGGCGGGGTTCCCCCGTCAGTTGCTTTGGCAACCAGGTCGTAGAAGGTCTTATTTTCACGATCAATTGGTCCCCGTGTGGAAATTACACCCGTCTGTGAATTAATAGAAAACCGTTCGTTCACGTTGCCTCCAGAAATTTCGTACGTTATTTTGTTGTTATCTCCAGAATCCTTGTCTGTCGTTGTTAGCGAGGCTACTGTTTTCGGAACAAAGCTGCTGGAAAGAGACGTATTGTCCTCTGTGAGTTGCACGGAAATGTTAGCAGGATAAAACACTGGTGCGTTGTCGTTCACATCTGTCAAGTTGACGTATAAGGTTAAGTAAGCATTTCGTGACGAGGACCTTGACGCGATGATATAAATGCGGAAGTCACGCAATCTCTCAAAATCGAGCTGCGCTTGATTTGCCACGGTAACAATACCGCTTTGAGGATTGATGTAAAAAGCGTTTCCGACGTTCCCATCAACTATGCTGTACGCTATATCATTCGATGGAGTGGCCAGCACTCGGGTCACCTCATGTTTCTTCGGGCTATTCTCGGGAAGGGACACGAAGACTGGCGTGTTGTTCACGAACCGAAGTTGGTTAACTGAGACGGTTCCAACAGCAATATCCACAATTCCTCTCCCGGTGAGATTGCCGCCATCGTCAGCGAGGATGTTTAAAATGTACGCGCCGTCTGGAATGCTGGAAACATTTTTGAATCGCAAATGACCAGTATTGCTTTCCAAGAGAAAGTACTGAGGTGAAGAGCCGTTGGCAAACCTGTAAGTCATTTGAGTTATTGATGAAGAATCTTTATCTGTTGCGCTAACTGTCACCAACAAAGCTTCTGGCTTGACATCAGACCGCTGGATGTCTTTGAGATAAGGTATCTTCGTAAACTCCGGGGCATGGTTGTTCTCATCCATGATTGACACCTTCACCGCAACTGATGCTTTCCTCGGGAACACACCTCTGTCCGTCGCGTGACAGAGGAAGTTGTACACTGCTTTGACCGAGTAGTCGAATTCCTGCACAGTAAAGATCTCTCCTGTCTTTGAATCGATCCGGAAAACGCCAAATGTATTGTTGCTCAAGGAGTACACTACATCTCCGTTCATTCCCCAGTCGCTGTCAGTTGCTGTCACGGTGAGGATAACAGAGCCAGTCTTCGTCAGCTCGCGGATCTTTACATCGTAAGATTCTTGCTTGAACTTCGGCCGATTGTCGTTTATGTCACCGACAATGATTGTCACGCGAGCGGTGGAGTTGTGAAAAGGAGCTGTGGTATCACTTGCTTCTATGTCTAACTCATAGCGAGCGTTGTCTTCTCTGTTGAGCCGAGCAGTTGTCGACAGTGCACCGGAAAACTCTCCGATTGAAAACTTCCCGTCTTCGTTGCCGCTCTTTAGAACGTAGCGTACGCGGCCATTTTCACCGATGTCTGGATCTTGAGCTGTTAAAGTGTGAAATACAAAGGGGCCTTGCTCTTCCAAGATGGTCAAATTCACGCGAGAAGGGTTGAAAACAGGGCCGTGGTCGTTCTTGTCCAGAACTCTAATTATCACACTGCAAGTGCCGACGCGAAAGGGGAACGCATTGTCCGTGGCATACACAGTGAGTTGATACTTGTCTTTCGTTTCACGGTCAAGGGTCGAATTCGTGTAGATCACACCACTGCTTTCATTGATGGCGAACATGGACATCACCTTCCCCCTCGGGATGCTGTAGGTCAGAGCTCCGTTTGTTCCACTGTCTAGATCACTGGCGCTGATCTTCATCACCGTGGTACCCATGGGCTCATTTTCGCTCACGTTGCCAAAGAACAGACTAGGCTGAAATTCCGGCGCGTTGTCGTTCACATCGACCAGGAAAATGGTGAGGAGTTGGTACGAGGACAGCGGCGGAGACCCTTCATCTGTGGCAGAAATGTTCAGAACATACTTGGGCGTGGTCTCGTAATCTAACGCGCCCTGCAACATTAACAGACCAGTGTCCGCCTGTAAGGAAAACTTTCCAAAGCTATCTCCGCTGCCACCTTGCTCGATTCTGTACTTCACTCGACCGTTGCTACTTAAGTCCTGGTCAATGGCGGTAATGGTGATGACAGGGTAACCAAACGGCTCGTCTTCCATCACATAAGCGTAGTTCGGAGACACAAAGGCTGGCTTGTTGTCGTTGATATCGTCCACGATGATGAACACCGTTATGGTGCTCGACAATCGCTCGGATTCCGTGAAAGCTTGATCGGTGGCTCGGATGTTCAATGTATACTCGTCCACCGACTCGCGATCGATTGTTCCGATGGTCTGAACAGTGCCCAAAGACGGATCCACTTTGAATTTCGGAGGTCCCGGCGACTGAGAATCGACTGAGTACCGAATCCAGCTGTTCTGGCCAGAATCATAGTCATGAGCTGTAATAGTGGTCACGTTGTAGTTGATTGGCACACCCTCAAACAGTTGTACCGTGACAGGGTTCCTATCAAACGTGGGTCTGTTGTCGTTGGAATCTAACACAAACACCGTGACGTACAAAAAGCTACTCTGGCTATTTTGTCCCTGGTCTCTGGCTACAATCCTCAACTGGTACTTGCTTCTTCTCTCGAAGTCCAGTGCTTTGCGCAGGATAATAACACCGGAAGTCACGTTGATTTCAAAAACGTTTCCACTGTTACCTTGATCAATGGTGTAACGCACTCTTCCATTGTTCCCGGCATCTTTGTCCTTGGCTGTCACGGTTGTCACGACAGTACCAACCGCTTGTTTTTCCGGCACATTCACGAAGAAACTGTTGTTGACAAAGCGCGGTGCATTGTCATTGACATCTAAGACGTGAATAGTCACGAACACAACAGTGGACTGAGGTGGGTTCCCTTGGTCGCTAGCACCAATATTCAAAGTGTAACGCTCGTTCTTCTCACGATCTAAGGGAGCAGCAGTGGTGATCAGTCCAGTTTGGGCATCTATGCTGAACACACTTGTCGTACTTGCAGCAAAGTAGCTGACCTCACCGTTAGACCCCACATCTCGATCTGTTGCTTGCACAGTAATGACCGAAGACCCAACACGAATGTTCTCATACACAGCTTTCTCGTAAGACCGTTCCTTAAAGATGGGTGCATTGTCGTTAAGATCTTGAACAGTTACAGTGACACTGGCTGAGCCTGTCCTGGGGTTCTGCCCATGATCAACTGCCTTGACCACAAAGGTGAAGGCTCTCTCCTGTTCTCGATTCAAGACTTTGTTGGTTCTTATAATGCCTGTATTTCGATCGACCACAAACTCGGGGCTTGGAGACATCAAAATATATGCAATCTTAGCATTACTTCCGGCATCTTTGTCTGTTGCAGAAACTTGACCTACAAATGTTCTGTTAGGTTCATTTTCATCCACTGGGAATATGTATGAAGACAGAGTGAACTTTGGATTATTGTCATTAACATCCTCGACATGGACAGTTACATCAGCTGTTGAACTCTTTGGGGGGTTTCCTTTGTCGGTTGCAACCACAGTGAATCTATAAACTTCTTTTTCCTCTCTATTTAGTATTTGCTTTATGAAGATCCAACCATTTAGTCGCAAGCCAAACAAGGTGGTATCCACTCCTGATTGAAAGGAGTATGAAATTCTAGCATTGTCCCCAGTGTCGGCATCGGATGCTGACACATTCAGGATGTCGGTCCCTGATGGTGTGTGTTCACTGACATAAGCAGTGTATGAAGAGTTGGGGAAGATGGGTGAGTGATCATTCACATCTACAACAGTCAATCTAAATGTGGCAGTAGTATTCAATGGTGGTGAACCACCATCTTCTGCCAAAACTCGAATCGAATACTGCCTAGGGCCTTCAAAGTCAATAGCATGTGTCAATGACAGCGAGCCTGTATCTGAACCCAATTCAAATGTGTTGTTAGGGTTCGCAAGAAGAGTGTACCTCACTTGTCCGAAAAGACCGCTGTCCGGATCCTGTGCAGTCACATTATAAAATGTGTATCCAACTTTGGTGTCTTCTAGAATGTCAACATCAATTGTGCTGCTTTCAAATGATGGAGGATTGTCATTAAGATCAATTACTATCACACTCACGTTTGCAAAGCCATAGAGAGGAGGCTTGCCACCATCTTTAGCTTGAATGTTAAGCCACACCTTTGGAGTTGTTTCATGGTCAATGTTGCTCTGTGTAAATATTGTTCCAGTAGAGTTGATGCTGAACACACTACGGATGTTGCCTCCATTGATCGAGTAGTAAATGTCAGCATTGGTTCCCAGATCTTTACTTGAAGCATGCACTGAACCTAATACTGTCTGTAAATCAGAATTTTCAATTACAGTGAAGTTGTAAAAGCTAGGTTCAAAAACTGGAGGCTCATCATTTACATCTAAGACTGTCACTTCTACGACTGCTGAATTTTTGGACTTCAATCCACCACCGTCAGTAACCTCTACCTCCAGTCTGTGAAAGTCCTTTGTTTCTCGATCAAGGGATTTAAGCAGAGAGATCACTCCAGTTGATGATTCCATATAAAAATGACCACCACTGTTCCCATTTGAAATTGAAAAGATAAGTTGTGAAAAAATACCACTATCATTATCTCTGGCAAAAATTTTTGCAACAACATCGCCAACTGTCAGATTTTCGTACAGTGATACACTGTATGTTGTTGGGTTTATGACAGGATAATTGTCATTCTCGTCCACGACTGAAATGTTCAGAACAGAGGATGCCGTTCGCCCACCGCCATCAGAAGCCACAACATTAAATATGTATGTAGGTTGAAGTTCAAAGTCTATCGTTCCTGATGTTGTGACAAGTCCACTTTTAAAGTTTATAGCAAAAGGAATGTTCCCTTGGTTGGTTCCCAAAGAATAGCGTACAATTCCATTAAGTCCACTGTCACGATCAGTTGCTGAAACTAGTGTGACATTAGTGTCATTAGCAGCATTCTCATCAACTGTTGCAAAGTAAACAGTTTTGGTAAACACTGGCAAATTATCATTGGTATCACTTATGTTTACAATAACTGTGCAGTTGGCGCTCAATGGTGGAACGCCTGAATCAGTCACAGTGACAAGAAACTTGGATTGGGGAACTTTCTCACGATCCAACATTGCAGCTGTACGGATTTCTCCAGTCAATTGGTTGATTTGAAACCATGTCTTGAAAATAGCATCTTGTGGTGTATATGAGATGTTATAAACTAACTTGGCATTTAAGCCTTTGTCTTTGTCAGTGGCATGAGTGACTACAACCCTTGATCCAATGGTAGCATTCTCTGACAACACAGCAGTAAACACATCTTGATCAAATTCAGGATGGTTATCATTGACATCTCCGACATTAATGATAAAACTTTCCTGTGAGGTTTGCTGGGGTTGGCCTCTATCTTTGGCAACAACTTTCAATGTATAAGCTGCCTGTTTTTCTCGATCCAATGTTTTAGCAGTTGCAATAATGTCAACATTATTATTAGGGTCCGCCTTAGCACTAAAATGCCCATTCCCTCCTTCCAGAGTAACATCGACCTCTCCATTTTTGCCCGAATCTTTGTCAGAAACGTAAATTCTTGCGACCGAAGTTCCAATACCGGCGTCCTCGGAAACTTGATAGCTTCCGCCTAGCTGAAACTCAACTCGAATATCGGGTTTGTTATCGTTAATATCCAGGACATGAATGGCCACAGTTGCAACATCAAACTTAGATGATCCCAGAACGCCAGGGTTTCTTGCTCGAACTGAAATGCTGTAATCGTGTTGCTTTTCGTAATCCAGTAGTATGTTGTTCACTACAACTCCAGTCTTTTCATGGATACTAAACACAAAGTTAGGATCCGAGTGCGAGCCACGCTCGATCAAATACAAAACTTCACCGTTCATTCCAATATCATTATCAGTGGCGAAGACTTTCAAAATTGGTGTACCAATTGCCGAATTTTCGGTAATGTTAGCTGAATAAGATTTGTTCGCAAATACAGGATTATTGTCGTTTATATCTAGCACAGTAATGTTGAGTAATGCAAAGCCAGTTAGCCGAGGATTGCCTCCATCGCTGGCAGACACATTCAAAATGTATGCGTCTCGCTTTTCTCGATCGAGGACTTTTCCTTGCTCTAAAACCAGTTTTGCGCACAAAGCGCCGTTGTTATCCACAAACTCAATCAGCTTGAATACACTACCAATGTTTCCAGATAATATCGAATATGTCTGCGTCGAATTTGAGCCGAAATCTCTGTCCAATGCCTTTATTCGCTGCTCCACAGAGCTATCTTCCTCGTATAGATTGAAATTGTACACATCGTTCGCAAATTTCGGAATGTTGTCATTAGCATCAGTTACATTTACTAAAACTCGCAAACTTTCAAATGGAGACAACTTTGCTAAAGAGATTTCGTAGCTTGGAACGGTTTCGCGATCCAAAACCACGTTTGTAGTAATGATCTTCGAAGATATCTTCAAGTCACTAGCTTGAGGACGGATGCCTGTTACGATGTCGAAGTTGACGTGTGTCAGGTTGCCGACAAAAGATCCTTTTGGGAGTCCTTCAGAAATATAGAAAGTGGCTGTTGATGCACTGGTGAAGCCAGGATGAAGATCAAACACACATGTGGTCCATAATAACACAATGTACCAAAGCCACAGTTTTGTTTTGAATCGGCATACATTCCATGGAATACATGTCCGTTCGGAATGACTCATAGTTCATTTCTTGCCGTGCCACGGAAACTAAAGCACTAATACATCCGACGTTGTGATCTGAACAATTTCCAGCAAGTTTCAAGGGCATCCATAAGCCGTACGGCGCTTCTAAGCCTCGAATTTACTAAACGACGCCATCATAAGCTCGCCATCAACCACTGAGAACGGAAACCGCTCAGCTCCCTGAAGATCGATCTAAAAGACGAAAAATACCGTTGAAATCTCTTTTTGATCTGCCGTGGACACACTTATCTTCGCAGGAAGTTCTCTTCTGGCGGTTAATAAGCTCCCGAAGAGAGGTTATTCTTCTAAGAACCCAATTTTAAAGATGATCCTTCAACCGAACTTGGTCAGCGTTCTGTATGAAATGCTAATGTCACGTGATCAAATGATATGTAATCGAATAGTTTTCAACACTTGAATGGGTTTCAAGAATGTGATTATAAAATTTTCGCTCCTAATGAAGAAAACATTTGTCGACCGTGAAATAGAGACTTGCAAATGGTATCTTAGTCTCCAACTGTGAATTTTTTAAATTGTTTTCTTTGAACGATCTTGATTTTCTGTTTGCGTACTTTTAGGCAAAATAGCATAATTCCCTGGGGAGATAACCGTTAAAGGCTGATAACGCTGTTAATGAATTTTTTCGCTGTAGTATAAATATGGAAACATGAGAGAGGGGATTGTTGAGTGGTACAACAACATAAATATCAAATCCAGACTTGTCTTGACGAAAAAAGAATTTGAAAACCACTCCAGAAAATGAATTGATGAATTGCTCTCAATGTCAAACGTATTGATTGCTTAGCCATTAACAAGCAAAACTCGTTATTAATTCTGTGAACTCTCGACAGCAAATACAAAAGCTGTCAAAGAAAGGTTGCATGGACTTACACAGATAATGGCTATGTAAATCCGGGATAGCCTTGTTGCCACGCAACCAGTGAAACGACCTATCTTTAAAAATGTATGCCGGCGGAAATACAAATATAATGGATCAAATGACAACAATGCTTTATTTTACTTAGAACACATTTTAGCAAGACATGGTTTGCACTAGGTTGCTTTCAGGCGCTAATTTTCGAATTCAATTTGATTTCTCCGAGTATTAGATTTAAGTGCGTACATATGTGCTAAACGCCCGAGGGCATTTAGGTGAAAATGGACTTTGCAGTTAACCGCAAAACCTCTGCGACCCAGTGGCAATCGGCAAACTCTCAACTCTTTCCTTGTCTGTGTTTCATTCTGGAGTAAAAGCGCATTAATTCGCTTCGATTTATGGTGTTTCCGTTTGTTTAGGTCCGGAGCAGAATATAAAAACTAAAATCTTAGTTGATGATTCGGCAATTCTTCTCTACAAAGACCATCGCGATTTCCCATCAAGACAGAGATCCACGGGAGTTTATTAATATGTTCTAAATCAGTGCTGTTATCCTTTGGGCTATAAATTGACTACTTTTTGTAATTATTTTTCAATTCTTTCAATTACGTGGAAAAATTACCATTCCCCTTCTCACCTTGGACTTTTCAACGCTAAAGTATGTCAGTATGTGCAGCACAACTAAAACCAACATTGTCTGCTGGTGCTTATGTAACAAATGGCTTTTGTTGAAATCCAATTCTAAAAGCTTTGTCAATGCAACTTTGTGATTTTCCGCATGCATGATTTTTAATAATAAAATTTAGGCCAACATCATGAAATTCGGCTTTCCCTAAGACGACTATAAGACTGATATATTTCAGAACTGACCCTCCGTGGTACATGCTATGGTGGGAAACCGGCCGCTAATCGCTATTTCAAGTCCATAATGTACCTACAACAGAGACGTTATCCTAAATGCACGTAGTGTCCGTACAAACAAATACTTTTTGCATCGGAATAGACAATTTTTATAGCAATGAAAAAACAATTTTCTCATACGATACTGTGTAATAAACGGATATTAAAATCTGACCCGGCCGAGACCTATTGATAAATATCTATCTGTTATCGGTCAATTTCGAGAGGCAATATATCAGATATATTTGAATTCTTTCGGGATTTATGCCATAATTAATAAAATCTCGATATATTCTAAGCTTCTTAGCAACCCAGAGGCAACCAAACACTTTGGAACGGGCTTCATTAAATCTCCATTGAAATGGACTCTTACGAAAAGTCGGAAAGTGGCAATTATAGCTGTTAAAAACTGTCGCTGGTACGATTTTAACTCCAATTAATCAATTTATTACAATGAAAAGCGATGAAACGCCGAGTTTCGCCTTGTGCGTGATCGCGGTGATATGTCTCGTCTTCTGAAAAAAAGATGCCGACGATATCCTATTTTAACGGATTTACCCTGTTAAAAACAACTCGCTTTGTCACGCGATAAACAATTGTACGCTTTTGAGAGGAATTGGATCGGAACGATATGAAATACGGACACAAAAGAGACATAAATATTACCTAATCGGAGAGAACTATAAAGAAAACCAACTTGAAACCGCTTAGGAAGCCGGCACTCGAACCGAAAATGAAGCCCCTTGCGTGGCCTGATGGTATTGTCTGAGGGCATTTTAGATAGCTAAAGTTTGCATCTAGCCTCAGACATTTAACACAATTATCAATATTTTTAATCTATGAAAAAAAAACCAGCGCTGCTAAGGTACCAAGTGAACGAGTTAAAGTTTGCACTGAATTATGAGGCAATATTTCAGCGCTGTTAACTGAAGCCTGTTTTCATGGTCGTGACGTTCAAAAAAAATAGACTTTGTAGGTCTCTCTTCCGCCCGAACACCGCAACGATAATATACAAGCCGGATTGCCTCGTTAATTGTCCAAATAACTGTGCTCTGTTACCTTAACCAACTGGGTGAGTTTTTTCGGTCCGAATTCGCTGTGTCAGCCTGTATTGTACTTGTAAATAGTTTACACAAGAAATTCTGGCTTTCAGGAAAAGTTTTCAATGTACCGCGTCGAAAGAATTATGAGTTCCGGATACATTGTTGAACTCTGACCATTTCGAGTTGATTTTTATAAGTAAGTAATAAAGACCTGGAACATTCTCCACATGAATGTCATAAACAAGGCTTAGTGAAATCCTATTGCTCACTGGGGCAGACACAAAGTAAATAAGTTACGCTATGCAGAAAATAGCGACAGTTAGTAATCCAATATTTCCAATTGCTGTGGAAGGAATGACTAAACCCAAACCTCAAGTGAATAATAATAAACCAGGTGATAAGTGAGGACTTGACCACTCAAGAAAACCACGACACGGCTGCTTTTGCAACGTGATTGACAAATGAAACACTGTATTGTTGTGATTGGTTTACCAAGGAGGCTGCACAGAAAATGTAAAGGAAACGCTGCGTTTTTCGGAATACTTAAATATGTTTTGGTTAGAAATGCCGCCAACAACAACTGACTACAAAAACAACAACAACAGCATATTGGCAACATTCTATCTTTTACGATTCGAAACCTCGAAGCAAGTTTAAGGAGGCCGCAAGACTTGATTCAAACGTCATCACACCAAGTGAACCCTATCCGTATAGAATATAATTCTCCTGCACTCGATTCTTAAAACAGAAAAACGTGACGAGCATACGGAGTTGACAGTAATTGATGCGAAATACTATGCTAAATTAAAAGCAATTAAAAATATGAAACATGCGACGTATGTTATTTATAGAAACCCGGTCGAGAAAGAGTACATGTAACAAGTGCAGTTTGTTATGCAGATACACCCCTTAGAGACTTACTGGCGCCGTGATTACTTGCGGTTCCTAGTCGGCCGGCCGCAATCAAAATATGTAATTTGTATTTATATCATCATTCTTTTTTGAAGACACCTTAACTGCATTTATAACATGAGGTTTTCAGCGGTTTTAGATGTTTCGAATGAGCAGTTTGCTTTGATAAATTACTTCTGCCAGAGCGCGAAATCCCTGTCATCAATTATATCGCGTTTATATTCGTGGTAATCCATATGAAAGAAAAAGCAAACAAAAAAATCGGTCTCTTGGTTCCCGCCCATGGCCGCATCCTTCCTTCAGTTCCCTTCAGTTTTTTAACAGCTGGATTTGTTTGCACATTCAGCTGGTTTTGCGCCAGAA
>OFEQ01000048.1_pt1 | contig 12497 bp, 5 predicted proteins | sample 1521141 | NCBI WGS metagenome assembly OFEQ01 (sample SAMN04272335, study PRJEB24112) | coral metagenome | biome: Coral reef; feature: Shallow seawater; material: Coral tissue | host: Coral | place: China: South China Sea | collected 2014 | reverse complement strand
TCCTGGTTATTTAAAACATGCTCTTTCCAGCTCTGAAATTCATTTTGCTGTAGCTAAAAATTTAGAAATTATCGGTCACGTGACCAACTGTTGCAAAAGGCCTATTACTATTACTTATCAATTGGAATACGTGATGTGTGTTTTCAGCAACTGAATAAAGGACATTACTATTATCATTAAAAGAACGCATCCAATCATTTTTTTCACTAAAAATTATTTCCTAACAAAGTTTGGAATTTGATTTAATTTTAAAGAGCGATTGACCGCTAAATTCGACCTAAAAGCTTGTTTATGAAAAGCTGGAATAGTCACAAAGGTGTTTGCACGTACCTGCCATATATTAAACAAGGGTTATGGACAAAAAAGTGAGCACTGATGCAATGAAAACCTGCAGGGAAAATTTAAGCTTTAGTTGAAAGCCGCAAGAGGCCCATTGAACATATTTTGACTTTGATTGTTTTCCTTTCTCCAAATCAAAACGTGTGAATGAGCCGAGACTCAAGTGCATGTCGTAAGAACAATGCGCAATCAAAAGAAGTTGGTCCCTGTTTCAGAGAGCGATGTATCGGTTCCTTCAAACCATTCGTAAGTGTCTCGAGTACGTTTTACTTGATCAGTAACTTGTGTAGTTTTACATATGCTGTGTCTACTTTGCAAACATGTGCGTAAACACTTTAATTGAAGTCTGACTCAGAGCTGTGTTTGAGTCAGATTAAAGTTTTGCCTTCACTCTCTTTGATGAGTTAAAATTACATCAACGGCCTCTGTATTACTTAACGTACATGTAGTCTCCTTCTGGTTCTAGAAGGCGAACAGGCTGCCCGGTGAGCCTAAAAACAGCGCCGGGTGAGTCCATATAGACACTGTATTGATGCCGTCTTTCCGTGATACCAAAGACTGGTTATCTTAACATGGTGCAGTTTGAAGTCATCTCATCTCAGACCGGCAACAGAGTTCATTCATGATCAGGAACTATTCTAGAAATATTACTTCGGCAATGTTACACTTGTTTAAACTACATTTACCTACCCTGAATATCCGCAAATCTCAGCCTAAATTGCCGCCATTCTCTATGATTTTCCCGTCTAATTCGACGACAAATATTTCTTTCAATGGTTTATTGAATTTTTTTTCTCCTTTCTTTTTTTTTTTATGGGGTGTTGTTTTTTGTGTGTTTTGAGATGTTTGTGTCTGTCTTATTTATATTACTATATTTTTAGCCGTCGAATAGCTGTTAGAATACACGACAAAGGTATTTTTTTCCTTAAGGCCGGAAATTGGATTAGCAGGTAATTTAAAACTTTTTAAAGAATTAGCAGGTAATTTAAACTTTTTAAAGAATCTCCTATTATAAAGTAAATAAAGACTCACTAACGGTTCGTCTTGTTTTGCCCCATGATACGAGAAGATTGAATCGGTCAATATGTCGATAAACTATTCACTGTTGTTCGTACTGTCGGGGACTTAATTACCTTCACCAACAACAGTTCCTTTCAGAACTACCCTGACCCAGACGGATACGATCACGATATACATGAGCTGCTGATACTTCTGGGTTCAAACCATTTACCATGTAATTAATTTACCGTTGTCGGAAAGTGTAAGCTTCAAACAAAATCCACTTGATATCAATTCAAATCTGGTCTTCGAATTGCTTTTTGTGATTAAAATGGTGCAAAGTCAGCTAAAAGAAATAACATATCGTGTTTACATGACTAAATAATAGTAATTTAAAGCTCTAACGAAAGCAAGCAAGGTCGATCGAGCAGCTAACTTTCTCAAATTTAACCGCAATTAAGACAAAGTTACAATCGCAATATTTCATCTTAATGACTCTTATGACTGCCAATGCCAAACGCCTGCCACAAAGTGGCAAAGTTTACGTTTTCGGTGTCAGCTGATACCCAAATAGCATGTGATGTCCCTAACTCCTCTACAAAGAAAAGACGACTGGCGGGAATATAGGCCGTTTGCCTCTACATGATATCAATTTGAAAACGTTTCATGTACATAATGATTTTCCACAAAAACATTTGTTGACAAAGACTTGAATGTATTCAATTTTAGGAAAAAACAAGCCTTTAAGATGCCCCTTGGTAAACTTACAGTAGATATAGAGTTGTTTAGCTCTTGTCAATTGAAGAAAAGGTTTGGAATAAAAATATAGCACTGATGCAATGAAAACCTGTGCGAGAAAGTAAACCCTTCAGGCTAAATTGGCAAGCCTGAGAGGCCCACCAATATTCAGAGATTATTTATATTTTGGCTTTGATTGTTCTTCCATATCAATTTACATATATGTTTTGTTTTCAATGTCTCAAATGCAAAATTTACATCAACGGCTTCTGTATTACATTACTTGGATGAAAGAATTCATTCAGGGTCTAGTCTGGTGATATTATTTCCGCAATGTAAGGTTTGTTTAGACGACACTGGTCCCCCATGAATATTAGCAAAGCTCGTAGAGGTGGCGATTTTCTTCTGTTTCCCGATATTTCCCTCTAATTCAGCGGTAAATACTTTTTACTTCGTAGTTGTTAGTTTCCTTGTACATGTCTTTGTTTTGAAGATTTCCGAGGAAGAACCAATGATATTCCGATCATACAGCAACACATCTAAATACTTTTATAAGGGATTATGTAATCATAGCATTTTTGATCTTTTGGGATCGGTGAAAATAACTTGTTATTTTCATGTGTGAAATAACATGTTATTTTCACGTGTGAGGACTGATATCATGTTTACGCGCGAAAGCTCACCTGATACTTCACTGGTGTTTATGTAAAAAAAAGTCAAGGATTAATCGTCGCGCAGATTTCAAGTTGGAGTAAATACGCCTAACACTGGGGCTAAACGAAAGAGAAAACTTCCAGCTCACCAAGAGCAACCTTTCGTGAAAATTCATAACACGTAACAAATAAAGCTAGTTCCTTACCCTGTTGTATAAACGATAGCCTCCATTTGGCGTGAGAATATGCTAGGATATTTGTCCGAGGACATTATCTGTTCCGCTAGAAGCCAACAGTTTTAGTTTTCCGAGAGCATAGCTCGAGGAAAACTGTGAGCTTCGAGGAACAGATAATGTCTAAGGACAAATATCAGGGATTATTATTATCCATCAAATATTTTCGCTCCTGCGCGATTGGTTTAAACGCTTCACGTGACCGAATTATTACCCAGCTAAAACTGGAGAATATCCGAGGATATTCCCCAATTTTCAAAACCGTGTGTGTTGGGAAAAATATTTGAAGTATAATAAACACAATAGCCTCTATTTGGGGCGAAAATATGCTCAGCTATTTGTCCTTGGACATTATCTGTTTCTCGAAGCTCACAGTTTTCCTCTAGCCACGCTCTCGGAAAACTGTTCGCTTCTCGGAACAGATAATGTCCGCGGACAAATATTCCAGCATATTTTCACGCCAAATGGAGGCTGTTATATGTTTTCACATGATAACACTAAAATTCAAACTAGAAAAATATTGATCCTCCTGAGATTTTACTTCCATGATGTATAACAGCAGCTGAAAACTAGTATTCATACAAATTTTCGCTCAGAATGGGTACTTGGGTTTGTGATAAACTTCACTTGAATCTCTAAGCTTTAGCGTGACGCGGCATTTACATGACGGCCGAGAGTGCTGTCATGTTGGTTTTAAAAAAGTGACTTAGTTCCGGGTGTTTGGCTATCTGAACAGTTAATGTATTAGAAAAAGTATTATGTTAATTTTCTTCAGGTCCTCAAGGGATAAATTCACGCTTTTGTAGCAAAACTCAGTGATAGATGTTTGTGTTGGTTTCAGGTAGCCCTGTTCGAGCCCGTCCGGCCGGATGGGCTCCAGCATGGCCTCTCCATACAAATCTCTACAATTTTAAATTTGGGTAAAACATTTCTCCGCATATCTTGCCTAAGAAAAATTGTTGTGGCCTGAATCGCTTGGCGAGGGGTTCTGCATGGTTACCTTCTTCCTTTTTTTCCAGATTCCGGACTTTATCTATTGAACGGTTTTGATTTTTATTTCGATACGGTTTTGAATGGCGTGACACTGAAAACCAGCAATTGTGTTTATTATCCTTCAAATCTTTTTGGCAACGCGCGTAGATTTGACAATTCGGGAATATTTGACAACTCTTCACCGAAGTAGGAGGAACGGTGGCCGCATGGTTAGTGCGCTCGAATCCGAAGCGAGCGGTCCGGGTTCGAGCCCCAGTGGCCGGGGACATTGTGTTGTGTTCTTGGGCAAGCACTTGTCGTTACTGTCACAGTGCCTCTCTCCACCCAGGTGTATAAATGAGTACCGGCGAATTGTTGGAGAAACCTAACAAAACTTCGGGGGAGTGACCTGCGATGGACTAGCATCCCGTCCAGGGGAAGTAGAAATAGGCTTCCGGCCGCTTCATGCTACAGAAACCGGGATAAGCTCCAGCAGCTATGAGCCAACCCTTGGCTTCAAGGCTTCAAATTCACCGAAGTGGAGGTGACTAGCGGTGGATATTTACCCAGCCGCGAAGCAGCGAGGTAAATATATATTCACCGCTAGCCACCGATAGTGAGGTGAATAGCTGTTTTAGTACATACTGAAACAGTGAGATAATATACACTACAGATGATATATTCACTGGTCACGGAGGCAAACCGGGACGTCATTTTTTCCTCTTGCTGCTCGGAGGTAAATAGCAAAGGATATTCGGAGTTTAACTAGCACCTTCAACGCTATCCACTGTTTTAATTGTAATTAATTAAGCTAGCGTGTCTTGCCAATTTGCGTGTTTTCGTTTACTTCTAGAATTTCCTTCGGCCGTCTTAAAACACTGTTATCTTTAATCTGAAACATAGCTATAGCTCACCTGATCCAACTGGAAAAAAAATTCCCAGTCGTCTTCAAGATGTGCTCCGATACCCTTTTCGAAATTCCTCGAGCCACTTTTCTATTTCATCCATGTTGGGATAAGATTTTCGGCACAACACTTAGAAGAGTTTCGCCGCTAGCCAATTCCGATTTCACGCCTGTGGTGTGGGCTGATTGTGTCTAATCTCTGCTAATATGATATCTCTTCACTTTCCGTAGTCAATCCAGAAAATGACCAGTGAGAACAATGATTCGAAATATCTTTTGAGCAATTGCGTAAAGTAACAATTTCAAGACTCTTGCTTTTATTTAACCTATCAAACGAGCAGTCTGTTCTGGTTATTCTCTGAAAAGAGCATGAAAACACCATTGCTGAGCTGCGTAGCGTGAGTCAGGCCGTGGGAAAAATTCTTTTAATCTGGAATCACAACTTGGTTATAATTGGCAACGGTCCATAACAACAATAACAAAATAGTTCAAGTCTATTAGATCAAAAATTGCGTAGCCTCTAGTGATCAATGATGAAATCTTGATTCTTTGAACTTCGAATTCTTTACAATTAGCAGGTGCTTTAAAAATAGAAATGGTATCAACTGTACCGGAAAAACAGCGTCATTCACCTGAAGAAAAAATACTGAAAATACATGTACATTTCTTAAGCACTGCATATGCACTGTTCACATAAAAATATCATAAAAGTTAGTGATAAAACAAGCATGCCATTAGCTGCTGTATTTTCTCGAGAAGTAATAAATAGCCAAACTCCGCAAGAAGGAGAAGATATATTTTTATTGAATTTGGGGATTTGGGCTGGAATGACAGAGCTGTCTGTCACGGTCGGTCACGCAATCGCTTGTCTCATTTCACGAAAAATTGCAATTTTGAGCGCTCTCTCATACAGCACAATCGAATTTCCCCAGAAAAAAAATTACATCAGCTAAGAGCTCATTTCTCGTGAATTATATGAGATGAATTTCATTGGATTTGTGATTAAGGTAGTAGGGTAAATTATTTTTTGAAGTTCGCTAGTAATTTCCATGGAAAAACAGTGGGCTCTCCTTTAGGTCTCACTCAATATCTTATTGTTTTTCAAATGTCATAGGAATTGCAAAATAAAACCTGCAAAAGTTGTAGAATAAGCTGATTGCAACTGAATGTCTTCTGGAGTTATAGTTACGGAGGGCCGTTAGCTTCAAAATACCTAATTTTTGAGCCCTATTTTTCAATGCCTGGCTCCGAAATCGAGTATCGTCATTTTCTGCCGAAACAAAACACCATTTCACAAATGAACCACACAGCGATAAATAGTTCAATATGGACCACTAATAGCCAAAGTTTGAGCGTTTTTAAAATTTTGAAATTTGCCGCTCAATTTTTGATTTTTCTGGACACTCACTCTTAAGTAGTTAATAATTATCAATTTTTGGTTATGCATAACTCATATACCGTACGACTTAAAGAAAAGAAGATATTACACATGATGTAATTACTGTATCTTCACCTTCTTATATAGATATGATACAATTTATTTCAATCGATTTGTTTATAGTTTGAAGATAATTAAAAGACTTTGAAATTCGCCGTATATATCAAAAGAAACATTGATTTTAGTAAGAACTCACCCATGCACGAATCTTGTCTCAAACTAAGGGAAAAAACAGCGCGACTGTGGCGTAACTATGCCGTGTACGTAGTAGATATTATTTTACATTACCCACTTACAATACTCCACTTGCTACACGCGACATTACCTACTTACAAAACCTTGCATAAAATTACTGAATTGTTAACAATGTGCTATATTACTTACTTATATCACTTACAATACATCACTTATGGTTACATTACTTACTTAACATACGTTATATTTCTTACGTACACGACACAGTTGCGAATTAAACATGTGCTTACGTACTGCATGCATTTATGAAACCGGACCGCTTTTTAAGAACTTATCATGTTATCATTTAACAACTGACTCAGACTTACTCAGTGCAGAGAATCACTCCGAAACACACATGTCCACTGGCTTGATTATCATGTTTCCAGGTTGGTTTTGAACAAAGGTTGACTCGTACTATTTATATATTTACCACCCCATTCAAAACAAATTAATTTTTCATCCAGATTTCAGCCTGGATCACGTGTTGGTTTTTCTCGCACTGCTTTGGAGCCCTTATTTGTTAAAGGAAGCATCAAAGGGAGTATCCAGAACAGAATTACTCATAGCTTGCTGTTTTATATATAGCGTTGAATCTCTCACTGCGTTCAACATTCTCCTTCTTATAATAATAGAAACGGACAAAAATTCACTTGCTCCTCCGCGGCTTCAGAACATTTGGGAGTTGCTCGCCGTTACAGTTGTATCATATCTGGCCCTCTCTGCCTGGGGAACACTGATCAGCATTGGCTACGTTGTGTCAGGGCGCAGAATGTGGAGGAACCTGAAGACCTCGCGAGAGGTCGGAAAATTTTTAGCGAAAGGAAGACTGAACATTACACTACTAGTCTACCTCGAGCTGTGTATAACCGCAGTGCTAATTCTGAACATCTATTTAGCTGCCAGCAAATACGCTACCTTCAAATATTTAGAAATAACTGCGAGTACATTTTGGAGCTGGTATGCAACCAGGTTTCTGCTAAAGGGCTGTCTACTTGCCATTGTGGTTTTAACCTTTGCAGTTGCCATTCGAAGGAAAGTCTGGAAAAGGTTCGGTGGATGATGTTCCAAACGTACAATCAGGGACATTCGAGGAGGAAACACCGAGAAAGCATTTATCATTCAAGTAAATGGATATAGGATATTGACTTCACAGGGCAAACACCGTTGCATGAAGCTGTCAAACAGAACGATATTTTTCTTGCAAGATTTCTCAACCAAAAGGGAGCTATTGTTTCTCAGGAGCTCTTTCCTATCCGTTCAACGCCGGGTGGAATGCATAAACGCGCAAATGATGAAGTAAACCAGGACAACGGTTTAAAGGGAGTGTAGGATGCGCAAAAGTGTGATAAAGCTGAATGTCATGGTGGTTCAGCTCCAATTCAACTCGCCGCAAAGTACGGGCATATTCAAATCGCGTCCCATTGTTACTTTACGGTGCCCGGTCACAAGTCAGAGCCTGCCATGGAGCCACGGCAAGTCAAGTAGCTGCGTGCAATAGACATTTCGAATTCATGGCTAGGTTGCTTTCAAGACTGTGCCGGGAGATGAGATATTGCGAGATCCAATATAAGGAAGAGGGCCGTTCATTAGCAAAACTAAATGTACATGTAAAAAACCTCGATGAATACGACTCTGATCAATCGTAATTATTGATTTGTCAATGACCATTACAACGGTATTAAGATTACCCTTGAAGAAGGGACTTTATTTTTCGTCTAGCTTGTAACCGCAATTGTAAAAGAGAGACAATGGCAGGTCTAATTTAGAAAGGGAGAAGGGACAAGAAGCAGTCAAATTTGTCAAAGGCTAGTTTATTTGGTTTGATTAAACGCAACAACCACTAACGTTTCCTCATTTTTCGTGCGAAATTCTCTATCGTCGCGTAACAAAAAGCTGTATCATAAATGCCAACATGATCCTTTTTAACAACAAAGAGGACTTGAGAGTTCATTCCAAAAGTGATTCCTCACGATGCAATGAAGCTACACTTTGTCTTGATATCTTTGAAAAGCCACTGCAAATTAAGTGCAAACCAATGCATTACAACCTGAACACTATTAAAAGAATTGATGACAAAAGACGCTTCAGAACGCAACGAGAAATGATACCTGTAATGGTGTACACATGATAAAAAGAGAGGAACCGACAAATACTTGATGAATAATTTCTTTGAGATCGATTTTGCAACCGACGAATAGTCCGGATAAACGAAGGATTTAACCCACTGGATCCAGCTGTTCATAAGGTGAACAACGGTATCCATCGGACCATACACAATGCAGTGGTGAGTACACACAAAACAAATGATGCTATCCACTGAATAGTGTTTTAACAAGTGGATAGCGTTACCCACCTTTTGAACAACTGGTGCCTACCCTGGATGCAAGAGGCTTTTCATGCGCGGTTTCTGAACGACCCCAAGCTTCCTACAGAAACTTTTGGAAGCATAATCAAATGAATGATGATGGCTTTCCATCGTTTATGTGAACGAATTTAAAATCCCAAGATTTGTTCACTTACTTGAACCTGTTAAAGACAAGTTAATTGTGCAAAGATCGATTTTATATTCAAATGGCCAAAAGGAAAAATTTCTTTCAATATCGAAGACTGTCCTCTCCTTAATGTAAATGGGTCTAATGCGTCAAAGCAAGTCTGGTTGTAGTATGTATTAAGTGTTAGGTGTAATCTTAATTCTTGTAACTGTGTAATTTTGGTTAGGTAACCTTAAGTTTTGTGATAATAATGAAAAAAAATTGTTAAGAAAGGTTTATGTGGACGGTGTGATTTAAAGAAAGACAAAAAAATATGCGCTTTCAAGCCAAAACACGTCTACGTAGATATGGCCTTGGAATGGAGATGATAAGTTACCTCTCATCCTTATAAATCCTGAAGTAGTAGTCCACAAAGTCGCTTCGGCCAAGATTTTCCACAAACTCTTCATCATGAGTGATGACTACAAGTTGAAAGTTCCTTTGGAGTTGCCTGGTTCTTATAACTCTGAAAAAAAAAAATCAGGACAACGAAGCCGTGAGGTAAGTGCATTTCCATTGAAATAGAGGTTACCGGAAAACAATGGTTATGCTAATGTTAGTTCACGAGCAATAAATGTTACTGATGAGAGGTTGGAGTCGACTAATCGATCGACGGGAGCTATCAACGGTAAGCAATCGACAAATACCACCCAGTAAAGTGGATGGAATTGAGTTGGAACAGAAATAAAAGAATACATACAAATGTCTACGATAACTGAAACACACCATGCTTGAGCAACCCTGACCACATCATAACCATTCATACAAACACTTACAAACGCGACTAAAACTTACGAAGCTAACTGGTTGGCCAGACTCTCGATGTTGTCTTCATCCAAATTTGTAGTCGGTTCGTCAAGAGTTAATATTCCACAGTTCAGACAGAATGTTTCCGCCAGGGCCAATCTGATAATCAACGATGCTAGAACCTGCAGTCCGAAAAAAGGGGGGACGATGACAATAACACTAAAAATACGATTGATATTATGGGGCGTTATTTCTTTTCAATGTATCGAGTCCATGCAGTTATCAGCTATCACTAAACCAGTCTGACAATTGATTTTTGGATTGAGGGAGATGGTTTACACACCTTCTGTCCCGCGCTACAGCGTCCTCTCATGTCCAGAGCCGTGTCACCCTTGACCATGACCACCTGAAAAGAACGACCAAGGTAAATACTGTGCACATCAATAGCAATAATTGCAAGATTCACATTTCGTCTCGGATAACGAGATTATCGTGCGCACATTCATACAAACGTTAAGGAATTGAAAGACCTGTGAAACCGGGATCTCAGACACTAATTATGCGGATGGGCAAGGATGGGCAAGGAAGGAAGGATTACATTAATAGCATGCAACAACTGCAATCTCATTTCCTCGCGTTATCACGTTATCATGAAACTAGTTCGTCCCGGATGACGAGATTACTTAACTTTTCTTAGAAGGTCCGAGAGTGCGCACATGCATACAAACTGGAAGGAACTAAAAGAGATGTGAAACCGAGATCCCAGACACTAGTTATAAGGACGAGCAAGGAAAGAAGAAGAGACTACAAGACTTGACTTACGCACCCTGTAGTTATACGTTCGTCGTGCTTTAATGGCTCCACTTCCTTCTTCCTCATCTGAACGAATTTCGATAGTGTCAATATCTACAAAAACAAATTACAAAAGATGATTTACTCTACTGCAATAAGAAATCACCCGCAATGCTCTATACAGTTTCTCCTCTGTAAGAAGCTAAGCTCCCCTGATTTATAATAATTTAGATTATTTCATAACGCCCCTTTGGTCAAGACGGTATAATTCTAAATCTAGGCTAGCACAAGTGAATGTTTGTGCTACCTGATATGCGATGTCTTTACCCTTACACTTCTTTGGGACGAATGGCAAATTCACCCAACCCTTGATATAGTTTTAAGCTGAGAGACTCAATGTCCCCAACGTTTCCACCGTGATATCTAATTGTTATCAGTTACTCGAGGGGTACTGAACAAAGTATTAAAGCATAAGATCTTACCACTCCCTTTGTACGTGTTGATCCAATACTCTTTAATGATTTTATTTATCTCTGCCATCTTCAGACCGTGATATCGCATTATGGCTCTGAATTAAATCAAACATAAAAATCAGTGTTGGGGTAGCAACATAAGTGAAAAAGAAGAGCGGAACCACCTGGTCAAATCGGCTTGTATCAGCACATGTATCACTGGTGTTCGTAAATTTTACAGTAGAAAAATCCAAGACCCTTGCTGAAATAATTCTACTTCCTATCTCCAATTTTTGAGACCAAGCGCGCAATGGGTAAAAAGAAGATTCAAGGCCTTCTTATACACTATTCTAGGGAGTTTTTACCTAAATGGCCGTAATTCGTAGATTTTGTGTAAAAGTACTCTTCAGTTCGCTATTTTCACCTGTAGTTATTTCTTTTTGTGAGTTCTCACATTTTAATTTTTGTAATTATACCGCATGCTACCTTATTTTCAGTGACTGAGTAAAGGTTTACATTAAAAAAATAAAATAACCGGGTTTTGTCCTGCATGCAGTTTCAGTGGTGTTACTAGAACCTACGCCCCTGGAGAAATTGGTAATTTACTTATTCATCTTAGAACACTTGGCCGCATTAGTCAATAAAGAAAATATTCAAAGCATACTTGTCGAGAGCCTTGTAGTACTTGTCAAGGTCAGAATTTGCCATTTCAGTTGTCTACAAACGAAACAGAAAGTTATTAGAATTTGTTAGCATCAAAATTTTGTCGTTATCAACAACAGAGGTAGACTTGCTGTTTCCTTTCAGCGTTCAATTTCTAACTTAGCTAAGTTTCCAATCAGTGCTGGGCCAGAGGCTCGGAGGGAGGCGGGGGCTGTAATGGGGGAGGCCGGACAGGGGCAGGTTTGAGCGAAGATGGGCCCCTTCTCGTTTAAAAACGGCGCCACATTGAAAATTAGCCTCGCCCTCTCGTTCCGATTCCGTATATCCACCCTACATTTTTTGTCACGGATCACATGACAGCACTATTTTATTGCTACAGTAGCACTTGACTCGCCTTCATGGCGATGACTTGCTGTCTGTGTTTCTCATCAGCATCTCTGTACAAGGGACTTCGTAATTCTCTCTGGCATCGCTTCACTTCCTCTTCATATCCTGCCAGTCGTCCTTCGTGGCGCGCTTTCTAAAAAACACGATGAACATGTTGCCTTTCAAGCGCACTAGTATGGAACCTTTAAAACTCAATACCATTGTCTGCTTCTTTGTTTGTTTGGAGTGAAGGTTTTATCACTTAAACTCACTATTCCAATAGCGAAGCGCGCGAGTGGCGTCATGACTCAGACAAGACTCAGACAAACAAACTGGAATGGTGGATGACTTTGAAGATTTCTTTAAGAGCAAAACCCTGTGTTCCTAAAACACTTGTGAAACGAAAATTTCGCTTATATTCCCTGTATTTCCC
>OFEQ01000047.1_pt1:0-7500 | contig 12500 bp, 10 predicted proteins | sample 1521141 | NCBI WGS metagenome assembly OFEQ01 (sample SAMN04272335, study PRJEB24112) | coral metagenome | biome: Coral reef; feature: Shallow seawater; material: Coral tissue | host: Coral | place: China: South China Sea | collected 2014 | reverse complement strand
TTTCACGCACAAATTATTTCAAAAATCGTTTTATTAGTTACAATGGCGCCACACTGTGGAATCGCCTTCTTTATGAGGCTAAGTGCGCGTAATCCCTCAGGTCGTTCAACCGCGAAATCAGTTATAGTTGAGTAGTTAGTAGTAGAAAATACGAGAATTGCTTTGTCTTACAAGTGAATGTTCTTCAAGATACACTTGAAAGCTTCCAGAACTTTTCTTAATCCAGTTATTTATGCGATATAAGAGCCTAGTAAGTACTCACTAGTGACACAACGATCGTAAAAACATTCGCTTGCCGTGGCTTGTAACTTCTAACTGAATTTCTGCTTTCGATCCTTAAGCCTCCGGTGAGTACTTATCCTTGACCAAAAAGGGCTTACCTTTAACGTGGTGTTGACCGTCTCAAACTTCAATGGTTTTTCTCAATGCATGTTATTTTTGTTTGTGGTCACACTGAAATTTGGAACTCAGACTTCAAAGGCGATTTCCGTTTTCCGCTTAAGGAAACTAGAGACGGCTTCATGGAGGCTATTGAAACAGAAATATTCTCTGTTACGCGTGCTGTTTATGTGAAATATAAGCATTCTTTAAAGACCAAACATTTAAAAGCAATTGTATGAAACTGTTAAATTTCAGGTTCAGATGCTGAATACCCTGGTGGCTGAGCAGGCAGAAAAGCAAGCCCGGCTGAAACAACTGCGGCTTGAAAAAGCCGTGGTCCAGACCGTCCAGTCAGAAAAATGCCAAACAGCCGATGCAGCAGTACAGACAGACTTCCCCGAAATCATGGAAGACCTGAAAAAACAAGTGGCAAGCCTGACGAACATCGTGGCAGAATTAACGGAGTTCAAGGCTAAACTGATATTGAGACCCACCCCCAGCACCCCTTCACTATATTTTAGCGACTCAGATACATTTTGTGACTCTCTGATCAGCGGTATCATTGACCAAGAGCCTGTTGCGGCCGTGGACCAGTCTCTTCCTGTTCCTGACCAGTCCGTGAATCCTGCCGTTCCTGCTCCAGACAAACTCCCTCCTGCCATGAATCAGCGTCCACTTGTTCCTGCCCCTCCTGTAATTGATAGCGCCGTTCCTGCTCCAGACAAACTCCCTCCCGCCGTAAATCAGCGTCTACTTGTTCCTGTTCCTCCAGTAACTGTCCCTCCAGTTCCTGCTTCAAGCCAGAATCGCTTCATGTCAATGCCGCTGTCATCAACAAGCCCTTATCCTCAGCTGCGATCCCCATTATCCACTATAGACAACAATGCGCAAGATATATTCAACAGCATTGACCGTGGGCCAACTGACGACCAGAAGCGCAAGGTTGAGGCCATCGTCCTAATGAGTTCCCAGATGGTTCCCTCTGCCATGGCTGCTGTTAATGTGCTGTTTTCAGAAGAGGAGCTTGCGAATGGAAACACATCCGGGACGAACGGATACAAAAAGCTGGACGGCTTAAAACTTCGTTTCCTGCAGTCAGTTCTACGGCAAAAACATGAGTCGGAAACCTTCACAGAGGACTGGGAAGACATTAAGGTTAAGATAAACACTCGGTGTAGGGGAAAACGGAGAACTTTTCTTCGAAGACTACAAAAACAAATAGATTTCAATTAGTAACTAAAATTGTATTTTCACTCTTTCATTTTTGTAAACCTTTCATAGTTAATAGATAAAAACAAGCATTAATGATTCTTTTAGTACGAGAGGAAATAAGAATATTGTAAGTTCCAGTTCACAACTAACTCAATAAAGTGACTTTGAAAATGAAAGCATGTTGTTGCTGCTTGATTGAGAGGAATGGAGAACAGTAAAAGTGTGAGGATTTCGAAAAGTCGAGGGTCCTAAAATCGGAACTTGATAGAGAATCGTGTGTGTGACAGTGCGCCTATGAGTTCTTAATCCCGTAACGATTTTCCGTGTCTGGCAGTCAAAATTACTTTTTAAACTTTCAGTTACCAACATCAAATTCTTGCTTATATGGCTGAAAACTTCGGAATTTCCACCCTAGTATGAAGTTTTCTTGCAACCAGATCGTACCAGTATTTACAACGAACAAATGACCTGCTTTTTGTAGTTTAGGCCTAAAAACCACTCTAGTTAACCTGTTAACGGTTAGCTTTCAATAATGCTTAGGTTAACGCTGTATATAGAATTTTCGAAAAGCTGTTAGCCTGCGTAAACAGCCGTCGTTCTTCGCTCCTGGCCCGAGTGGCGTCCTTCTAGCGAAACACCACTTGGGTTGGAAGAAAGAAGGACGGCTGTATTCGCAGTTTAGTGTTGTCATGAGTATCGCTTGCCATCCGGCCTTCCCGTGTTGGATTCTTCCTTGGGTTGCCTGTCACAGTGTTCTTTTTACCTTGTTTTACTTCATAGCAAAAATTTCTCACCGGCCGCCGGACACATAATTATCGCCCGATCAATTTTTCCCCCAGATCCAGGTCCAGTTCTTGTTTGGCTGCGCAAATACTGGGACCCAAAGTCATGTTGCCAACATTGTCAACATGGCGACTGAAACGTAAATCGTATCGACAACAGTGCGTTGGCGGCACAAAATTTTGCTTCAGTTTCCAAGGAGTAAATACTACTTGTTTACTCGCTTATTTTAATATTTCACATGTCATCTAAAAACAAACATTATATGCTACACATATAATGTAATTTTATATCGAGCCATTCTCTTGGCTTATTGTTATGCGTGTCTCAGTTCAAGGTGGAGCACGGATTGACATATCGCTTAGGAGTCACCAATTAGAGACAAGTAGGCGGGCTCTAGGTTATTATTTAATTTGAACGCACTGCTATTTTCGGCCTCTTTACCATTCAGCTACAACTCTAGCCTTGTCTTACTTTTAGAGTTTCCAGGCAAGTGCGCTATTTTTCTTGTTCATTTTTTCTAGCGTTTCGCTCGCGGTTTGGTTTTTTTCTGTTGCACTTTCAACTATGGGTAAAGCACGCGTCTTAATTTTGGGGCATTCCTTTATTCGTAGCCTTCGCGATCATATAACCAGTTCTCAGGATCACGGGTATAATGCCAAGTTAGGCATCTCAACACCAGAATACTATTGCAGATGGCATGGCGTTGGCGGTCGAACAATTGCCAAAGTTGTTAAGTATGATTTGGGCGCCGTGAAGGACTTTGGCCCTGATATAATTATCTTACAGCTAGGGTCTAATGATCTGGTGGATTCCCCCGCCCTTAAAGTAGGTTCCCACCTAGAAGATCTTGTCGTGTTGTTACACGATCATTATAAGGTGGACCTGATTTGCGTTTGCCAAACTCTACGTCGCTCTTCGTCAGAGGTCGTTTTTAACAAGAACGTATGTCTGTTGACTAAATATCTCAAAACGGTACTTGAGCCCACCCCATACGCATTCTTTTGGTCTCACAGGGGATTTTGGAATACAAAGAGTCAATTCTTGTCCCGAGATGGCGTGCATTTGAATGGTAGAGGGCAACACAAACTTTACCGTAGTAGGCGAGGGGCAGTGCTCAAATGCTTGCGTTTAATTGATAATAGTTCGGTGCCAGTTTTTTAATGCAAGTCAATGGTTCCGCGATTCATTTTTCTGGCTGTGTTGCGTCCGCAGCTTCATTACAATATTATCTTACCGCCAATCTGGGCGCTGCCTGTGTATTGTTGCGGTCTTTTTATGTTACTTATCCTAATGGGGTGCATGACGCTTATCTTGCTTATTAATGGCAGGTTTATCATTTCTGAATTCCTGCCTGTGTTGTTTTTTGCCCCCTTGATTGACGCATTTAGTATGTTAACCATGAAAGCAGGACGTTTCCATTAAAGTGTACAGCCCATATCCGGACGCTTTGCGTGCCCAATTGCACTTGGTTACTGTGCTTGCTCTGTTTTGTGTTTGATCCGGAACATGGCTTTTACTTGTTCTATAAACAATTCTCAGTTATTCCCTTCTGGCCCTCTGTGTTCTTAAGTCATGCCACGCATTTGCATTTTAGCGCCGCCCTCTCGTTTTTCCAAGGGGACATTTCTTAAATCTTCTTTGTTGCTTACGCATTTTAATATATAATTGCACTTTCTGGAAAGCTATGTCTTCCCGTAAGCGCTCATCTGGCAGCACCTCACGTGGTCGACCCAAGAGGGCTCGTTCGCTACCCTCCACCTCAACAGCAACGGTCGTTCCATCTGAAACCGCGACACAGCCCAGTTCCACCTTTGATATGGAGGCTCTGACCGCTACAATCACAGCGGCCGTAACAAGCGCCGTACAAGCCTCCCTGAAATCGCCCGATCTGCCCACTGACACGACAGCTGCCGATGAAAGCGCCGCCACAGCGTCTCCCATATCAGTAGAAGAGGCACTTTCTAGCCATTTGGAGATTTTGACATCCCCTATAGCAGGTACAACGGAGCCTAACCCCTCAGGGGCATCTTCTACTGTAGCTAATTCAGATAAATTAGTTTTTTCTAGCCTCGCCCTCGAGCTAGGAGGTAGCGTTACGGATAAGATCAAGGGCAAAGTTTGGGCTAATGAGTATGTAGATTTTGGTGTTCTGCTCTCGGTTACACCAGGTCCTGATCGCTATTCTATATCCATCAGTAATTCGACTTCTAGCTCGGGGGCAAAGCTTACCCTCGAGCCTTGGAAGCCTACGAAAAAGATCACTCATATTAATCAATGGATCTCTGCCTTCAATACTTTCGTTGCAATTTACGTAGTTAAGTTTCCTCACGAAGCGCCAAAACTTATGAAATATTGCGAGATCGTAAGAGATATCGCTGCTAAACTAGGGGACTGGTTATTTTACGATGAGCGGCAAAACGCCCCTACTTAATATCCTTGGGATGCGGTGCATTGGGAGCTATGGCTGAGGGTGACATTTCTGGGCCGACAAACATCCTCCATCGGCGACAGGCCCCAAAGTAATCGATCCCGTTCGCACCAGTCGCCATTTCCGAAAGGAACATGCTGGGCCTTTCAGGCCGGTCGCTTCTGCGGAGGTGGATGCAAATTCGACGACAAATGCTACAAATGTGGTGCGAAGCATCCCGCTACACGCTGCCCTACCGACGGTCAAAAACGGGCTAGTGCACAATCACCCTCCCAGATTTCCCCACAGTCTTCCACAACCAACAACGCCCGTCAGAGCCGATCGACTTGAAAGACTCTTGCATGGCTACCCTTTGCCTTTAAAAACCTACTTAATACATGGTTTTCATTTTGGTTTTCGTGTACACTTCCAAGGTGAGAGGCGAGTTTTTGAGCCTCCTAATTTAAAGAGTGCCATTGCGATAAACTCACTAAGGAAATTAACGCTGGACGAATAGCAGGTCCTTTCCGTAAGCCTCCTTTCCCAAACATGTTCTGCTCACCCTTAGGCATAGTTCCCAAGAAAAATCCCTCGGAATTCAGATTGATTCAACATTTATCATTTCCTCGAGGTTCCTCTATAAATGACTTCATTCCTAGCGATTTTTCATCCGTATCTTACGCCACAATAAGCGACGCTATCTCTTCCCTAAAGCGCGCAGGGAGAGGCTGCTTTATGGCTAAAACCGATATAAAGTCAGCTTTTCGAATTATTCCGGTACACCCAGACGATCATCCTTTGCTAGGTATGAAATGGGAAAACCTTTATTATTATGATCGTTGCCTACCAATGGGCTGTTCATCGTCTTGTGCCATTTTTGAAGCTTTTAGCACTGCCCTAGAGTGGATAGCTATCCATCGTCTTGGAGCCTCTAGCGTACTACATATCCTAGACGATTTTTTTTTATTGCGGACACTAACCAAAAGTGTCAGTCGGATCTTAATAACTTTTTAAGTATGTGCCAGGTTATCGGGGTCCCTATCGCCGAAGAAAAAACTGTCGGCCCTGACACCTCGCTACAATTCGCAGGCATTACGCTTGACTCTGTTTTGCAAGAGGCTAGGCTCCCAGAGGATAAGCTTCATAAATGTCACACGCTTTTAACTTCTTTTTACTCTCGTCGGAAGGTGACTCTTAAGGAGCTCCAATCGCTCATTGGCCTTTTGAATTTTACTTGCTCAGTTATTCTGCCGGGCAGAGCTTTTCTTCGTCGTTTTATTGATCTTACGATAGGTTTACGACGTCCACATCACCGCATACGCTTAAACAAGGGCCCGCGCTATATAAGGAACCTTGGACTGGGCGAGCAGTCAGTCATTTAGTTTTAGACACGGAGCTGTCAACATGTCCGGGTCGCACTACACACCAGTCTCTTATATCTGCTATAACTTCGCACAGCGCTTACAAAGACCAATAAAGGCCGTCATTCCGAAACTAATTTTTTAATCTCAAATCTGAGATATCTGGCGCGTGGACAAAAAGTTTGTACAATGTTAGGTGGAGCTGGCATTACAAACGAAAATCGCGTACGGGTAAGTACATATCTGTCTTTGCTACATCGATTCTCTCTGTATTGTTGTTAGCCACTAGAACTTTATTTCACGAGTGCTTTTGTGGCCTTTTTTTTCGTAGTTAACTCTCGAGATTTACGAAAACAACAAGGATGAAGTTATACGTCTCCTTCAAGAACAAGAGCTGGTCTGTGAGATTGTGTCCGTACGACCCATCCAAAGTGGAAACGGTTAGTAGACTATAGTCGACCATAGTTCGAACAATCAACGTTGGATTTACAACTTATCTCTCCTTCAAAAACTCGGCTTCGCGAAAAGGATTGCAATCTCGATTGCAAGAAAGACTTCATCCAGTGAGAAAATCAAAAATTTGGTTCAAAATAATTTGATATAACCGCACCGTTTACAGAGAGGGAACGTTTTCGAATTGCGCGCTTTTTCTTAGTGAAAGCAAATGTAACTTGATTCCCCGGTGTCGAAGGTTACATCATCTAGCTTCCGGCGAACCAAAAGCAATCAAAGTGGATTCGTATCAGTCCATGTAGAGCACTGGAAATTTCTGCTTCTAAAATTCAATCTTTTTTTCAGTTTCTATTACACAGGTATCGTGAAAACTTCAGTTTATCGGTGAATACGTTTTGTATATTTTACCAGAAAATATCTCCGACTTGTCTTTCTTGTCTTTGTCAGATTTTTGACTGACTCTTTTCTAGCGGCCTTCTCTTTTTAACAAGCTTGCCTTCGATCCTCTTCTTCATATTTGGGTAGAAATAATTTTGTCGCATCTCCAGCGTGGTGCTAAACAGCTGGCTCTTAAAGTAATCATAATCTCATGAAAAAGACTTATTGATATTCCCACGGTGAGCTTCACACCCTAAGCACAGCCAGTTCAACTAGCTGTGCTTCCCGTTTCAATCGAAAATTCCTGCTTCAAGCATAAAATGTTCATTCAGCTTCTATTTAACGCGTTTCCGGCGTGAAAGATTACTGACCTCTCCCTTTTTCGGATCAGTAGAAAACAAATTTTGTTTCACTACATAAGAATTTTGATAGTAGTTAGGAGGTAGGTAATTACTGGTGCCAACACCCCCACTTTAAAGCTGTTTCTGTAGACTTAATCTGTTTTCGTATTTACTTATCTGTTTT
>OFEQ01000046.1_pt1:5000-12631 | contig 12631 bp, 11 predicted proteins | sample 1521141 | NCBI WGS metagenome assembly OFEQ01 (sample SAMN04272335, study PRJEB24112) | coral metagenome | biome: Coral reef; feature: Shallow seawater; material: Coral tissue | host: Coral | place: China: South China Sea | collected 2014 | reverse complement strand
TGTTACTTGACTTCTGATATTGGAATTTGGAGCAGCTGTAAATTTGAATAAGACACTATATCATGGACCCTGTCCCTCTGGGGATGCTGTTGAGACCAGAAAAAATCCTCCATGCAGAGAGTTTTTCAATTATGAGAGGTTGACAGGAGGTGTTTTAAGGTGGCTAGGACCATGAATATGCATTCAATTAAGGGAGGTGCTCCTTATCTGACTTTCAATCAAAGCTCAGAACTTCTGTTTAAAAAGGCTTGTTTAGTTGGCATTCATTCAGCAGAAGCAGTTGAAGAAGGGTGTTAGTTTGAAACATTACATTATTTACATCATGTACATGTATGTTCAAGCTCTACACGTCTTAGTGTTTCTTTGCAAGGGAAATACTTTTATCAAGGGTACAAAATGTTTCAGCTTTGTCAGTCAATTTGTCTTCAATTCCTTTTGTATTTTCTGTGTTACAGGTACCTGCAATTTAACCCCATGCCAAAGACATCCATTTCATGCAAGACTAATATCAAACAGTCGACTGACTGCAGCTGATCACTGGCAGGATGTCAGGCTGGTTCAGTTTGATATAAAAGGTTCAGGCATGAGGTATAAATTATCATATACAGTACAGTTCATGGAAATCTTAATAGTAGGTTCGATTACCAGTCGTTGTTCGGGTTAAGACCAGACATGAGAGAACAGTGAAAATCAAGCCTAAGAAAAAAAAAGTTATTAGTTTATTCTCCAAAATTATTATTTTCAACAAAATGATCATTCGGTGCAAAATTATGAAAATCTGAATCAAAGAACAGGAAATCATCAATATGGGAAAAAAACATTAACGACTCTACATCCTATTTATTCTTTGATGTCTTTCACAGATGATGAATGCCGTATCATCGAGTTCAAAGAACCAAAAGAAAACAAAGTAATGAAAGATCACGTGATCAAAAGAGGGGTGGTAGATAATCCAGGGAGCTGCCAAGTGCTGTGTTATATGGACCCCAACTGTGTGTCCATTAATTTTGGACCTTCACATGGCGAGAAATACAAATGTGAATTGAACAACGCCACCGACGAAGATCACCTGACCGTCCTTGAGGCTTTTACCTTCCTAGCTATAGAGGTAAATATTCTCATGCCCGAGTTATGTGTGTCCATTGTAGCTATATTTTTTTGCATTCAAAGAAAATTGGAGTTATCATTTCGAAATTTCCTCCGGCTTAAAGGCTGGAAAAATTGAAGCCGGCACTGTTACTGCGTCCTAATCATTTAAGGAAGACAAACTCCTTTTTTTTAACAGAATCCTTGTGGCAGCAGCCCGTGTTTAAATGGAGGTATTTGTCAAGTTGGATTCACCAGTAAAGGTTTCCGTTGCATCTGTCGCACGGGATTCCCAGGAACAAATTGCTGTCCAGGTATTGCAAGCGTTCTTTATCTGCTTCAATACAGAAGTATTCAATTGTACATCATTTAAGCTGTTAGTTTTATAATCACTTTTCATGACTTCCACCTATTGTAAAAACAGCTTAATCCCAGCAACTTATTTCTGGATTCTATCATTCTGTCAGTAACTATTATGGTGGACAAAAATCCTTGGTACACTGTTGCAATGCAGCGAATTATCTGTGTTTTATAGCTGAATTTTGGAAAACCACGCTTTCCTTTTAAAAATGGGTTGCTTTCCCCCCGCCCCCCTCCACCCACCTTCCCACCCAATACAATACTGAAAACAAGGAAAAATTGCAGGTATTAGTGGAGTATGTGGAATGGATAGAAGGGGTTGGGCAAGTGTAATTTTATTACCCGCGACTTTCTGTTTGGTGAGTGTGAAAAAGCGCCAAAAGTGTAAATTTGCTGTTTGTCTATACATGATTTTAGTAACTGTAATCTCAACAAAACAATTTTTTTGTTTCACTGCACACTTTTTTCACACATCTACTTTTTACAGTATCATTTTTCTATCATGGAGACGACAAAATATTTACTGATCAGTTTTTCAAATGATCCTCCGCCCGGTAGGGTTCACACATTACACCGGCATAATTTCGGGCATCATGGCATAGTCAGAGCATCGAACATAATGCCGGCATCATGGCCAAGTTTAAAGCATAACTTTAGTATAATGCTACAAAACTAATATTTTCCCTATTTTCAGCGAAAATGTAAGAAAAAGATATGGAATTTGCCTCTTGTCTGATTATTGAGCTTTTTCTAAGGCTTGGTTTAGAGGCCTGGTTACAGCAGAATGTCAGGTCTATCAGGACATTGGTAGAAGTTAAAGAGACTGGGACCAGCATGGCGGCTGAGTGAAACACGTTTAGCCGAGCTCCTACGTTTGGTTCCCGTTGAAAGTTTAAATGAAAAATTTTCATGCCACCAAAGCGAAAGGATAGACCCCTACCTTCCTTGCCATTACTTGAAGGGTTAAAAGTTAAAGATACTTTTTAAAACAGGTCATAATACACAATGACCAATAGGCGATTATTTTGGTAACTTCAGATTTTTCTCTTGTTGTTAGCAAAGTCTTGTAGCGACTTAAAGAGGCTTGACTCTACAGCGGAAAATGGAACTTACGTCATTGATCCAGATGGTGAAGGAGGCGAGCCACCCTTCAACGTGACCTGTGACATGACTGACAAGAATGGAGTTGGCGTGACCGTCATCAGTCATGACAGCGAAAACAGAACGCTGGTGGATGGAAAAGAACCTGCAGGATCGTATTCACGCGAAATTCAATACACGGAAGCGGATCTTCAGCAGCTCGCCAGTCTCACCAATGTCTCTACAGACTGCGAACAGTTTATCAAGTACGAGTGCTTCGCCTCAAAGATGCTCGAAGGTGATGCTCACGCCTGGTGGGTGTCACGTGATTCCGCAAAAATGACGTACTGGGGTGGAGCAGAACCCGGTAGTGGCAAATGCGCGTGCGGAATGAACAGCTCATGCGTAGGGAATCAGGTCTGCAACTGTGATGCCAATAATGACGAATGGCGTGAAGACAGCGGTCTCCTCACTGAAAAGACACATCTTCCAGTTAAACAGCTGAGGTTTGGAGATACTGGAGGCGAAAAGGAGATGGGCTACCATACATTGGGAAAGTTCAAGTGCTATGGAATCAGTGCCTGATGTCACAGCACATGTCAGGAATGCGATTTCTTACACTGCGCAGTTTTGTTTAAATCAATCAAAGAAAGTAAAACTTGGCAAATTCCATGTAAAAAGAGTAAAACTAGGAGATTTGATGATAAATAACACTGGCGAAGATGTAACAAATTTTCAAGTGCTTTTTAAGTTAGCAATCTTCTGTTAAATTGGTGAACCTGAAACCTTCTTAGAATTTCATTTCAACAACCTCAAATTGCCATCTGAATAACTAACTGGCACTTTTTTAAGAGATATTCTGTTGGCCTGACTAGCTAGCTTATTTGACGTCAGTGAAGGTCTTACAGCTTGAAAAGGTCGAAACTCAGACGTGGCGTGAAAAAAAAAAAAATTTTGACCCGGTATGGTTTTACACTTTCTAGTTCTACGCCGAATGTTTTAACAACAAATTTAATGCTGACTACAGAAACGTCTCTGTTATCTGCTATAGAGGGCAGTTCATATCTTCAGAATAACAAAATAGGGTTAACAGTCACAGGATGAAAGATGAAAAAGAACGAAACAATAGAAGCATGTTGAAGAAATCAGCTAAGAACAAACAGGACGGATTCAATCCAGGATGAGAATTTGTGAGAACAATATTCCTGTTACCCCTGTGGGATTTAAAAATCTAAGCAAAGTCGAAGTGTTCAACAAAATCTCATTATATTTGAAAAAGAAAAAAAGGCGTAGTCTATGAAGAAGTATGATCCGGCTAGATTTTATAATTTGAACTCATATATCAAGGTTCTAGATGTACTAGATGTAACTTATAAACCGATAATGTACATTGCCAAGGCTGAGCTCTGTTTGCTGGAAATTATTTACACTGAAACCCTCAGAGACTTTTAGCGGAAAACAGATTCATGTTGACTGTTAGTTAGCTCTGTTTTCTCTTTTTTATTTGCTACTGAGGGCTATTGGACTACTGGAAGGTCGAGCGTGTCCAGATACCTTAAGTTTTTATTGCTTTTGTTATTTTTATGCTATCAGTACGAGTAGACTTATCCTTTGTATCGCCTATTATTGCTTGTAATCATTTACTAGTTTTGTCTTGTATTACGTTAGAGTGCTTATAACTGTTAGTTATTTTAAATTTCTGGGTTTTTTTTTTTCATTATCATATTTCAATTCGAACCGATTTTCTTGACACTTGATACGTGAATTGTCTTGTCTGTCTTCACTCTTCAGTCGAGTTTTTGGAACATTGTACTACGAACCTTGTCACTCTTCAATAAACTCTGTTCACTTTAATGCCAGCGATTCTTGTCGAGTCGTTTTTATGCGGCCACGCAACGCTCTATTTATGTGATTTACTTGGATTTTCGTTTGGTATTCTGTCCTTGTAAATTTACAATTGCTAAGCTTCACGGTTGCTACTCTCTCCTCCGCAGAGGGAAGTACTTGGTGTAGGCTACTCAGATTTAAAGTATCATGGTAGGTGGACTGACAGTGTTTGGAAATCTCGCTCTTACGCTGGCGCTTTGAAAGAAAATCTCATTAACCTATACATTTTCTGGAAGCTTAATACTTACAGAATACAATCATATTTTTGATATTTTCTAAAAAGTTATTGTCGCAGTGATATGAAAAGAAATACCAAGAAACACTGCTTCGCTAAAACTGGTTCGCTTCCGTGCGTGAATTATCGGAGCGGCGCGATTAACATCAGAAATGTTTTCTCACACATCACCCTAAAAAAGTGTGTCGGCGATCTTCCAGATGTGGTTTGGTTTTTTTTCTACACCCTCCGAAAGTTTGATATTCTGAACGCGGGTGTTTCCTTCCACTAAAGAGGCCATAACTCTGAAACGGAAGCGAAATTAAACAAAGCCCGACACCCTTTTTCGAAGGAGGTAATAGGGAACATACCTGCCGATTTTCAGCCAATTCCGTTGGAAGACGCGCGTAAACGAACAAAAAATGTTTATCCTTATATGCAGTTTTCGTTTATCGAGAAAAAGACGCAAAATCCTTTTTACGAGATTGGTATGATTAGGTGTTAAAAATCCCCTCCGCACTAAGAGATGTCGGCATGGGTTAGTTTACCACAACAGTGGGTCATGACAACTTGAAATAAACAGACGACTACGTTGCGGTGAAATCGTCCGAGAAGCGAAAAACTACTCAGAGCTTTAAAAAACAAGTTTGTATTTATCCTGCCATGACTATTTCTTTTACTAAGAATATATCGCTGGTGGCATTGGTATTATGTTGTTCGAGTTAAGACTGCTTCGTTCTCCAGACATCTTTTGAAACCATGCCTCAGGCTCGTGAAGCCAAAAAGAGGAAATGTCGAGGTCTACATCATCTACATCTTTCGGAATCCAGCAATTTCGTGCGACTAGCATTTGTTGTACTTTGATCTTCAGTTTCATTGGCAAGACTAGCATCCTCGAGTTCCTTCAACCATTCTTTTAGTAACAATGCGACCCACGGTCGCTCAGATCAGGAGCCAAAGATATTGTTCGACGCTGAACCTGCTGGTTCCACCAGATTTTCGCCTCTTCGGCTTCTTCGGAGACGAAAATGGCCAAGAAGTTTTCTTGCCGGTTTTCGTCCTGACATAAAGAAAATTTGACAACAGCGAAAGCGAACTTGCGATGAAACAACCAGATCGAGAACAGTTCGCGTGCGCAAATAAAATATCACACCGTAATTCACATTACTTGTGACAACTGACAGTGAATTTTTACTTAGAGGTGTCAACGCACCGTAAGAGGTTAGATGAGATTCAAAAATAGTTTTTCTCTTTATCGTAAAACGTAAAAAAGCTTTTTCCTCCATTCTTTTTGCAATTTATTTTTCTCAGTCTTCTAAATTTCAACAGCGAAAAAAAAAGATTTTCGCTTTTTCCAAAAAAATCCACCGACCACGATACCTTAAACTACAGTACAGTGCTATAAAATGAAAGGTAACCGCAAGAAAACTGCAGTGAAACTAACCGCAAGAAAAAATTTGCACTCACGTAATAGTCCGGGAAGTTAACAAATATGGTAAGTACTGCCTACACCAAGTAGTTACCCGCAAGGGATTTTTTACGGGTAAGGAGGAACCGCTGAGTAACTGAGTAAGTGTAGGCACAGGGTTACCGGCGACGGCGGTGAGAGCGATTCCCGAAATCTCAAAGATACCGCGGAAACACAAACTGAAATTAGTATTGCGCTATCATCACCTGCAAACTTCAAAGAAAACTCTTTGTCTGAGGCCTTTTTGACCGCTCCGAAACTTCCTAGCTTTTTCAATGCCAAATCTATTGATTGGCGGACAAGGGCAGGGAATAGTAAGGGTCTTAATGGGGCTACCTCGATAAAACTAAACAGTTAACACAGAACAGTTAAATTTTGCGCAATAAAACACCAAAAGTAAAAAATTCTCTGTAACAGTAAGTTTTATCCAGAAAGAAACAAAAACGACTCTAAAAATGTAATTTTGGTCGGTATATCAAGAAGTTTTCGGCCACTTTCCAACGATTCCCGATCATTTGTGAAAATTTCTGAAGATTCACGAAGACAGCCGAAGATTTCCGAAGACTACCGAAGATGTACAGAGACTACCAAAGGTGTCCGAAGACTACCGAGTTTTCCAAGAGAATTCCGAAAATTTTTCTACCATATTTTCGTTGGAATATTCACATACCTCACTTCCCTGTTAGCAGAAGGCTCTTTTCCTGGTGTTTGCTTCAATCCGCGAACCAGGAAAAGAGCTTCTCCTAGCAGGGAAGTACCTCTCGCAAGTGAAAGATGTGTTTTTACAGTGTAAAGGTACCATATTTTCAGCGAGAGAAATCCTTGTAATTCACTCTATATCATTCACTTTATATAAAAACAGGATATTTAATAGCAACAAATATGGCAGATGAACGTAATTCCATCAGATGTTACTTGGCGGCTGCCACGCTGGATTGCTTCGAAAGGTCGAAAGTGACCCTGCTTCTATGCCTTTCAAAGCAGAATCCTCTCCACTTCAATAAAAGCAAACTAAAACTTTGACAACCTCGGAGGAGAATCCGATGCCGCCACCAAAGGATCATGGGGTCCTGGCACGAGGTAGGTCCCTAGTGCTACCCAAGCTTCCTAGCATACTGTTGCACATTGTGTCGAAAAAGGAGACTACAGAACCTTTGAGAGGCCTTGAGCACGGGCTCAAAGTTCATAAGTGATTTCATTACCGATTTTCGAGGAGCAGATAAAGATTTGCAATGCTAAAAGCTACGGGACCCTATGGGGTTTCCACAAAAAAATCCCTTCAAACACTTGACAGTATTTTCTCCAGAAACAGTAAGCATTTAAAAATAGGGCCAATTTAACAGCAAACACTAAAATTATGGGCAAATAACACTTAACACTAACTAACCATTCAGACTCTCGAATGTTGTTCCTCAATTTGCCCCCGGTCCTTCCATAGCTGGTCACGTTTCAATGAAGGCTGGTGCTGCTTTCAATTCGTTGTATAAAGCCGCGCATCGCCGAGTATGAAAGACAAGCCCATTCATAGGAAAACAA
>OFEQ01000045.1_pt1 | contig 12694 bp, 8 predicted proteins | sample 1521141 | NCBI WGS metagenome assembly OFEQ01 (sample SAMN04272335, study PRJEB24112) | coral metagenome | biome: Coral reef; feature: Shallow seawater; material: Coral tissue | host: Coral | place: China: South China Sea | collected 2014 | reverse complement strand
AACTTCTAAAAAAGATTGCATTTTATCCAAATCGCATTTTTCTTTCGCAGAAGTTCATTGGGTGATTAATAGAATCAGATAAGAAAATAAAAAGTTTGATGATATGGGCACTTTAACTCAAATTGTGAACAGGATTACTTCCTGACATTTTGGGTCTATCATGTCGTTCCGCGTCAAACTGATCGGTAAAGCAATATTCAACGAAGTAACAGAACTTAGCTTGCTTTTGTCACAACAATGTAGGCACAAGATTCATTAAAAATAACAGTGTAAAGTTTAGATGTGTTTGTAGTCAAATGTACTCTGAAGCTGAGGTACTAAGGACGTTCCCTTAAAGAGCAGTCTAAATAACTTGTTTACATTTTGTCTTGTGTTATGTCCAAGAAGCACTGTTTTAGCCGTAATTTGATTAAGAAGCTAATGTAGGGTTTCTCCATATCGAAGAACAGTATTCAAGATTGCCAGGGATTTCTAGCGTCAAATCTTAATTTATCAAAATGGTGGAATATCTAATTAAAAACGCAAAGAGAATGAGCAATGACACAACTACAGACTGAATGTTAACCCACTGTTTCTAGTTGGGGTATCAATTAAGAATTTTCGTTTGTTCTAGATGTTCAAAGGAGCTAGTATGTAGATGTGTACATCAGTATGAATGGTCATTCTTGTCCCAAGAGGCCGCGCTCCCTTTGGTCAGAACCAAGAAAGTCCGCCATTCACGGACCTCCCGTCACTCTGCGCATACTCAGGGTTAAGTATGGCAAATGTGATTGGCTGAGAATACGAAACGAACTCTCTGCGCATGCTCAGAAAATTGGACCTTCCCAGAGGTCGCGATTCTTGGCGCTGACCAAAAGGAACGCGGTATCTGGGGACGAGAATGCATGAATGGCCTGCGGAACTCATTCATGAGCACAGCACGCGCATTGGTAACGCATTTGTTTTTGATCATGAGCTCTACGCTTACTACCGCTTGCTTGTTCTTAATTTGCAGACATTGCCAGATATCACAATGCACCCAGATATGAGCAAATACAAATTTTTGAACAAGAGAGTAAGTTTTCATTACTACGACAACGGAACCAGGAGAGACCATTACCACGTGATTCAGTCCCAGGCGATTCCTCGGAAGAATATCAAAAGTACCAAGTCTGGGAAGGTCTCCTTGACTTTCAAATGGAAAGACTGTGGAGCCTGGATTGATATCAAATCTATTGAGTAGTTTTCCTAAGGTAATTGCCTACTGGAATCTTCACTGAAGCTCAACTGAACACTGTTTACAGGGTCTAATGAAAAAGTTGCTACGAATTTCACATTATTAAACTAATTTAAACAAATTTGCTAATTTATAATTGCTGGATTTGCTGCACATAATTTTGCGTGCTTTCACTTGCTGGGAACGGTTACTCCTTTTGTTATAACCAAGTCCTAAGAGAACAGAGAATTGTTTCGGGTCAGTAAGCCCGAGCAACCAATAGCTTTTGAATAATTAACTTCGGTTGGATTTTCCTCGCTAGTTTTCCTTACCCACCAACCTCTCCTCGTGGTCCCCTTTTAGCGAGATTGCCTTCCAAGAATTATAATAAGACTGGGTGCCAGTTGATTTTTACTGAAATTCTTCGATATAAAAGAAAAAAACGTTTCACACAAAATAGCTATCACTGGAGATAAACTGGTATGGTACGAATTGATTATGTCACTGAATGTATTCAAACACCACAATTAGGGAGCTTAAGCAAACCACGACGACAACGGCAACGAGAACGTCACCAAACAAAAGGTTTAATGTGCAAAACAATAGCTGTGCACGTGCGTTATAAATAATTTCTTTGCCGTCGTCTGCAAAACAATAACGTGGAATGACCAAGCTCTGCGTCGTTTACGGAACGTAAACCGAACAGATCTAGAGAATCGCGAATTTGGCTGGTGAAATATCAATTCATTTTTTCTTGGCGTCGTCCTCGGCTTTGTCGTCGTCGTCGTTCCTCAACTTTCCCTAATGAGTCAATCTGTCGTGTTCTTGGACAAGACACTTCCCTGTCAGATAATGTGTCTCTCTCTCTTCCCAAGTGTATCGGAATGAATAGCATCCTACCTAAGGGAAGTGCAAGCTTGTAGTCCGGCGTTCTTTCAGGGTACCCTGAGGAATGGGCCACGGATAGTTGGCCATCAGGCGCACTTAACTTTGACATTAACGTTTTAAGTCCAAACAGTTGCTAAGTTAAAACGAAGTAGTTACTCAGTTATCCTGCCGTAGCTTAATGCTGGACTGGGGCCCGTTTCTCGAAAGCCCCGGGAACTTTTCGCGCTTGTAAAGCCATTGGAAAATCTCGAACCTTGTCATTACTGAGCTGTTTTATTCACATATTCTTAATACGAACAGAGGTCCCCTTCATACAAGAAGTTTCAGACATATAGACTTCTCCGTTTTTAGATAAAGATGGTACTAAAAATGGCTTTACGAGCCCGAAAAAATTTCCACGGCTTTTGAGAAACGGGCTCTGGCCAACTATACAGATTTGAAGAATATAAATGATTTATAATCTTCAAAGAAACCCACGTTATTTTGTAAATAAGGTCTGGTTGAAATATGGAGTAAGCTGAAGACAATTGAAATGCAATGCAATTTATGTGCTCTGCCTAAAGTATGCCTTAATGTTGTTATGCTGGAGTCATTACCTGCGAGACTAAAAACACAACAAAGTTGTTGATCATCTGAGTTTCGGTATATTAATATATTTGGTGCATGTATATCACACAATATACACATGCTTTATTTAACATTACTATAAACCTAGCGGAAGATGTAATCTGTAATAAACATATCAAATTAAAATCCTATTCATATGATATGTCTTCAATATATTTTTTATCCGCAGCTCGATAAAGGTGCTGAAACCTAGGGGAAAAAAAACGCGAGCTACATTACTTGTGCTTTAAAGTTCAGCTTTTATGGCATCAAACGATGGTTGATAGAGTGGTTTTCAATTTTGTGTCGAAAGCATATCAGGCAATTACTTTGGTTTTGGCTTTTACTTGGTTTTAGAACGGCGGGCTGAGAAGTCTAATTGGTCAGTGATTTGTTTAGTTTTGATTTTACGACACTCAATTGAAGACCGCTCTAAACAGTTATAATTAGCTTTAGTAGAATTTTATTAGTAGGCTAATGCAAATGCTGTAAACTGATTGACTGAGCTGAGCCATTGCACTATACTACTATGCCACCGCACAAATCACTATACCACTGCACAGTGTGCAGTGGCTTACATGGTGTGGCTGACAAAATTGCAAAGCTTCTTCGTTTGTCTTTTCAGAAACATAGAGACTAAAGAGGAGAGCATCTGTGGTTTCGTGAACGAAAAAAGCTCGCAAATTTTGAAAGAAACGGATTAGAGAGTACAAAACTGCAACCGTCAAATTGACAATTCAGTCCGCGCGAATTCTACAAAGCGTCATCGAAGTTTAATACTAAGACTAGAAATAATTGGAATCATTATTTGAAGGAAATTTCAGTAAAATGTAGAATTCTACTAAAACAATTAGAATATTCTCTCCCTATTTCTACGAGGCAACATTCAGCTCATAATCTAATTGTTAAATAGTTTTCTCACAGGGGAATAGTTGAAAGTCCACTGAACAAAAGAATAGGCTCAGATCAAGAGAATAGGCTTAGTTTTTGCACAACTGAATAAAGTTCGACAAGAGCACAGCACGAAATCGCAAATTTACGTGAAATTACTCGATACGTAAAAGTAAAACTATACGCAACTTAACGATGCAGTAAAGTTCCGTAAATGTATCCCCTTATGCGTCTTTACGGCGCCCCGTAAAGATGCTTAAAGTTCAGCTTTACGTCTTCGTAAAGATCCGTAAGGTTCCGTAAATGCAGGATTTAAGGTACTTTTATGGCGGCTTTACAGTAAGTTGTTATTTCGTGCTGTGAGAACGTTCTCTTGAGTTTAGTTGTCCATGAGCCCATCACAGATCAATCTAACAACGGAAAACACTCATATACATAAATTTAATTATTCCTCAAAATATCTCCTTTCTCGTATACGCTATATTGATTTCTCATATTTGGGGTCGCTGCTGTGAGCTGGATATGAATGGTGAAAATTTTCATCCAGTCATCCGGTCTGTACGCGCCCGGCGCCAGTAGGTACGTTACTTAAATCCTGCAGCTCAGCAAGCGTTGCTGCTTAAAGGAACTTCGTCTAAGTGATTCCGCGGACTTTTAAAAACGTACGATCGTAAAACGTTTCTAAAATCCCCCTTAAACAAAGTGTACAAGAGAGGATTGAAAAGAGATGTGCTATACCTCAGGAAAAGGAGAGTGACATTAACGGCGTGTGGGAGATGCATTAGTAAATTCTCGTCCAAGAGAATCGAGCTCAGAAAGTATGAGCACCAACCCAAAATAAAGGCCAGGATCATAGACCCGAGAATGGTCACCGCGCGCTTTTGGCCTCGTTTTTGCCTGGCTCCCCTTGAGACTCTTACATGAGTCGCTTGTCGACGTATCCGCTTCAGTTGAGCTCGCAAAATTAAGAATATGCGACTGTAGGCGACTGCAAGAAGTATTAATGGTAGCACCACGAGCCCTGCAAAGCAGCTGTAACTGTAGATCACGTCACTGTGTCGTTCGTTTGCAGTTTCGGTGGAACCAAAACTGATCCAAATCAGCTGAATAAGCGATACAGCCAGGGAGAAGGTCCAAATAAAGACCATTGAGGCCGCCATTCTATTTTTGGTTACAATCCGGTAGTAATGCATAGGGTAAATGATCATGACATAGCGTTCAAATGTGACAATCAGAAGATGCAATATGGTCGAAATGGCGATAAACCGTGATGTAAGGTCCATGGCGATGCAGGAGGCAATTCCATCTGGCATGGGCGAAAGATTGCAGGCAAATATCAAAGGAATTGCAACAAGGCCTGATAAAAGATCAGACAGCGCTAGGCATGCTAAACATAAGTTAGTTATTGTTCGCAGCTGCGTATTTTTGTATACTAGTACAATCACTAGTGAGTTGGCGGAGACGATGAGGCAGGAGAGAACACCCAGAAGCACGAGAGGAAGATGGTTTCCTTGTCCTAATGGGATCTCTTTCGTAATGTTGATTCTGTTTCCTGTTGTGTTCACAGTTTTACTGGAGTTGCTGAAAAATATACTTGTAATGTTCATTGTTACTGTCTTATCTGCTCTTTGTCGGTAGAAGGATATCAAACTTTTTAAAAGGGCTTTCTGACACACTCGCCGGACCAAACTAGTATTCTTTGAACTCAGCCTTCTGATTTTGAAAAAAAGATCCACGATGACGAACAACTTCTAATATATACCTGTCAAATAAAGTGATATTATTTCATCACACATGGCTGTCCAGGGGGGGGGGACTTTTCATGGAAAAATTGTGTCCTATATTTCGTCCGATACTAAGTTACATCAACTGCTACAAATGATGCGGCCATGTGGTTTTCCCAAGAAAGGTACACGACACATTTGTCGTACATCATACAAGCATGGCAAATTAAGCATAACGCGTACCGCAGACCAACCGGTTTCGTTAAACAGACTGACTGAGATTTGAAATTTATTTCTAAATAGATAGAGAAAAAAGCGAATAAATAAACAAAATTCAAACTCGACTCACACCAACTGTGCAGGTAAATATAGAAAATGTCAGCGCAGTTATATACACAATCCCTCGCAGTTTTCAAAAACAACTCTCTATGAGAAACCTTCATAATTATCTATGCTTTTTGTAGTGAGTCTCTGCTGTGATACTGAGTATATCGAACATATATAAAGATGGTAGAGTTCCTACTCTACATTTCCACAATAAAAATCGGGGGAAACAAGTGTTTTAGATTTGTTACTGAACCTGTAGGCATTATAAAAGAAAATGAAGGCTATCACAGTTTGGTGTTTGGTTTAGGAAAAATATCGAAACTGTATTCGCTCACCTTTAGTAGGAAAGAGAAGACAGAGAGCCAGTTTGTTGTGGATGGTCGTCACGGATAGAAGACCTAAACAGTAGTTAGACCTAAACAACAGTTATTCTATTAATCAAAATGTGCAAATTTTTCAAATCTGTGAATTATATGTTATCTAGCCCTCGATGCGCAATAATTAAAAAAAATACTCCATCGGCAGCAAACTGTTTTGCTCAGATGCTGCTCATTTTCAACTGGAATTTCCATGATTTTATCTTCTGTAAAAGGCCATAATTTCGTTTTGGCAGCGATAGGCTCCAAAGTCTTTAATTTTGAGTTTTGGTTAAATTTATCGCAATAAGTAAGGTTTTACAGCCAGTCAAAGATTCTTGTTTGTTTAGAGAAAATGTGCCTGGTGTCAATGAGTCGAGCAAAAGAATAGAACCATTTGAGTTGCCTTGATGAAATAAGAACACCTTCTCACTCACTTGTCAAAAGAACCCTGGTATTGTAAAAGACGCTTCAAGGGTTTTGTTTCTCTGTCTCAGGTTTTTTCTACCGGCCCCAAGGATATAATGGTTACCTTCACCGGCCGACTTTTACCAAAATAAACATAATTATGGTGTTTCGAACTCTCTTTAGAATATAACAATGATATCCTTGTTGTCAATTCTTTTATCATCTAACCGATCCGGGATTATTGAAATGAAAAGTTTTTTGAAATGATGTTTTATCGCAAAACTTCTGTAAATTCCGTTTACAAGACGGTTTTCGGTGTGGCCTCGTTGGCGTCAGATTTACAAGTTCTTCAAAAGAAACGAGATTTCAATTTAGCTTCAATTTAGACAGAAAATAGAACAAAAATGAGTATTTTGACAGCTTTAAATAGCCCGATATATAGAATATGCAAACACCGTTCAATACAGTTTCGGCAGCATTTGTCATTGGGCTCAACGTTTGAAAAATCTGTCTTAAGCTTACCTGTTCTGTTTTGAGCTTGTCTTATCGATGGAAGTTGATCCTCATGAAAATCTTTACATTCTCGATTCCAATCAGTTCTTCGTCAAGTTTCTTTGGCAATGAGTCGTCAGTTGTTCAGCTTTAACCGGCCCAGCTGAGAAAAACGAAAACGTTTTTTCGTCGAATCTTTGCCAACCTATAGATTGTACTTAGCTTCTCGAACCTTTGTTATAAAGCAACAATTTTGTTCGGTTGAGAGAAACAAAACGATTTAAATTTTGTTAATTGAAACCGACCTTTCGGTTGACTCTGTTCCTGCAAACGATTCTGGATTGAAAAAAGCAAAACAAAAGCCCGACTCCATAGTAAAGCATTGTCAATAAAATGGGCATTTCTATTGGATAATAACCAAGCCGATAAGGAGTGTCTCCTGGTAACCTATTGAACTGAAAAAAGACAGTTTTACCAGCATGGTCAATAAAATGAGCTTGAGGAATATAAATATCATATTTGGTTTGAAGGTGTTGAAGTTAACCTCAAATAAACTGGTCGTTTTTTGTAGCAACTAACCTAACAAACGCCAGATGTACGCCTATTCTACTTAAAATTTATAATGAGTACGCTTTCAGAAATGACAATGCTGTCAAGAAACAAAAGAGGCACGCTGTTTTATTTTTGCTTAATTATGTCCCCTGCAATTGCTCTAGACCTCATAAGGAAGAGAAAAAGATAATGAAAATCAAAATGTCAGTGAGAACCGTGGTAATTGATCCTTAAGCCTTGGCAAAATGTTAAGAAAAACCTTTGAAACCTTCTTGGCAGCCTTCTCCTATAAAAAATTTTTTGTCATTGATAAGCGGAATTTATCCCGAAATGATACAAAACAGAGGAACTAAAACAACATCTCGAGTCAACTGTAAGTTAAAATTAACTATTCATTTGGGATTTTTTTTACCCCTGTAGAGCTTGACAGTTACGTCACAATAGCATATGAATAAGCCTGCTGAAAACGGAAAATCTCTCTTAAGGATACATGTATATTTAATTTAGAATTTCTCGTTGCAAGAAAAAGTGCAATTTTCGTTTTTCCATGCCTGTGTAAATATTACTTCGTTTGGTCAATAAAAGCATTTTATCTATGTACATACGTAAGAAACTTGACGGAAATGTGTTTTTTCTTGCGCCTACGACATGTTAAAAGTATTTCTTAAGAGCTTTCCTCGCGGATTTGTACAGATGTTTCCAGCCCATGGTGTACTGTGATTTAAATGTTAGGTACAACTGATGAATGGAAAGCAAAATAACAACGCAGTAGATTGACTAAGAATGGTTCTTGATAAGGTAGGTGTAGATTTTTCAGAGGACGCAAACGAGAGATCGTAAATAATCTAAATCAATGCAAAAAAAATAGAGAGAGAGAGAGACCAGGACGATTGATGTCTCAAGATTTGCGTTACACAATAAAAATCTGTGTATCGTTTTGAATTTTGCAATAAATAAAAGGTAGAATTAGTCTTTCCTAGCGCCCCCTAAAAAAGCGTGTGCTGCATCTGACCGGAACACTATTTCGGCGAAATTCTCGCCGATTTCAAATCATTAGTTTGAGTAAGACCCGTTTACACAAGCGATTTTCGTCGCGGCAACTCGATCCAATTTTTGTCGCGCTCAAGTTGCAACTTCAAAATCGCACGTGTAAACCAGGTGCTATTTTCAGTGCGATTTGGCACTGCGATATCGCAAGGGTTTCGAACATGTTTGAAACTTGATGCAATTTTGCTGCGACAGAAAATGCATCGAATTGCCGCGACAAACATCGCCTGTGTAAACTCGCCTTTACGTGAGTATCTCTGGTAAATAATGGCTTGGAGTCCTACCTGGTTTGGAAACAAACGTGACTAAAATAAAATACTCCTAAGCAAAACGAAGATAAGGTCCTAAAAGGTCTTCAGCGCAATTCAGTTATGAGCACTCTAGCAAAATGCGTATGGCGCGAAATATGTCATGTACAGTTATAAGATAACTGGCAACTCCAGACTACAAATCGGTTTCGTGATTATTTGCTGAAAAATGAAACAGGGTTTTGGAAGAGTAGATTGTTTGCTTGGGAGGGGGAAGGAGCTAAAAACACAAGTTGGAGGAATACCTGGGATGATCAAGTAGCTCCAGCAAAAAGAGCTGCGAAGTACTATGACAGTTACGTTTACGGAATTGAAAACAGAACCAGGTTATTCTACTTCTAAGTAAATTTCAGTATAGTACATTTTTAAAATATTTATTCAACAAAAAGCTTTCTTAGTTAATTGTGTAATATTACGTTACTGGAGGGATAATAAGTCCCACCACTAATCACTTAAGTTATCAATCAATGTATACATTTAGCTGATATACTATATATAAATACCTTTACTCCTGAGGGTTGATCTGGATGGGTTTAACTGGCAACTGCTAGCCATTTTTTGATTGTAAACTAAAATTTTAGTTGCCTCTACCAGATCCTTCAAACGGGATCCTTCTAACGTTTTATAGCTGTCAGCTGAGCGGGAAAAGACGATTCTTCTTTCCAATGGCTAAGATCTAAAATGTGCAAACTTTACTTACATCTGAGAAATTGGCTGAATGAGAGCTTACCATACCCGAAAATTCTAACAGAAAATTGAAAAGAAAACTGAGAAATGAGATCTTCAAAATTTGCAGCCGCGGAGAAAAGTGCTGAAGTATTTTTTGGCATTAACGACTGACAGCATTCTCATTCGGATCTCATTAACGTAATTTTTGAAAACAGTCCTAAGAAAATACGGGCACTGATTGATTAAAAATCGTGTTTCTATAACTCGATGGAAACACAGAACTAGCACAAGCTGTTGACGTAGTGATAGCGCGAGCACAGAGAATTTACACTGTGATAATCATAGTTAACAAGCTGTTTCCCTTTTTTGCGTCGCGGTGTTTTCTGAAAGAAATAGAAAACATGTTCTTCGTGTTTCTATCGAGTTATAGAAACACTCGTGAAAGTCGGGAGAACTCGAAAAAGCTGTGGAAACACTCGCCTGAGGCTCTTGTTCCCACAGCATTTCTCGATCTCCCAAACCTCCACTCGTGTTTCTATGAGTCGATAGAAACACTGTACATGTTTTCTATTTTTTAAGTAGTGTTCCCTTACGTTTAAGAACATAAGCTTTACAATCCAAATATTGACTGCTTTAATTACTTTTTTTTTCTCTTCACGTTGTCTCAGCCCTTTGACGAGTTTGCCTTTACCTTTTGTCATCTCAAGTACTGTTCTAGGTATGCTGTACACCCGGTGCATTTTATTAGAATGTGGCAGTGGTCTTTGTAGTCGTAAAAAGGAGTAGTCAAAAGGTATTTCGAAGGGTTACTTCTTGATGTAGTAGCAGAAGTAAAGTCTAATGTCTTTCGCTAAGATAGACTGTGGAATTTCTCCATCGAACGAATTTTTGTTTTCACGGTCTTCACAGTCCCAGAATATCCACTCCTCCGTAACACGCATGCCCAGTACTGCCTGGCAACCACTTGAGTGCTTCAAAAGGAAGAACGGTTTGCGCATGGGAAGTTCAATTGGTGTTTCTGCTGACCCATCTGACCGACAGCAGAAATATATAACAGTGTCCTTGCTGTAAGTACCGTCTGGTAGGGCACCGCTGGCAAAGTTATTATTTTTCGTGTCCTCATCGTCCCACTTGATCCAGCCTTCACGAAATCCTGTCAGTAAAAAATTAATATTGATTCTAAGAAGTTTGTCAAACAATAGCTAATTTTCCATTTGTTAGGTATTTTTTTCTGGCCTGCATTGCAGGATATTATTTAACACTTCCTGGCTATGGGTGCTCCCTAATAGCTGTTATTGGAGTCGAGCCTGCTGTCAAATATTCCTTTGTTTAGAAAGGCACACTAACGAGGCGTAAGGGTCAATACAAAGCAGAATTAGCCCTTTTCTCATTTCAAACTGCAGACAACTGCGATAAGAGCTATAGAGAAGTTATTGGCACCGTGGAATAAGAGAAAAAAAGTTGAATGTTTATAGTGGTTGATGCGGATCACCATGACAGCTGAACACTTGCTAGATACTGAATAGCGCTCTGGATTATCGACTGTGTGGTTCGGGGTTCATACACAGGCCGAGGTCTTGCGCAGGACACTAGTCTCGGTGAAGCTCTCCATGTGAGAGTATAAACGGAAAACTCGTAAAGAGGCCAACCCACCCTGCAACGTCACATAGGCAATAACAATACAGTGGGTGGGAGTTGGCTGAGGCGGATTAATTAGCCCATCTGGTAAGAATGGAGACAGTCCTTTGTCTCCTAAATTTACTGCGGAATAGCGTAACGAAGAAAGGTAGAAGCCGCCGTGCTAGGCCTAGGATCCACTCAGTTTTACTCACTTTTTGTGCCCTTGGGCACATAAGACCAAGGGGACTGATTATCGACTCATGTTGAAATGGCAGCAATCTTTTTTCGGATCCTTACCATATGGACACTTTCCCTTCTTGTAAATACAATATTTTCCCGGTGGCCATTGCGTCTTCCCTGTATCGTTTGTCTTTACACAGAAATGTTGTGAAATCGTGCTGTCTCTCTTCTCTCCGTTCAAGTGAAAGGAGCTGGACCAGTTGTTTAACGGCCTCGAGTCCTCTGTGTCCTGCCGAAGGAGACCCTCTGACCAAGAGAATCCCGTTGAAACTGGACATCCACTTCGCGGCATTGGTATAGCGTATGTTCCTCTCGGCCACCCCTCTAAATTTGTTAAAAGAAAAAGAGAATCAGTCAGATGCTGTGTACGATCTCAAAGGTCTTTCCCGAGTTACAAGATATGTGGTGACTGACATGTCGTGATTGACACTAGACATGGGAGTAGCCCATAGCGGAAACGTGCAATGAACTGGTATTCAATCCTGGACGAGTAAAAATACTGCTTACTGACTCATGTCCAGGGAAATAGGAATTAGGCGCCTTGCTGTTAAGCTTCCAGGCTTTAAAATTGCTATTGTTACCAGTCCCCCTTGTGAGGAACTTATTCGTGTATTGCGTGCTATGCGATGGAACGAATCTTTATCTAATGAACTACTCTTGCAGGTCTTTTACCATCACTTGGCTCATTGAACATTTGCGACATCAACTTAAAAGAATTAACGAACACACAAAGTAAAAGCAGGCATATTTGTTTCTACATTGGAAAATGATTCGTTCTTTTTCAAAGGCACTGAACGAGTTCACTTACCACTCTCGTATAACTTAAGGTCAATGATACCCTCTGCAACATCCGGCTTACCAATGTTAGCGACATATGCAATGCAAGTGTATTTGCCAACATCTTTTTCTGAAACGTTCGTAATGTGTAGAGAAAATTTTCCTCGTCTTCTTGGCTGGAATACGCCAGTAACTTTCTTGTTGGTATTTTCTTGTACTTCTTTGCCATTAAGCTTCCATGACACCATGGTATCGACGGGGTCAACCTTGCGACCTAGACATGTCAAAGTCGCATTGGAACCTTTCCTGATTAACACTTCGTCATGGACTGGGCGGACCACAGGAAAAATGCCATCGACACCTACCCAAATGAGAGACCAGAGGAATACAGTAAACAACCCGTGTGTAAAAGCAGAGTGGCTTAAGACCCTGCTGGCCGCAATTTGCTCTTTTAATACCTAGAAATATAGGAACCTGTTTAGCCAGACAAGATCAAGGAGGTTCTTATGCGTTGGTTGCAGTTAAATTATGTTAAACATTTTAATAATAAGTAACAATAATAACAAGGACAAAAACGTGAACACTAACAATATA
>OFEQ01000043.1_pt1:0-7500 | contig 12808 bp, 5 predicted proteins | sample 1521141 | NCBI WGS metagenome assembly OFEQ01 (sample SAMN04272335, study PRJEB24112) | coral metagenome | biome: Coral reef; feature: Shallow seawater; material: Coral tissue | host: Coral | place: China: South China Sea | collected 2014 | reverse complement strand
GAAACCTGTCAACCATCAAGGAGAACGATAATGGCATAATGAGACTTAAATTGCCTTTTTTCAGTCCGTTTTTTGAAACAGTCAAATTTGTTTTGCGTTCAAAACGCTCTAATTGTGAACATACATATCAATTTTTAGAGAGCGTTTCAGGGTGTCATTCAGGGACCCATTTTTAAGTCATCTAATCGGGTAATTTGAGGCTGGTTGAGTCATTAGAAAAACTTCCTTTTTGCTACAGTTTGAATAAATTCCTTCGCGTAATTTTCTTTTTAAAATCGAAATTAGAAGTTCAAAAATAAACGACATGCCTTTAGTGTATTGGAGGGGAATTCCCTCTGCGTTCTAATTTTCAACTTACACCAAAGTGCAAAATTTGCGAGCGCGCGCTTTATTTATTATTTCATAAGTGAGTGAAACCATTTATTTCGGCTTTAGCGAAAGTTTTTGCCAGTTATATAAAATTGGGTGGGATTTCTGGACATTTTTCTTTCAGTTATAAAGAAAAAATAGATGAATTTACTGATGGCTCAAGTTTTGTGACTGTAAAGTAAGCGCGAAGCGATGAATGAAAATCAGGATTTACACCAAGGTGAAATGTTGTTGTTGAATGTTTATAGTGGTCAATGCACCTAGCTATAACTCCCTAAATTTTCTTGAATTAAATAATCTTGAAACAGGACATTACTTTTACATTCAGGACCTTTCAGTGTAAAATTCTCTTTTTTAAGATCTAAATTAGCTTGTGGAAGACCTGATTCCTTGCTGGATAGTTCACTCAGATAGCTCACAATGGTGGAGATTTTCTACAGGTTTTACGTGTTTTTTCTGACTTAAGAATCTTATACAGAACGATTATTTCATTGAATCGCTACGTAAATGGACTTACCTGGGAAGAAAACACAATAAATTCTCTCAATCTTTACCGGTCCATGCTGCACGTGGCTTTAAACTCGAGCAACATAACAGACAGTACTTGCAACCTCGTTTCCATGCTGCACAGTATAGGGCTCCAAAAAACCTGGTTTTTTTGTAAACATCCCCCACTCGGATTTTCGGGGACTTTTGATATGTTATAGAGAACATGTTCCTGGACCAAAATCCGTTAAGAAACATTCTTTTGCAATTAGTGGCAGGTTGACCCACTTTTGGCGATAAAATGCCTGGACTAAAAGGTTAACACTTCTTTTTCTTGTTGCTCTCTGTGCGCTTTTCTATAGGTCTCTCTTCATTTTTGGTCGACACCATGGCCTACAGTCTCAATGTGGTGATCCAAATACGCTATTCCAGCAAGTTTCTCTTTTATTGTTCTGCATGGAAAATTAAATCTTACCAAGTTTCATCTCCTTCAGTTACACTGCTTATGGCATTATTCAACAGATCAGAATGCTAAGCAAACTTTTCAAGCAGCCGTGTGATGGCAACTTTACAAAACGCCGATGATACTCTTAGCTTGGAAAGATCAGGATGCAGTTAAACAATTCTCGAGTTCATGCACTGTCTTTGTTCTAAATTTACTTAGAGTGGCCTGGCTCTATTATAAAGTGAGACACACGATGGATCATAAAAATGTGCCAATTATGCGACTTCTAGTTATTCCTTAATAGACAGAGCACCAGTTTTATTCTTTCGTCTCTTCATCAATGTATCATCAGTGCAGGCGCAGATCCAGGGGAGGTGAAATGGGTGAATTTTCACCGCCTTTTTCTGAGCCCCCTTCTTTCTTTTATTTTATCCCTCAGATATTGAAATAATATTTGATTTCTCTGACATTATTACAAAAATTCACCCCCATTTCAAAATCCTGGATCCGCCCTTGTATAAGTAGGATCTGCGGAGGGATGGAGAGAAAAAAAGCGAAAAAAAAAAGTAGACCACGTTGGTAGGACACTATAAACCAAATTTATCACCATTCGAGCCAAGCCGTTCGGTTAGCGCGATGTCTGTTGCGTGACAGTTTCGCGATACAAATCGGGAGTCACGTTGCAGAACAAGACACATTCGCAAATAGGGCATTGTATCGACGAAGTGTAAACAAGACGACTTGAAGCAATCTGCCGTAGACATTAAATCGGGGTTCCACTGTAGTACACAAAAGCGAGGAGACCGAGGTGTTAGTATCCAATTTATCTCTGGGCTCTGAACTAGTGCCCAGTTATCTCACTAAAATTCCTTTCGATCACGTGATTTTGGAAGACAGACCGCCGAGTATTTACTTTTGCTGCCGACTATATGTTGGGCGTATACGTCGACGTATTTGCCCACACAAAAATCAAATAGGGCCTAAGCAGTTGAATAAAAACCTTACATGGTGTCAGAAGCGGTTTAACCCTTGCATCGGAAAACGAAGGTAGACGCGACCGATAGCATCGACTAAAAGTCATTGGGGACGAAACGATGGATTGAACGCTTCGAATGCTATCGCATTGTTGCTGGCCTTGACCAGAAAGACGACAGGGTACAGATAAACACGTTGGTCTATGCTATGGGCGGAAACGCGAACGAAATCTTCAGGAGCTTTCAACTCGCTGAAGAAGAACAAGTTTACGAAACCGTAAAAGGACGTTTCGCTACATAACAAACGATTTCAAGGCGCACAAGAATCCGTGATCGATTATTGAAAGCCTGTATGAACTCGCAGAGACATGGAGTTTGGCGTTGTTGGCATTCATAACGCCGCCTTATTACAAAAGCTTATGCGAGATGATTCGCTCACACTCGATAAAACTGTGAAACAAGCGAAAGCTGGTAAAGTAACATCACGAAATCCTTTAAGGAGATGGCGAAGATGGAAAAATTAACCGCATTCGAGACAAAAAGAGGAGACCGCCAAAAGATAAAGAAAAATTGCCCGAAAACATGAAAGATCAGAAAAATTCTAGAAGGCCTCCCGTGAAGAAATGTTATCGATGCGGCAAATTGCCACATAAAAGGGAGAAATGTCCAGCTATCAACGCCACTTGCCTGAAATGTATGAAATGTGGTCATTACGCTACGGAATGTAAAAGCAAAGTCGTTCTTTCGGTGGACGAAGAAATACAGGGTGGAAACTCAGACGAAGATGGTTATTTCCTTAGAGCAGTCGAAGACAACGGATCCCAAACAATATGGTCCGTGGATTTATTACTCGAAAACGCAAATCAATACTGGTGCAGACGTCACAGTCATTCCAGAGCCCTTGTACTTGCAAACCGGAATACCCAATCTCCAAAAATCCTCACGACAACTGTTTGGACCCGGAAGGTCTAAACTTTCTGTAAAAGGAGTAATCAAAGGAAACCTGAAAAATGGAAATGGCAAGAGAAGTACGCATGAAATCCACGCGGTGGAAAATCTTAAGGAACCGTTGTTAGGCCGACCAGCCATCGATGCCCTTAACCTAGTGCAAAAAGTCGACACAATTCATTCTGATGACAGCGCTAGAATTGAGCAAGAAGTTAAAACAATGTTCCCTAATCTGTTTAAAGGTCTGGGAGAGTTAGAAGGAGAATTCAACATCAAGTTGACACCTCGCTCAACACCGTATGCGGTAACAACACCAAGACGTGTGGCACACCGTGTAGGTCTACGTGTAGGTGTAGGTCAAAGAAGAGCTACAGAGAATGGAAAAACTTGGCGTCATTTCAAAAGTTGACGTACCAACTGATTGGTGTGCAGGCATGGTTGTTGTTCCAAAGCCCGATGGGAGAATTCGCATAAACGAGAGTGTTCTACGCGAGACACACCCTTTACCAAAGATTGACAACTTGTTGGCCCAAATCAGTGAATCGAAGTTCTTCACCAAGTTGGACAGCAACTCTGGATTCTGGCAAGAAAAACTCAATCCAGATTCCCGCTTGTTGACGACATTCATCACACCATTTGGCAGATTTTGTTTCAATATAATGCCATTCGGGATTAAGTCCGCGCCCGAACATTACCAGAAGAAGATGAGCCAAATATTAGGGGGATCCGTAGGCCATATCTTCATTATTGATGACATGCTCATCCATGGGAGAACCCAAGAGGAATATGACCATAGATTCAAAACAGTATTAAAGAAACTTGATAGCGCGGGGGCCACCCTAAATGCAGAGAAGTGTGAATGTTCTAAGAAAGAAGTCAAGTTTGCTGGATATGTTCTCAAAGGAGAAGGCATCAAGTCCGACCCAGAGAAAACAGAGTCAATTCAGGACATGGACACACCCCAGAATGTGAGTGACGTACGCAGGTTTCTCGGAAGGGTGAACCAGTTAGGAAAGTTTGTTTCCAACCTGGCTGAGAAAACCAAACCAATCAGAGATCTTCTGAGCACGAAGAACGAATTCCATTGGGGACCGACCAGCAGGACGCCTTTGAGAAGTTAAAAAAGGAACTAACTTCAACCCCTGTCCTTGCGCACTATGATCCTGCCAAGAAAACAATCCTGTCCGCAGATGCCTCATCTTATGGACTTGGCGCAGTGCTCCTACAAGAACAAGCAGGCGGAGCAAGGAAACCAGTAGCCTATTCGTCAAGATCCATGACTAGTGCCGAGCAGAGATATGCCCAAATTGAAAAAGAAGCGCTTGCGACAACTTGGGCGTGCGAGAAATTTAACGACTACATCCTGGGAAAGGACATCCTCATCGAGACAGACCACAAACCGTTGGTGCCGCTGTTTGGATCAAAAAACCTGGATGAACTCCCCCTTAGAATCCAGACATTTCGAAGAAGATTAACGAAATACTCATTTAACATCCGCCACATCAAAGGAAAGGACTTAGTCATTGCGGATACACTTTCAAGAGCACCACTGAGAAAGTCGCCTACAAAAACGGACATGCGTCTCACTGAAGACCTAAATTTGTACGTGGCTAACATCCTGGAAGGCTTACCAGCTACTGAGCGAGGGTTAGAAGAGATACGACTCCACCAGCAAGACGATGAAGTGTGCCGAAAACTACAGGAATTCAGCACCGAAGGATCGCCTGACAAGTCAAAGCTAAACTCAGCACTTAATGCATTTTGGCCAGAACGAGCTTCTATTACGTTCCAGAGAGGTCTCCTGATGAAACACTCAAGACTTATCATTCCTTCATCCCTTCGTTTGGACACGTTGGATAAAATCCACGCAGGTCAGCAAGGAATCCGTGAATGTCGCGAAGGAGCCCTTGAGTCAGTTTGGTAGCTTAGTCTTAGGAAACAGATAGAGGACATGGTCACAACAAGCCCGACTTGTTGCAAACACAAAAACATGCAGAGCCCATGATACCAACTCCTCTGCCAAAAAGACCATGGCAAAAGGTAGCCAACGAGCTGTTCTACCACAGTGGCAAAACGTTCATCATTGTTGTGGACTACTATTCGAGATTCTTCGAAATAGCTCCCCTTAAAAGTACGACGACTGAAAACGCTATCAACCACTTAAAGTCGTTCTTCTGCCGCCATGGCATTCCAGAAATCGTTGTCTCTGACCATGGACCCAAATTTGCAGCCGCCACATTTTAAAAATTCGCCGAAGAATGGGGCTTCACACACCCCACAAGTAGTCCTCACTACCCGCAGAGTAACGGCGAAGTAGAAAGAGCTGTCAAGACCGCCAAAGACTTGATTATCAAGTCAGAAGATCCGTACTTGGCATTGCTTTCATACAGATCTACCCAACTGGAGAATGGTTACACCCCAGCTGAGCTACTGATGGGAAGAAAGCTGCGCTCAACACTTCCACTAACACCTGAGAAACAGTTAACTCCCAAGCTGCCTAACTTCGAACAGCTGCAAAAGACTGAGAGAGCTTACAAACTTCGACAAGCTGAAAATGACAATAAACGCAATCGAACATCAGTACTTCCTGAATTAAATCCAGGTGACAAAGTGTGGATACCAGACAAGAATTCCCCAGCAGTGGTCATTCAAAAATCCCCTCAGCCCAGGTCATACGTGGTCAAAACAGAACAGTCCCTTCTACGTAGGAATAGACGACATCTGATCCCAAACCCTAAGGAGGAGATCAAGAAAACTGCAAAGTCCCTCCCAGTTGGAAATGTCCAGCCAACAAAGGAGACAGGATCCACACAAGGCATTAACACTCTCTGTAGTGTGTTTAAGGCTCGTTCGAGTAGACCTGTCGATCCACCTACCCCACTCGATTTGTAAACTTGGACTCGCTGTGTAACCGTTTAGAGAGACTGATCTGTTTCGATCCATTCATTTGTTTAACCGGACAGTGACTGTTGAGAGATAAGATTATTTTTGATTCGCCAGATTTCCCATTTCACGGCGCAGAACTTGAGCCTTATAATATTACAATGTTTTCGTCTAGAAAGGGAGATGTGAAAGGGGGAGGTCACGTGTTAAAGTATCATATTCATTTGAATCGACAAAAAATCACTTAGGATCTAAGCAGTTGCATAAAACCTTACAGTAGCTGATTCCATAACTTCGGAGCAATTGCCGCAAAAGATCTATCTCCGTAAGTAACTGTAGTAGTCTTCGGGATAACTAGGAATGTAGAATGTCTAGAATCACTAGAACAAAGAGAACGACGGGGGGTGTAATGATGTAACAGTTCATTAATATATACCGTGGCAAGGCCATTAAGAGATTTGTACGTAAGCAACAGTAACTTAAAAATTATTCTGTCATTAACAGGAAGCCAGTGCAACTTTTTTAAAACAGGAGTAATGTGATCAGTCCTCTTCATGCACACAGTTAGTTTTGCCGCGGTATTCTGCAGTCGCTGAAGTTCGGCGTTAAGGTAGCATAGTGTCATCTAAAAGCGACTACGTAAAACATTGTTAGTGATTACTTTAGTCATTGAGTCTTCAGGGGCTTTTAAGAATCTTTGAAAGATTTCTTAAGTAGTGGTTTTCTCAAATTGACCATGATGATAAGTGTACTCAAACATCTTGACGGTAAAAAATGAAGCAGCGCATACTTTGAACATGCCACTCTCTCGTAGTTATCTTTATTCTTCTTGACGGAAACCTATTTACGGTCAGTTATTTCGAGTAAATATCCAACTTGGAGTTGCTGATTTTTGTAAAGCGACCTTCGAGCGCATCATATGACTTTCTCGTATCTGAAACCAGCATTTTTACGCGGAAACTCTCGGGTTCTTGGCGGGACTTTTAAGAGGCAAAGAAACAAGAAGATCGCGGCTTGAAACGTCCAATTATCCAAATATACGAACCACATAAGATGACTTGTTAAAGACGATTTTTATCTTACAAAATCGAATCTGATTAAAGTTTTGTGTCTGACTGACTTAATCTTCGAAAGTGTATCTTTAGCTGCAAGCATGCTCTCGGAACGGGCATCAAATGGGGTTGAAAGATGGGAGGGGCACGAAGAGTGAAAATACTCTCCTCACTCATCTCTTTATCGTGCCAGCAACTCTAGCTAAACGAGCTTGTAAGCTCTTATTTGGTCTTGGTTTTATTTAAGGTAAAGTCTATCCCGTTTCTGTAACATTAGGGAGCTTAAGTACGCGCGTTTTTGAGACGCGAACGGCAACCGGAAGAGAACATTTCGCGTGCTAGG
>OFEQ01000042.1_pt1 | contig 12809 bp, 11 predicted proteins | sample 1521141 | NCBI WGS metagenome assembly OFEQ01 (sample SAMN04272335, study PRJEB24112) | coral metagenome | biome: Coral reef; feature: Shallow seawater; material: Coral tissue | host: Coral | place: China: South China Sea | collected 2014 | reverse complement strand
ATAAATGAATGTTATGTTATGTTTACCTGCAATCAAACACCACATAATTGTTGTAATATTTCTATGGAGCGGTTTGTTTATAAGTCCTTGTTGTAGATACCTCTAACTTTGAACTCGTTTCGCCTCAGCGACCGTCGGTTTAGCGATGTCGGACAGTTAAGTCAAAACTATTCCTCTTCTCTATCAGTGTGCACCTTCCGCGTAGACTGACACGGTGACATGAGCGCAAATTTGGGGTCGAGATGCGTTGGGCTGGTCACGCAACACAACAAATAACAGTGTATGCTTGCAAACAGCGAGAAGTCCTTCTGTTTCTCAGTGTCAGCCAGCTGCGAGCGTGTATATGCGAACGAGAACAAAAATGATCACAACGCAAGAGACGCGATGCCAATCGTGCTTTGTGTGCGCAAGCTTTTAATATATTTTTCTTTCGTGAGGAAAAAGCTCTTGTTTATATAACCTGATAAACAGCACCCAGAGTAAAGCCACGACACTTTTCATGAAACGAGCCTAAGCGGAAGGACGTGTCTATGAAATAAGAACGAAAATAAAAAAATGGCCTACAAGCATGTGTGGACCAAATATTTTTCAAAGACGTGCAGACTCGTCGCGCAAAACAAAGGGAGTAAACCACGTTGCAACATACACAATTATATACGTGAGCTTGTTTGACGGCGTGCAAAGTTAAAGGTGAATTTACACGAGAGAGCTTTTGCACTTTGATTGGTCGACCAATCAGGAGAACAACGTGCACAACAGCCTGTCACACTCCCAGAGAGCTTTCAAGACCGGATTTCATCAGGAGTTACAAATGCCACAAATACTTACACACGATCAGCTACACTGAAGCTTTCTAAAACGCGTCAGAAAATAGAGCGTGTACCACCACAAACATAACAAAATGACGTCACGTACAAAGAACTCACGAAAGCGAATGACATTCCGAAATACCGTCACCTTGAGGCATCCCATTGCAGAATCTAACTGTGGATTGGACACTTGATACAACAACGACCGACGTTGTGTGTCCAAGAATGAGAGCTCTGTAGAAGTAATCCTTGCCGCAAGTTTGAAAACTAGAAAACCCGGAACTTAGATTCCAAACCTGTGCGCCATTGTAGCCAAATTAGGCGTTGTACACGTGCAAACTGGACTAAGCTGTATTTCTTAATGTGTTCTGGATCGATGTACTTCAAGATCTCACCTTTATGCATTGATGTAATGGAAGCGTTAATCCATTAATGATGGTCGCAATTTACAAGCGACTGGGACAAAAACGTCCAGTGACCCGTTAAACTACGATGATTTCCAGAGGAAAATCGTGGCTCGTGCCCTCAAATTACAATAGCGAGGATATTATCGCGCGATCTCGAAACATGAGTTGCCGGGAAGCGGTTTTAGGAAACATTGAGGTTTTCGTAGACCAAACATCGAAAACAGCATCAATCACTGAACTTGGATGCACTTTATTTCTCCGGGGGAGGTACTACCAAACCTTAGGGTGGGGATTGACGGTACGCTTCTTGAAACCCGTCCTATTTTATACCATAATATCAAAAATCGATGCCGTAGTTCAGGCATGACCAAACTAAGGAACTGTCTAGGTTTGCGTTGATACACATAAATCGCATTTCTCAAGCGAGGAAAAATAATGGTAAAAATAGTTGTCTTTAACAACAACAGCTTATCACCGGCCAGAGCCAAAATAGTGCAATAACAGCTGCCGCTGACACCAAGAGAAATGCCACAACAAATATGTCGTAACTCAGGCGGTGTGTTGTGGATGCACACCTGCTGATGATTATGGTACGTGTTTAGCTATTCCTCATGCTTGTTGGAATCGATTGTCAAGAAGAAATTATCCGTTTCTACAAAAAGCAAACAATTCTCGTCCTTCAAGTTCGCGGTCCTTTCATGGCCCCTTTACAGAACACGCAATTTAGGGTGCACGCGGATAAAACCTACGATAAAATTGACATCCGAGTTATTTTTCACCCCGGGTAGGATTGAAAGAGAAGATGGGAACAAACGTTATCCCAGAGGTATCAAAACTCCTGTGTTGTCAAAATGGGTCATGAGACAAGCGAAACGAGTCAACAGCGAGAATACAATGGACACTCGGAGTTTACTCCACTCAAATCTGATTGGCTGACAAAAGAAAGTAAATGCGTCTGTACTGTTATTGATCACGAATTTCATTATAGCTTTGTCAAAGTAGCCGTGGATTCATTCGGTTATAACCACGTGAATCCACAGCTACTTTCACAATGTTATGACGAAATTCATTGTCAATAACAGGACAGACGCATGAACAACTGACGTCAATTTGTGTTTTACATATACATTGACAAAACGGTACAAGAGACAGCCCCTAATAAAATAAACGCATGTGTCTGCCCGCTTTAATATTGACATTGTCATTAGCCAATGAGCGCGCGAGAATTTCTGTAAACCACTCTACAGATGCTGAGAATCAGAACGACCAAGAGGTAGATACTGCAGAACAAAAAACCCGCGGCCTCGGGGGAAGAGAACGATTGTCAACAACGTGAACAAAACTAGCGGTTGCTATTATCAAAACTTCTCGTTAGTACGGGGATTCTACGATACGGGCATTTTTGGTTATGGCGCAAGCGGACTCCGGCAAAGCAACCTGCAACCAGCAGAGCAAGCGTTCCTTTACAAACCGCGCGCAAATTAGAACGAGAGGAAAGAGTTCTCCTGCTTCGGCGATTTTTACTCTCGCTCGGAAACGTTTGGTACTCAGGCTAGAAGAATTCAGCTTCTAGAGAAATCAGACTGATATTTAACAATTATTCCATGACCGCGCGTTGGATATGAGATGATAGATAGCCAACGAGGCGCGTAGTTGGCTATAATCATCTCATATCCAACAAGCGCGAGTGGAATAAATGTTTTATTAAAAACGCCCCCAAAATATAGAAAACTAGACTACAGTGAAAACAAAAAGTCGTACCTTTTTAAAGGCTCCGTAGGAAAGGCTACCAATCGGTTGGAGCATGTCGGCCATAGTTCATGCCCAGATTTCCTGCTTTATTTTTCCCAAGGGATTGTTATGCACTTCTACTGTTGTATAAGCGGTTGCTCAGCTCCGTTTTTATCCTCTTCTGTATTAGAGTTCTTTACTTGTAGTTTTTCTAGTTTATTAGCGTCTACAGCAGTGGACAACCCGGCGTAACTGGCATAATATCTTGTCTGTGTGGTTTTTGTCCAGCGTAGTGGCTCACAGAACAGGGCTTTGGTCCCTCTTAGGGCTTCTTTTCGACGAGCACCCCATCCTTTTTTTAATGGGAGTATCCCCTGCCCTGAGGCCTAAGACTGGAATACTGGAAAGCCGGAAACACAGGAATGAAGTACATTTGCTAACCTCCCAGCTCGCCTCGCTCGCTAAGCTATTCTACCCTGAAACTGATGTCAGGCAAGTCTACATTTATTTAGGTGAAACAGAGAATTAACCCGGTGCAAATTTAAGTGCTAATTGAACCCATGAATAACCCACTGGGCGTTAGCCCTAGTAAAGGGAATCAGGGAACCACACGAGGTGGTTAAAATCTTTTGACCTGACGGTGGGAATCGAAACCACGACCTCCGGATTAGATCTACCGTTACTCTGCCGACTGAGTTGACTTACAGGAATCACGTTTTCACATATCAACGCACGATAAAGTTGCATCAGGAGAAGGGTTGTCTCGGGTACCCGAGACCAGGTCGTTAGAGAGCTCGACCGCTATGGTCTGGCGCGAGTGATAAATAATAATTATGCTATTCTCAATGGCAGAGGTTGTGATCGAGGAAATTGTCTTCGAACATTTAGAACAACTTGCCTCGCCAAACTAGGATTCTGATAGCCAGGAATCAGCTTCTGATCGTGTTGAAACTCTCTATAACCACAGTTGTGAGCGTTCCATGGTTCAATATTTATATTACCTTGTGCCTAAATGACTGGCATCTGGTCAAAGTTTTCTAAACACTAAATGACTGGCAGTCTCATATTTTTCTCAGATTATAGGAATCGACGGAACCCACTCAATTCATGCGATCAAAATGTCATATGCTAATTAAGAACTGTCAAGCGATCCTGAAAAATGATTATGTAATAACTCAAATTATTCTCGCATTTTGATTGGTTCTCGCCTATGATCTATCAGTGGACAGATGAACGATTGACGTCATCATTACCAAATTTTTCCCTCTGTGTTTTAAAATGGAGGAAAGTTTTGAGAATTAGTTAAATATTTTACGTGACTGGGCAAAAGATAAGGTACAAAAAAGTCTTGCCGAGGCATTGAACAGGTTCGAGAAGCCAGAAGAAGAAAGATAAAGCCGTTTCTTTTAGAAAATGATCCAGAAAAAATTTTCGAGCAGTCTCAGTCGGCAGTCGAGCGAGACTAAACCACGCACAAAATTGGTCTTGGTAAGCCGAGAACCATTGTTTTATCTCGAATTTAACCAACCCAATAAACAAAATGTTTCTGAAATTAATTTATTTAAAAAATTCAAGTATTCCCAGTGTCAGAACAACGGTTAACACACTGATCGATGTCAGGAATGAAACATCAAAACATCACTTCTTAAAATAAACACATAACCTTGCTTTCCGATGTGAATGTTGCTGTCCATTTCAGAGCACGGCAGCGAGTTAAGTATAGCTAACCACAGCTCACGGCCAACATATCGCAGCTAAAATGTGTCTCCGACCATAGTTAATGGAGCGAGACTGGTTATGAAAGCCGGCGACCTTCAAAGGCCGAACTCTTTGTTGTGTTTTTTGGCATGTCACGTGATTTTGATGGTGCACACAGATTTTCAAGATGGCGGCCAGTCCGTAGTCGTCTTGCGAATCGTCCGTCTTTTCTCGCGTTTCATCGAAAATCAAACAACAGTATATTCTAAATTCGACAAGAAAAGGTTTACTGAGCCATGCCCGGTGTCAACTGTTCGGTTTATGGCTGCGGTTCGTGTAGAAGAACCAAAGGTATCGGAATTTTCAAGGTGCCTTTGCCTAAGGATGATGCACACAGAAGATGGCGTGACGAGTGGCTGGGAGAGCTAAAAAAAACCAGGGAAATCGACCAGGACTTCAGGAGGCAAATGAAAGATGACAAGATCTACACATGCGAGAAGCATTTTGACCCCGAGGATATTGAAACATGTGAGTATCGCTTTGTAAATTCGTCAGATTGGAAAGCCTCGAAACGTCTATACATGTAAACAACACTACCCTGCGAGCAGAGTCTCTTCGATCTTCCTAGATCAGTCGGGAAGAGGAAGACTGATCTAGGAAGATCGAAGAGACTCTGCTCGCAAGGAAAAACAACACAGGAGATCGGTGAAGTTAGCTCTCTCTCCTTTCCTCAAAAAAGCCGTATTTATGAACAAATATTTTCGTTTCCTTCTGTTATAGTTCCCGGTGAAAAAATGACGAAAAAGAAACTTCGAATCGGAGCGTTGCCGAAGCGCCAAATGCCAAGGAAAAGCCACCAAAGCAGCCAGCCAACTCCACGACATGGGCGTTCTGTGGTGAAAGATGTTGTGGAAATCCCTGCCTCTACATCATTCTATAGCACTTTCCAGGAGTTCAGCCAGCGAGCAAAGAGTCTGAAAACAATATGTGACTGGATGTCGAAGTTCTCAGTGGACAAAGCTGTCTTCAAAAAAATGACTGAGCCATATATGCTGCCACAGTTTGAAGTAATCGTAGATGATGGCCTGGGATTCACTGTGAAAGTGTATGGTTGCTATTTAGTGGAGGACCACCCTCTATATCTGAAGTACCGTCGATCGATGCAAAATGTTACAATGTCAAATTTAGTCAAAGATTTAGAGGGCTATAAGCTATGTAATGGAGTGCAGACATTGGAACTAACTAGTAAGCTATTTCATCACGTTGTTCCCATTAATCATGACACAGTGAGTGAACATGAAGAAGAAGCAGAAGAAGAAGAACAGCAACAGTTCCCTCATAAAGGTTTCTGGAGAGCCAAGGGATGCTTACTTATCCAGGAACAAGGAGAAGCTTGTTGTGTGTACACAACATATGCTGGATGTGCAAACAGTGCACAAAAAGCAAAGGAAAGTAGGTCTTTGAAGCCTGCACACCTGAATGCCCCGGTGTCAAAGACAGATCCAGGGCGGATAAAGTTAACATTACAGGAGCAGAGGCTGAAGTGCGCACAGCTTGAACAAGCATTGATTGAAATGCGTGTCGAACTAGAAAAGTCAAGCATGGAGATTGACAATGAACTCAGCAATGACTTTGTGAAAATCCTTGATTCTGCAGACACTAAAATAACTCCATTCATGAAGTTATTTTGGCAAGAACAAAGAAAGCTGTTTACTAGGAGCACTACCGGAGTGCGTTATCACCCTATGATAATCAGGTTTTGTTTATCTCTGGCTGCAAAGAGTCCATCATGTTATGAGGAACTACGCAACAGTGGGGTACTAGTTCTGCCAAGCCAAGGGAGGTTGAAGGACTACAGAAATGCAATAAAACCTAAGAGAGGATTTCAGGAGGAAGTGATTGAAGTGCTCAAGTCAGAGACATCAAGCTATTTTGATGTCCAGCGTTACATTGTTTTATTATTTGATGAAATGAAGGTAAATGCAAATCTTGTTCTAGACAAGGCCACTGGGGAACTTGTTGGTTTCACAGACCTCGGTGACCCAGAACTGAACTTTGCTGCATTAGAGAAAGCTGACGTCATTGCGTCACATGCTCTCGTATTTCTTGTACGAGGAGTGTGCACTGAACTGAAGTTTGCACTTGCACACTTTGCCACAACTGGGATCAGTGCTGCACAAATGATGCCTTTGTTCTGGGAGGCAGTTGGTATCCTGGAAACCTCCTGCAACTTGTGGGTTGTCGCGGAAACCTCAGATGGTGCCTCTCCAAACAGGAGATTTTATCGTCTGCATAAAGAACTCGATGGTGGTGTTGGTGGTGACCTGTGCTACCGCACAGTGAACTTTTATGCCCCGCACCGTTTCATATACTTTTTTTCAGATGCACCACACCTTGTGAAAACCACCCGGAACTGCCTGAAGAGCTCAGGCTCTGGCACCTGTACAAGGTATATGTGGAACGATGGCAATTACATCTTATGGCAGCACATCACAGAGATGTTTTTTTCAGGATCTTGATAATGGTCTGAAACTTTTACCGAGGCTGACATATGATCATATCAATCTAAATGCCTACTCTGTTATGCGGGTGAATCTCGCTGCCCAGGTCTTGAGTGCCTCTGTAGCATCAGTGCTAAAGACCTTTGGCCCACCAGTGGCTGCAGGTACTGCCAGACTCTGTGAGATGGTGGACCAGTTCTTTGACTGCCTCAATGTGCGAAGTCTTACAGAACACCAGAGGAAGCGTAAGCCATTTTTGGCTCCTTACAGATCTGTTCAGGATGAAAGGTATGTCTACTTTCATGGCAGATACTAATTTATTATGCATATTTAGTCATTTTAATGTCAAAAATGCAAAAATGGTGTTATTGCCATACAAATGTTGCATTTCTTGGCATTTCACTTCTAAATAAGCTCCCTCGACTCTGGTTGATTTTAATTTTGTCGCAGCGACTTGTTGCAGAAGTGCACACACGCTGCGACAAAGCTGCTTGCGCTTATTTTGTCCCTGTGATATGCCACAGGAATTCAAACAGTTTGAATTTGTGCGACAGAGCCAGGGGGGTATTCGTACTATACATGATGAGGATGAGTTGGGATTCTGACATATCTTTTTTGGTTTGAAAATTTACAGCTTCGGTATTTTTTTGGGTTGAGGTCTGTCATGTATTTGTTTTGGTTGTAAAATTTCAGCCTAACAGTATTTATTCGACTGATTAATTTTTTTTTGGACCTTGAGAATGGGTGCTTATTCAAGGTATGCGCTTATTAGAGGCTGGGCGCTTATTAAACTTTTTTTTCTACAATAATCAACTAAATCTATTTTTAAGCAATAAATATTATTTTTGACATTTTTCATAGATTCCACTTCTTGATGGAATTCCTTGAGTATCTGAGAAGCTGGAAAGAGAGCACCAAAAACAGACCTGGAAACTTCAGTCAGAATGCAAGGGCACGCATGTTTCTCTCCTGGCAGACGTACGAAGGCTTCCAGCTTACTGTTCAATCTACCATTGAATGTACCAAGTTCCTTCTTCAAGAGGGTATGGAGTATGTTCTGACGGAACGATTCTGTCAGGATCCTGCAGAAGAGTTCTTTGGTAAGCAGCGACAGCTCGGTAGACGAAGTGACAACCCAGACATAAGTCAGTTTGGGTACAATAGCAACACTATTAGAATTGAGAGGTCAATTTCATGTCAAAGTGGAAACACTAGAGGCAGGAAGGACAAGAAGAAAGCATGGGTGCAGGTTACAGATGAGAAGTTGCCGTGTCGAAAAAAGCTCAAACTTTAATGTAACTGTGGCTTGCAATTGCCTGGTAGGAGTTATGTATATTTATACATGCATATCATTATCAGAGGACAAGTGTAATTGCATGGAGTGCTGCCAAAACATTCAAAAGTTAAATAACAAAGAAGGCTGTCTGAGAATTTTGACATGACAGGAATTATTTCAAAACATTTGACAGTTTCACAGAAGTAGATTTTGGGTTTATAGACAATGGTCCATATTTCAGTTTCTATCATTACGGTTAATCCCACAGAGATATTTTGTTTTCAAAATTATACAGTTCAGGCTAACAGGTCACAGTACTTTTTGTCTCATTTGAATGGTACCATAATAACTGCTATTTTTGCATTTTTACCATTCATATATTATAAAAATTGTACTTGCCAAAAATATTTGGGTTTTGCCTAGTAAAAAGGGCTCCTACATTTTTTCCGAATTATTTTAATTCCCATAGTATGGATCGCTATAGCATACCGAGTACTTTGTGCAAATCAGTCATTCTAAATTATGTTAGCATAACCATGAGCTGATAGAAGCCTCTAGCTCGCCATCTTATTGTTCTTAGTCTATAAAGCTATTTTTTAGTTGGCAGAGGTCATTTTTTAAAAAAAGTTCACCATTGACAAGGTATGCAACAATCCCCATTTTAAGAGGTATAACACTTTTATTCTACAGTTAATTCTCTTGAAGGCTACACTTTAGTTATGGGTTAGATTTACATTTCTTAAAAATACTCTTACAGTAATTAATTGAAGTGGAACATTGTTTTGTTAAAACTAATTTTTACAGCTATAATAAAATGCTTGAAGTGATCACCCAGAGATCATCACATGATCTTCCTTGTCTTCTGTAATAGTAACTGTTTTTTCTTTAACTCCTTTTTTATGAAATGTCAAATCACAAAACTTGGGAAATTAAGAAAAGCTCATCTGAAAAACTGAGAACTGAGAATGCAAAATGTATCATCTCTGATCTATACATTCCCTTTAATGATAACCAACTGGGAAAAATAACTAGAAAAAAATCATAGTTGAAAAAGAAAAAAATGGATTAAAAATAGAATAAAAATGGCTACATATGATTGTTCATATTACTCCTGCCTTGGTTGTTGATCATTTCGGCTCCTAGCAATTTCCCTGCGTAAAGATTTGGCCTTGGCTTGTTTAGTTTTAATTTTATATTTTTGAATAACATCCTTAGCAACAGAAAATACCCGAACCCGTACATATAACTTGACAATGCCATACAAAACCTCCTTGCTGACATAGCTGTCTGGTTTAATATCTACGTCAGTAACCATCAAATTAAAGTTGGCTAGTATGTCACTGTCACTGATGGCCTTGTGTGTTATACCAGCTAGATCGACACCCTGCAAATCAACATTTGGTGTAAGCTGCCTAAACCAGGGTTCGGTCTTAAAAAAGATCTTCTGTGCTGGCCCTGTAATACTCCAAAGTCAAACCACGATTTAAGCTTGAAATAAGTTTTTGATTGGATTCACCAGTGTGTTCCATCTTTCCTGCTTTTAGAAGTGCCATGGCTTGTTGGCTTTCCTTGCTACTGGCTCTTGCATGCTTTTTGTGTAGTTTATGCGGGACATATCCACCAAGATATTAAAGGCCAGCCATTTCTCTCTCTTTTAGAGCAGTTGTGGAGTTAATTGCCTCTGGGCTTTCTCTTTGCTTTTTACAGAAAGCAATTAAGCTGTCAGCAACTTTAGTGGACAATAGTGTCGCCGCGTTCCTCGAAAGTCCACAGACAATTCTCGTAGATTTCAGAGACACTGTAGCATAATATTTGCTGTAAAACTTCTCGAGGTTTACATTCTTTAAGAAGTCATCATACAATGTCTTCAATGTAAAGAACTCATCAGTGCCTTCCTGGATCGGCTGATACGTATAGCTGTTTAGTTCACTCCTTAAGCTTTCAGCAAAGACTTCAGCTACGTTTATGCTACGAACTGCAATGGACACGATTTCTCCAAGTAAGCTCGAACTGAACGGCCGCAGAGATAATTCACTTGCAGGGCGACTATGTTTAGCAACCCTGTGTCTTTCGTAACCACCTCTTGTCTTGTACTTTTTGCCACAATCCTGACAAACAATTTCTCGCTTTTGAGCCTATAAATTAATAGAAAAAAATCAAACTTAAGTCGGACATTTGATCTACTACCTCTTTCGAATTCTGTGTAGCGAAGTTTGTTTACGATTTCAAACGAAGTTGATCACCGCATTCCTGCTTATTTACAAGACGTCACGATCCCAAATAAACACAAACTAAACGTACTTCACTAACTGTTGATGTAAACTGTTCCTCCATTTCTTCGTCTTCTTCCAGAATGTCTAAAATGGTCTCAAAATTGTCTTCCCATACGAAAATTTCGTCCGCGCCTTCCGCCATCTTGATTTGAGTGTGCACCTTCGCGGTCACGTGACTGGTACCTTCAACCTCTTAGCAACCGCTTTTGTTCTGGCCTTTGAAGGTCGCCGGCTTTCATAACCAGTCTCCCTCCATTAACTATGATATATCGGATGCCTTTACATCAGAAATTCTAAAAATCTCGACAGAAATCAGCTATAACGGTAACATAACTTCCTCCGAACATTTGCTCTCTTTACCTCTTTGGCAAAATTCACTTGTGAGAATTGGAAACAAACCTATTTACTACAAATCATGGTCTTCCAAAGGAGTACAAAACGTCAAACATTTAATGAAAGACGCAGACAATTTCCTATCCTTCACTGAACTCAAGGAACGCTTCGACGTCAAAACAAATTTTCTTGTTTATCACGGTTTGATATCGTGCATAAAATTGTTAAGGAATGCCATAGAAAACCAAAATGAAACAAACAGAAATTTCAGCACTTTTGTAGAAAACTTCATAAAAGTTCCTAAATCCAATAGATTGGCATACAAAAAGCTAGTCAGCGCTAAACAGAGTAGCCCTACAAAAAGCCAAGAAAAATGGACAGCCGACTGCAGTCTTCAGTGCTCCAAGACAATCGATTGGGAGATGGCTTACAAACTACCTTTCTACAGCACTAAAGCTACCAAATTAATTATTTTTCAATTTAAACTACTACACAGGCGTTTAGCCACAAATGATTTTCTAAATACAATAGGTATTAGAGAAGATGATATTTGTACCTTTTGCAGAACCGAGAAAGAATCTCTTTTTCATTTATTTTGGTCGTGTAGTGAGACGTCCTGTTTTTGGCAGGGTTTTATGAAATGGTTGGCCGAGAACCAAATAAAACTAAAATCCGAAATTTTCACTCCCGATATAATAATTGGCCTGAGGTCGGACACCCTATCCAACACAAAGCAGTACTTTTACTTCCTTGTTGCCAGGTATTACATATGGTCCTGCAAAACAAAGGAAGTACTCCCAAAAATAGAAAGATTTCCTAGTTTTCTCACTTCTTTAGTACCTTTTGATTCCTAAACGTCAAATACAGAAATAAATAAGTGCATAAATATGTAGATAAATAAATAAATAAACAAACGAAATAACATTTAAACAAGTTCACTATAAACTTTTGAAAAGGAAATTATACTGTCTAAATATCAATGACAACAAGGAAGACATGAAAAACACTTGTAACACGGTGGATGAGCCACTTACATGGAATATGTTCTCGTCATGCCGTGAAGTCACAAATGGAGTGTGAGTGAAGTAATTTAAAGCCTGTTTTATTGGATGGAGTTTACACTGTTCAAGGTAGGCTCAGGTAATGGCTTGTTAGTCATCCAAGACAGATATGCATTCCAAAATATTGCCACAATCTGAACAAAGCCCACACGGTGCTGAATAGGCACAAAAGTAAAATTCAGTGTTTGAGCAAGAGGCCATATCTTATAATTGGTAATTAGAGCATCTGTATAGCGGTCCTGGAGCATCTCCTTAATATCATGTAGCCCTTTACCAGCCAGGATCTCTGTTACCCCAAAGAAGAAACAAATCATAACTGGAGCAAAAAGACTTTGATCTAGAAGCATCTTCTTAAATCCAGCAGTCTTTGCTGCTCCGGGCACAATTCTGTCAAGTGTGAGGTACCATGTTCTTAGTATGGGCCCAATTATCAGGCCCACGACCCCCATGCGAGCTGTTCTGGAGAAGTCGTGTTTGAAGCCTTTCTTTTCAACAAACTGCTGAGTGATAACATCTCCAACGGCAACAAGAATACCTCAAAAACATGAAGAAAACAAAAGAAACATAAATGAAGGAAATAATTACCCCACCAGTGTTTCAGCCGGAAGAATTTAAGGTAATTCCTCAGAAATAAAACTGACGATGAATTTTCGTTCAAACTTTGTCCACTGAATATTCATCATATGAGAACTTCAATTTTGAAATAAAAAAGGGGGGTGC
>OFEQ01000041.1_pt1:10000-12873 | contig 12873 bp, 6 predicted proteins | sample 1521141 | NCBI WGS metagenome assembly OFEQ01 (sample SAMN04272335, study PRJEB24112) | coral metagenome | biome: Coral reef; feature: Shallow seawater; material: Coral tissue | host: Coral | place: China: South China Sea | collected 2014 | reverse complement strand
GTTACGTCACTTCCGCTATTTTTGCTAACGACGTCACATCCGTCTACGCAGATTTCTGCTAACGCCGTTTTCCCCTCTCTGCAAAAACTCATCCATTGCTTCGCAATGAATGAGTTAAAAAGGGAAAATAAGTGTCTTCTTATCGAAAGATAAACACAATGTTTCACACCAGTTAAGATTATTTCAGTTTCTTTATATCACTCTGTCTTTCTGTCTGCCTGTCTGTGTCTACACTATGGCTTTCTGACGTTACTTCTTTACCTTAAGTCCTCTATCTGTAAGCTCTCTCCATCCACCAAGGCTTAGTCCTTTAATAGCTTTCAATCTTGAGCCCGCTAACTTCTCGAGTTTAATACAACTCTTTTTCGTAGGCTAACATAAAGTTATCCCACTCATCATCTAATTTCCATACACAGTGAATCCTACTAAAATACATGCACATCAACCTGAATGGTCGCGCAAAACGCAATAAACCGTTACGGGCAGACCGTTACAAAACATCATAAATAAACCGTTACAATCAATCGTTGCTTATTCGAATGCACTTGTAAAATTTAAAACTTATGCGCGTGCTTTGAACATGTTAATATTTCAATTGTTAGCATGCACGCGCTCGGAAAACAAACTGAAATACAGTTACTAACTATATCTAAGAATGAACTTTCTTCGGTGCCGTCATGTAGAAATTAGTCAGTCGTTTCGTTTGTTTAGTGTTGTCAATTCCTGTTTGGGTGATGATAAAGTGGTTCTCAGTCGTGCATAGGTTGCTTTGCTTCATCAGATTAATTTAGCTATGGTTTCGCCCCTCGGCAAGGATCTTCCATTTGATGGTATAGTGTTGCTGTTTGCTTTGCCGCGTTTCGTTGTTGAAGGACACCTAATGGTTTCAAAACCTTGTTTAAATTCCATGGTTGTAAGCCTTACATAGGTCTCGGTTTTACTCTCAGACGTCACCTTGGCCTGTTAAACGACTCCTTTCGTCCTTCTTCCCACAGTTGCACGTTCTTCTGGCTTGGTCTTGGGTCCGTTGTGTCGAGTTCTTAAGAACGGTTTTGATACGTCAGAGGTCAGCAAACCCAGGCATGCACTGTTTGCAGGAACCAACTCTTGCTGTCATTAATATTCAGTTGCTGCTTCTCCCTGGTGCCCTTGTTCAAGAGAACCCAAAAAGTCGATATCGATAAATACGGCTTGGAATGACTCCGACATTTTCTTGAGTCCTCAAAAGAAGAAGATTTGTGAACAATTTCAGAGAAGCGTGAAGCGAACTTTTTTCACTCGCTAAGTTTTCGATGGTTTTGACATATTTTGACAGCTGCTTTATGCCATCTTTCTGTTTGCTTTTTAGCATGAATCGTGATTGTGGACTTATATTGAGACACAATTTTCAAAATTTTCACCACTAAGTGGTCATATGATAATATTCCTATTGACTGAGTAAGGTCGGGCCGGACTGGAAATATTTGGCTTTAGGTCTGTCACGAGCGTTTCAGGTGGGCAACTTAATGACGGCAATCACTGCTTGCATCTGTCAGAGCTAAATTTAAAAAAAATATGCGTGCGCATTGAAACGCACCGCGCGCTGTGGCGGGAAATTCAATTAAAGTCAATAAAGCCCTTCAAATGTTTCTATTTCCAATGGCTTCCCAAAAAAAATGCCACGTTTGTTGTTGCAAATCATCGTCGCGCTGGTATAGTGTTGTTGAGAATTTTGTGGAAGACGTGAAAAATTGTTTTAATGTGGAAACATCGTGCAATGATGCGTGTTTGTGTGCCTCTTGTCGGAGAAATTTGACGAGATGGCGACGTAGTTTCGACCAAGAGAAAGAAAAATATTTTGTTAAAGCCCAATCTCGAGGAAAGGCATTTGTCAACAAAATAACTCTAGCCCGACAGGACCGAAGGCTGGCCGTAACAAATATCACCGAAGCAAAAACAGCCCCAATATCGTTACTACTATGTTTACCGGAGGTCGTGCTGTTGGATATTTTCAGATATGTTGGTATCGCAGATATTTGTAACTTGAGACTGACGTGCCAGTATGTAAACATAATTTGCGCGTCTAACTATTTGTGGAAATTTCTGTTGGAACGTGACTTTCCACAAGCAATTCCACTTCTGGACGATACAGTGTTGTCAGCGTCTTCAGTAACGTACAGATTTTTGTACTCGGCTACGCTCTCGTCGAAAAAAAATGAAATGAGCCACCGCACGCAAATAGGTGAACTGGAACGTCAGTTTCGCGAAAGTGAGTGCAAATTTTTGGTGGAAAACGCAGAGTTACAACAACGCGTGGACAGCCTACAATCAAAGCTATTTACCCTGCAAACCGACCGAGATCCTAACACACCAGTGAGCAAACTTCAAGAACAGGTAACCCGTAACTCGCAATTAATTAATTTAAATCACGCAAAAACCCGTTCGCCCGGAACCTGAACCGCGAAGAACGTCGAGAAATACTTTTTGGCTCGTCTGCCGCTTTTGGCTCAGCAGCAGATATATAGAACGAAAATTACATGCCATAGGAGACAACAGGTTCATATATTTCGTGTTAAAAGCCGACTTTTACTACGTGCGAACGGGTTTTCGGGCGTATTAAACGACCGGATTCACTTGTCTGAAAATGGTTTCAGAAAATCGCATCCTATGAATCACTGGATGCTGTTTACAGTTCCATAAAAGAAACCTAATGTTTCCGAGATAACTTCTTATGTTCTGCCTTACGTATTTCGTTGCACTGAAGCAGGAACTTCTCAGTTTAGACAGGTTTTGGTTTTGTGTGTTCCCTCGGGCGTCCGCATATTAGCCTTCTCTTCATAAACACATTCAAACATATTTTTAAAACTCACCAAACCGTAACAAAAATATCCTGA
>OFEQ01000041.1_pt1:0-5000 | contig 12873 bp, 6 predicted proteins | sample 1521141 | NCBI WGS metagenome assembly OFEQ01 (sample SAMN04272335, study PRJEB24112) | coral metagenome | biome: Coral reef; feature: Shallow seawater; material: Coral tissue | host: Coral | place: China: South China Sea | collected 2014 | reverse complement strand
CGATTAGCGGGTTCAATATTCAAATAATCAATTCATTAATGCAATCTTGTGGGGTACCCTTCACTTGGTTTGACTGTAAAGCATACATGTATTGCACTGAAACCTTTTATCATTCATAGCAGGCGTTTGCTTTCCATTTTCCAGGTAGAAAGATCAAGCACAGGGCTCTAAGTTAACTTTTCAGTCCACTTACAAAGTTTGGCTAGTAAGATTTTTTCCACTTGCAAATTGGTGAGACCACTAGCAAATTCTTTCCAAATGTTTGGGAGACATGGATGATTCTAACTAGCAAACGTTTGCTCGTTGATATTTTTCTCACGTGCAGATTAACAAAATAACTCGCATTTTGCAAGTTAACAACCGTTAATTTTGAGCATTTACATGTTAGGTATGATTATTTTGATAGCCAGTAAGCAATGTACAGAAATAACATAGTGTAGTTGTCTGCACAGGACCAGAGTAGCACCCTAGTGTGTAATGTTATGCGGTACTTCTTCATTGGTGTTATGTAAATATTTTAAATGATAAATGTACATGTATACATGTATGCATTTTTCACTAATTATCACAGAATACCACAGTATTTTTTTAATCTACTTGTATAGGATGTTTACATTACATGTACAGCTATGAAGTTCTATGAACCTAGTGTCGGATTGTTTACAGTAGTTGCTACTGCTATTTTAAAATTATAACAATATAAGGCATTAAATAAGAGATCTTGACAATCAGGGCTCAAGACTAACTTTTCAGCTTGCTAGCCCAGTGGCAAGTGACAGGCTTTTTTCATTAGCCAAAACAAATTTTTTACTAGTCAGATACTCTAATATCCATCATCCCATCAAGTCAAAACATCACCATAAAACTGTTGACCTCATTTGTGAACAAAGTTGTTGTGTTTGCGGCACAACACAGAGCTAACAAACTTGTTTAAAGTTTGAGCTATAACGTCTGGCATTAAAATGCTTGCACCACTTTCTCAACAACTCAGAGATGAAACCAAAACCACTTAAGACTTGCTCATGCAAGTTTTTCAGAGTTTCGTACTGGCTATGGGTAATTGATTTAAAATATGAATGACTGAATGGCTTATAAGGGCAAAATATTTTGGGAGAGGCTTGCAATTAAGTAATACAGCACTTTTTCCATGTTAACATAGCCTCATCTAAACACAAGGAGGTTTGGGAGAATTTGATAATTCCCCTAACCCTCCGAGTATTAAGATGAGGTTCTGTAAACATGGAAAAAGTCCCCTGTTGCTTTTGTAAAATAATTTTAAAAACATGCGCAAATCTGAAACGTCACAACTGAGTTAACATACTCTCATCTAAACACACCTATTGACCAATGAGAGAGCACGTAGTGGCTCAGTTATTTTATAAAACACTGTCAATATACCACAGTTACAGCTATGTGGATCAAATGTTTACAAATTTATTGTCTTTTGACAAATTAATTTCACAAATTGATTTTCTTTTTTTTGGTTAATTTCTTTAGCCTCTCTCTTTCCAGTCTTTCCTTCAACTCTTCCCTTCTTCTCAACTCTTCTTCCTCTTGTTTTCTTTTTTCCTCAGGGCTTCTGAAATATATTATTTTTTTAAGACCAAACATTTCTTAAGTGTTTCCTTTTCTAATATGATAAAAGAATCAGGAAAAACTGAATCGACGAAAGCAAGCTACCTTTTATCCTCCTCATTTTCCTCCCAAACAACACCTCTTGGCTTTGAAATTTTTGGCCGACGAATAACTGTGGCTCTTCAAACATAGAAAAATGAATATATTTAGCTAGCAGCTGAAGCCAATTGCCGTGAAAATAACATTTATAAAGGCAAAACAAAACAAAACCCGACTATTAGATGGACTACCTTCGTTTTGGCATTTCGCAAGAAACAAAACAAGTGTAACCATTGAGCCGGAAAATTGAAACACGCGCGGCAAAATTCCCGCGCTTTTTGAGGACGCGACCGGTCGACACATCAAGCTAGGAACGGGAAATTTGTGGTGAAAAAAATGTCTGACAAAAGAGAACACTTGATCGAAATATTTGCAATTGACAGCTCGAGAATCTTTTGATCAATTTAACTTATAGTGAAGTTCGACACATTTAAATGTGACAGTATATAGTGAACAAAATTATTTACCCATTGACGTTGTTCTGTCAACAATTTAATACCGTAAATAGAGTTACCCATGAACTTTGAGTTAACCGTTCAATGCTCCTAGGTCCGTTGTTAAATAATCATCATAATATTTCATCAATGAAACAAATAAACTACACAAAAAGATAAAAACTAACCTGAGGCAACTGTCAAAGTTCTCCGCTAGGTAGGTGGAAAGCGCCAACAGTCATTACCGCCGTATCTTGTGTGTTTATACAAAAGCATAACGCGGTAAAACCTCGAAATGCAGATACATTTACTGAAAAAAATTCCACACTCATACAATCGACATTGATGCAAACTGAAACCACGTGTGTAATCTTCTTTTGAGTGTAAGGTTTTAATGGACAGCATTCCTTGATGAGCGGAGCTAGGAGAATGAGAAAAGAGTGTCGTTCTGACGGATCCTTGATATGTAACCCTCCATAACTCTCCTTCTGAGTCACTTCACTAGTGAATAAGGTCCAATATAAACATTTCCACTTGACAAACACATTCTGTTGAATACAATAAGACTTTTTAACGTAAAATTGGACTGAGGCAACCATATCAATTTTAAGCGATCGCAAACGACACGTAGACAAAGACTGGCAGACGCGAAGTCGTGCTTCTGCCAAAACGTCGAGAAGAAACTGCTAACCATTAAAGTTTCCAATCCAGCAAAAATCAACAAAACTTACCAGGATATCGGCCTGTTTCCGACGATGACCTTTACAGCATATTCGCCACACTTACCGTCGAAATTTATAAGAAATAAGAAAGAAATGGGGGGCTTGTAACCGTAGATCGAAAACTACGCTCTCGCGTCGCTCTCACGTGATGGAACGCAAAAACGCAATTACGACCAGCGGACTCATCTCAAAATCTACCGCTGCAAAGTTATAGCGCGGGCTTCAAGTTGATCTGGCAGCCCAGGAATGAAACGCTCGTGCCGTATGCCCTAAACTCGAGCCAAATATTTTTCCGCCAATCGAAGATATTGCAGAGGTCTTTTTATAGTGATGTATTCAGTGACCACCGAGACACACAACTGAAAGGCTTGCGAGGTCATATCTGCTACAATAAAGCGATTTTCAAGAAATCGAAAAGTGAAATTTCGCAGCTTGGTGATCGTAAGCTAATAGTACGTTTCTCAAACCTTCTCAGTTTTATACTTTCTTCAGTACTGGGGTACTTGACTTTCCAACTACGGTCGTACCTGGAAAGTCTTGAGAACTGTTTAGGTAGACAAAACATGACCGAGCAGCTTCTCTGTTGGAGTTGATATTTTCAAGATATCATGGTTAGGAACTTTCCATATCCACAACATGCATGATAGTTAAGTTGTCGACCTTAAAGTTGTTGTCTAGTTAATCGAAGTGAAAGTTATTAAGGAGATTTCTAAATGATTCGAGGTTTGGAAATAACCTGATTACAGAAGGTGGTGAGATGCTTCACGGTGGAACAACTCACGCGTTCCGGCTGATGGCTAAAACACAGAAAAAGCCAGAAATCATAATTTAATCATGGTATAAACGAAATACCACTGAGGGCATTTTTGCATCAACAGTTTTGTGAGCTGGCTTGACTACTCAGACACTTCAGATGTCACGGCGTGCTCAAAGAGCAAATTCTTAAGGGAACATAATTAATATACAAACAAACCAGTGGTATGTTTGGTTTTTTCAAGGCCAGGGTTGTCCTCTATCCAGTGAAGGAGGGAAGACGGTCAAGGAGCAGACGTTTGACACCACGTACAGGAACCAACAAGCTCAACTGGTTTGCAAGGGGCAAACTAGATAACAATATCAATTACCCTGGAGCGACCTCAAATCACTGCAGAATCATTTCTTCTCGATCAAAGGAGATTCAGGTACTTTTTCATCAGCCACCTATATCACAGCTGCCCTAATGACGGAGGATGGATGGTAGCCGGCGGAAGCCTCTGCAAATGGGAGCGGCAGAAGTTCGGCAAGCACGTGATATTGCACTGAGCAAGTTGGATGGGCTCACAAATTGGAACAATGACGATGTTAGAGCCTGGCTAAATTAGCAAACCCTAATTCTTGCATCCTTAAAATGGCTAAACCATGAAACATATCCTATGGAAACAGTGGTGAAATTGACATCTGGGAGGCAAGAATGTTTTTAATATTTTAGCTTTTGTAGACAAGGAATACTAGGAGCAAAATCGAGGGCGGACTATTGAACTGACATGTTATACTTGTATATTTCATACTCGTCGTACGTCAGTCCCTAGCCGAGTGTTAATTATTGTTTCAATCAAATAATAAACTTTTGTCTTAGTGGCCAAAACAACTTTTCTTAAATTCTTCTTCGCTCTAAACTAAACTTTTGCTTTGAAACTTTTCTTCTTTGCAGGCACTACTGGATTGGCAGATGTGCTGCAGTGTACGTAAAATAGTGCATTGGTCAGCGCCAATTCCAATGTTTTACATTAATTGCAAAAGTGAAGAAAAGGTTAATATTTCTTGAGGCTGTAGACTGTAATTCACATTATGTAATCGATGTTCTCTGGTATCTTGACTTTTTATTGCCGCTCTAATTTGCGGGTGCTGTCCACCCAAAGTTATCTCATGCGTGGCACTTTTAAAACAAGATCTAACACCATTGGTGTCTTTCTTCATATAGTTACTTGTGGGTTCGAGTTCTGAGTGTTAAATCGACCTAAGCCTCGATACATGCTTAAATTCATTCGGAAGGCGACAAATTTTCCAAAATTAGCTTTTCTGTGCAGATGAAATTACTACTGACACTGCGGCCGTAAAAGATCGTTTACACAGGTAACTTTATTGGGCATGAGCCTTTCAGTTTTTGCGGTGATTTTATATGAGTGCGATT
>OFEQ01000040.1_pt1 | contig 12896 bp, 9 predicted proteins | sample 1521141 | NCBI WGS metagenome assembly OFEQ01 (sample SAMN04272335, study PRJEB24112) | coral metagenome | biome: Coral reef; feature: Shallow seawater; material: Coral tissue | host: Coral | place: China: South China Sea | collected 2014 | reverse complement strand
ATCCCGCGTGGTTTATCAGGCTATAAACCATAGAAACTTGTGGTCTATTGCTTAAATATGCCTAGTGGGCTTAGTTTGACTCGCAAGGTATTATGGTAAAATGTACAACTGCCATCTTTTTCCTTACAGTGGATTAGTGCCAAGAGGCGCTAGAACGCTTAAACAATGATAAAGGTTATGTGTGTATGCAGTTTTGATCACTCAGCCAATCTCAAACCGCAGTGAAACCAAAGTAATTGCCTGATTACAATGAATTGAAAACCGCTCAATTTTTTCTTTTACCAAAATTAGACCTTTTTGTTTGACTTGCTATCATTACAAATGCGTCTTCTAGGTTTTGACTTTCGTGCTTTCAAGTATCTCTTTGAGTCTAAACTTCTCAGTGGGTTAAAATGCTGGACTGAAAATTTTGTTCGGTTCTTTTGCACATCATTATTATCAGGGATAACTTGAGAAAACAAAGAGCGTTTTTCACGGGATTTTACAGAAATAACTTGATTCATTCTTTGCAAATTACCACTTACGCAATCCTTTAATTGTTACATCTATACGTAACATTATTCCATTGTTAACTGTGATTATCATGATTATTTTAACTCCCGCTTTAAGTCCATTACAAAATTCATCATCGTACAATACTATGCCAGTAATAACAAAACTTAATATCTACAGTACAGCATTATGCGCTCTTCCAAAATTACTCGGCGAAATTTTCAATTACTTGTTGACAATAACCTGTCGGATTTTGTTGGATTTGACCAAATGAAAATAAATACGTAAGATATTTGAGGAGGGAACTTCTGTTGGCATAGTAACTGTCAGATATCCGCTTGTTACCTTAGCAATTCCTCCCACATATTTCTTAGGCTTTGATTGGTCAGTTCAAACAGAACCCAACAGAAAGCAGTGGAAAAACGAAAAAAAAAAGCCATGAACCAATCAAAAAATCGCCAAGTGACAAAAGAACAGTGCTAACACTGTAGCTAGATCCCGTACTTAGGTTTTTTTCCCGTTAGTTACATCTTAAAATGTGCTGCATGCCGGTCGCGAGAAGTTGGGAGGATACAATCTGCGGGCAAAATCTCCGGTCTGTATCATTAAAGGGAGAATTTGCTCCAAGGTTAGAGGGAACAACAGCCCACGTCCTAACTAGCTCTCTCTCGCAACTTTAAACGAGGTAACAACGAAAAATTTTGAGCAAACGTCTCGTCGTCTTTCTTGATGAACATCGATCGGAGAACGAATGCCACCTTCGGGAAACGTTCGTCAAGTGCCCGAAGTGTTTTCCGATTCGTACTATGCAACTCAGAATTGCAAATACCACAAGGAACGTTTTGACACCAGCCTGTCATAAGTATGACCAATATCATTGCCTAGCAAGGAACATAGCAAGGACATTTAGACTAAAGGTGATGCTGTTCACCAGGAAAGATTCGACGGAGAAACGCTCGTAAATTATTGAATAGCTGTATTAAATTGACCACAAAAAGCGATCAAGCGATATAAACAAACCCTCTGGTGAAGTGTAACTGTTTGATTTTCGTGCAAACGGACGGCCGAGAAGTGCTTGTTCCAATTGTTTTCTTCCGAGATGAAATAACAAGATTAGAAGTTTCGAGAGCGATGTATCTAAAGAGTTTATAAATTCACAACATGAGAAAATGTTTATTCACGACGTCGCTTTCCGGGGCGGTTTTTTTTTGTAATCACGAGTTCCATATCCTAAAATTAATGTAAAGGCAACCGAGACAGACGCCAGGGATACACGAAGCAAAAAGAAAACTAAACCAACCAAAATCCGAACAGAAAACACTGACCCTAAGACCGCAAAAACAACAAAATCTTTTGATTCAACAGCAAACCAAGCAAGCTCAAAAAACAGTCATACGAGTACGTGACGTTTTTTTGCGTCTTGAAAAGTGTAGCCTAAATTTGTCAAGCCCGTCGTTTGTAATCCGTGTTAATCTTCTCCATCCTTGTTTCTTTATGGTTTATCATTATTATCTCTTTGGTGTTCCACTATCTTAGTAAACTATTATTTTCATATGATTTTGTACCTGGTCAAAATAACAGAAAATACCGCGACATAGTTACTTAAAAAACAATCATGGTCGACAACATGGTTTTAAGTGAAAAAAAAAATCGAAATCTATAACTATATCTTATTTTAGTTTCTGTTTCAATCTGAAGATCTTTCCACGCCCTCGCAACACAATGTGTCATTCAGTTTTTTTTCCTCTTGTACCTTCGATATATTTTTACAGACCGACCGTTTGCACGTGACTATATTGTCATATATTATAATAATTACGAATATTTTACTGTACATGCATTAAATTGTCAATCGGGAGGTGAGAGGAACTCTTCACGTTTGAGTAATTGCGTTATTTTAAGCTTGGGGAAAACCCTGTTAAAACTATTGAACAAAATGATTTGGGTGAGCTATACAAAACTCTAGAAAACAATTCGCGATACCCTAAAGATTCACGCCAAGTGTTTAAACTAAACAAGTAAACTATCTGACAAACTTCTGCATAAATAAAGCTTATAGATCTTGATGCGTCTGAAATCAGAAGCCCCTCAACCCACTGAAGGAGTGCTGTCACCGAGTATTCGAATTTCGTCAATAATGAGTGAAATGAACGTATGAAATGTTTCCCCTAATTATATCATTTTGGAATAAAATTTAGCCAGTCTTGACAAATACAAAAGCAACAGGCCACACCCAAGTGTTACATTGCGCCTCTGTATAAAAACGAGTCGAAGTGCGAAACCATTCATATAAAAATGTGCTCGCCTACAGGTTCATTTGCATGCAAATCAATCTCAGTTTCGTATGAAAAGTTTTGCACTCGGACTCGCTTTCAAAAAAGGCGCAAGGTAAATTTACTCTCCGGCGAAATTTTCAATGAAGCTGGGTAAACTTGAAGACGTGACTCTCACACTTTCAAGTCTGTTCCATTCTCTCGATCATCAGAAATCCTCAAAACGATGACTCGCTTTCCTATGAACCGGGTATGTTTCTGTCTCTTCCGCAGCCGTTGTTTGGGATGTCACACAACGCTCCCCCGAAAACGGGCAGAGCGTTGCGTGACATCCCCGAAAGGAGAGTAGGTATGTTTTTAATCTTCTCGAAATCGTGTTTATTTTTATTTTTTAAAAAATCGATGACAGCAACCCTTTAAAGAACTTTCATTGAGTTCTGGTGTGCTATTTTTCATGTCACGCATTCCCTCCCATTATGGAATTAATGTTATAATAATCCTAGACATACTACAAGTCAACCCTCTGAGCCCGAGCTAACAAATCAACAGCGGCTTTGTCCTCAAGAAACTACCACAAACTCAAGGATACTCATATCTGATCACTCGAAGAAACTACCTTCATAAATCCTCAAATTCCCCCAAAATGTGTTACGGTTAGGGAGAATTTATATGCTGACATGGGGGCTCGAAGGGTTAACGACAAAAAATTAAAATATTACTACAAAAATCTTGCACATTCAGCAAAATCACCGCAAATGTAGATTCCAAATAAAACTGTGGCGTTCGTGATATATAATTTTCATTCCAATGTTCATATGCCCCATGCCTGTTTAAGGGCTTTGACCGCACTCTGGATTTTCGTCATGGGTCCCAGTTTGTTCTCTGTTAACGATTCCAACATTTCTTGCGTCAAGAGTAGAAGAGCTCGGCCGTCGATCTCCTGTGAGAACAAAGCAAAGACGAGAGAGATAAGCTTGGCGTGGAACGAAAGCCGCACAGATGATGCCTATAATAGCATAGCTAACGGCAGAAACCGCGCTGTCAAATCGTAATGCTATAATGCACGCTTACAGTACGGCGTGAGCAAAGTTCACGTTGCTTCGCCTTTCCATTGGCAGCGTTGTTAAAGAATTCCTTCATGCTTTTAGCTGTGTATCAGAGTTATGGACTCTCGGCTGAGCTGTTCTAACTTCCCGATTCACGTAGGGCATGAATCAATTTTCAAGTACAACATACCCTGAAATGAATTTGTCCTGCAAAATTTTTGTTGCAAATTGTAGCGAGCGTTGCAAGAAGCATAAACACTCTCAGCTCTTCGCAGAGATAGCGGCAACAATGCAAAGACAATAATGACTGCAGGTCAAACATACCTCTTTAATAAAGGCATCCGCGTAATTGGAGCAGCCGATAGAATACATGAAGCCCGTGACCTCCTGCACATTCCACAGGCGAGGATCTTTACCGCTGTTAGAGGTCTGGTATAACAGAACGGAGGCAGCGTCAGATTCCTGAGCCGCAGACGAAGGAAGATTACTCGTCGAAGACACCATCGAATCGTGTGACGTGTCTCTCTCCGTCGGCTGTAGCCAGACCGCAGCTGAGTCGTCGTGTTGAAGCTTTTGACCGGGAGGCGGGTACCCGGCGACGGACGGGGGTGGGGGAACAATGGCGGACGTTTCTTGAAGGGCGCGACCGTCGCTTGAGGATGTTACACCATTATCTTTTCCTGAAATGAGATCGCGTTAAAATTAAAATGTAAAGTCGCAAGAGTCTAAAACACGCCCTCTGTTTAGAAGTCTGCGTTGTGAAAACCCGTATCTGTTACTTTCATGCTGAATTCTTAGGCCCCGTTTAGACGAGTCTGGACAGATTTTTGCCCGGACGAATTTTGTCCCTGGACCGCCTGTTTACATGGATCCGTGCCGGATCCGTGCACATTCTGTTGCAGTGGTGTTTACAAGGATCCGTGCAAAGTTTAGACCAGTCGCGGCATTTGATTCCAGGCCATAACCGCGGTATCTGAGCAAAAAGTTGCACGTTTCGGGTGTTTACACGAGTCCGTACATATATGGAACCGTGCCGGTCAAAAAGTTGACCTGCATTATTCAGGTCCCCAACTTGCACACTTAGCCGTTCAAAAACTCGTCCAGTTCCGCCGGTCTCGTGCAACGATTTGTCCGGACCCGTGTAAACGGCGCCTAATTCTCAAGAATTATCGGAACTAAGGAAAGCTAACTCCAACCAAAAGGATTTTTTGCGAACTCCAAAGGGGACGTTTGTAGTTAAAGGGCATGAAACCTTTCTTTCATTAAACATGTTATATTGTAAGGTACATGTTATGAAAAACAACAATAAACAGAAATGGAAAGAGAATAATAAAAAAGAACACTGATCGAGAAATGCCGAAAACAAAAGAGACTTTGGCCCGGCCTATCCAGAATGTTTTTTTAATAGTAACCTCTTACTAACATAGCACGAGGACCATACTGGGGAATATTGCTCCGAGATCAGGGCAGTACAGATCGAGCATGGTACAAAAACGATCGAGGGCCAAAATTCCCCAGTCTGGCTCGAATAATCTAAGGTTAGTAGGTAGTTTATTACATGGCAAAATACACTGCTTGTAAGGATCCATATGGCAAAATCACTACCAATAAAACACCAATCAGAACGCTCAGATTTACGACTGACTAGTTTGTCATATAATAAAAGTGTTAGACTTTTTTCTCAGAACATTGCACGAGGCAATAGGCTAGTTTCGAAATGTGCAGAAACAAAAGAACAGAGTCGAGGTTCAGGGGAATAATTTGCATTTTCCTTTGTTATGAACAATACAAAATGCTAATTATTCCCCTGAACCTCGACTCTGTTCTTTTGTTTCTGCACAATTCGAAACTAGCCTATTAAAAGTTTCTTTCCCTGACCTTTAACACAGCTCGTCTGATTACAGTGTCCCATAGGATAGCGAGTAGCGCTGACAAGCTCTGAACAGCATCCCAGCACCTGACAGACACGCTGTAGATACGGCTGAAGATGTTCAGCTTTGTTCACCACGCGCACACGACGCATGAGACGCTTGCCGTTCTTGCTCTTGGTCTCAATGCACACTGTGCCGCCGAACTGTAACTCCCTGAAAGATGATAGAGAATTATTTCAATTCTCTTTACAACAGCACTGCAGTGTTGGGTAAGTAGGTGGGGAGAACTACGAAAACGATCAACTGCGGATATAGTTTCACTTTTTATTTGTCACCAGATTCTTTATCCAGGGCTTAAATTTAAGGGAAAATGGAAGGGAAAAATTAATATTTGAGCTTGAGCTTGAGCTCTGAACAATTTTCGACTACAAGCCTGTAAGCCAACACCTTTCTGTTTCAAGTAACGGTCGCCTTAGCATCCGAAACGTTTCCGATTACACTAGCCAAACAGAAAACTGCATTAGCGCTCGTAAGCACACCGAAAGTTGTCGCGTCGGTTTGTCCTCATAAACACAACCCAGTCGCTCAGCAACATCTCTGAGGAAAATCAAGGGCTCTGTTAAATAACAGTAGGCAAGACTTCTCAAAAAACAAACATACTAAGAAAGACTTACCTGTTCTTTTTGCTCTGGTAAAACTCGCGGCTAAACAGCTCCAGTACTTGTTTAGGGTTGATAGAGGCGGACACCAAGTGCTGCATACAAAGTCGCATGATGTTGTGTTTCTCTGGTCCAACCACTGAGCCTCGCACGGCATCAGGGAGACTGCGCATCAAGTCACGGCTGAGAAGAGGGCCTGGGTAACAGCGCTTGTTTAAATACACGATCTCTTGCGGATACAGAGATTTCGCTAAGATGGGAGGGAAAAGAAGTATTGGTGAGTTGGTAGAGAAATGTTGTACGCTAGTTTACACGGAGCCCTTACTAAGTTTTTAGTCACCTGTAGCCTTATTCTCCACACTCGTAGCATATTTGTTACTCTATGGGTGAATTCTATCGACAAAAGGCAATTTCACCCGTTCATCAAGGGAGAATCAGTCATACTCAGCCGTAACAGGTGCTACGGGTTACGTACCCTAATCACAGCCCTGAGTTTACTTGGCGAGCTGGTAGATAAATATTCTAGGCGTATTTGCTTCTCTTGCTTTATCTTTCGCAGCCGCAGAGAAGCAAAAATGGAAAAATAACGAGGAAAACTACCACAGCACACAACCTTTTTTCTTCTGTCCGTCATCTTCTGTGGACGCTCGTCTCTTGACGGGCCGGCTTAGGGGTCTGGGCACTGATTGACGGCTGACGTCAGTCACTGGGCCGTACCGTTCCACATATCTATCAGGCATTGGTCTGTAACAAAGAAAAGGGGTAGATACGTCTTGTAAGATGAGATGAGTTTTGGAGTTTTTGGCTAAAAGCGAGCAAGATCCAGAGACGCGTAAGGATCGTCCCAAACTAATTCTACAATGATAACTGGCCTCAGAGATCTTAGTAGTGCTAATAATCAACGCGATCTTGGGCTCTTGGCCACTGAAACGTGGTCACGTGCCGATAAATTGCACGTGCGGCCACTTTGGCCTTGCGATTGGTTGAGACAATGGGAAACCAACAAAACATTAACAAAATGAAAAAACTATGCCGTGGTGGAGCACCGACAAGGCGGCGCTTATCCTCTTTCTAATAGTATGAAGTGACTACAAGTGTTTCTACTCTTCTTTGGATGGAATGCAAGTCCATCGCAGGGTTTCCCACAGGATTAAATTCGCCGGTACTCGTTAAAATACGTGGATTGAGAAAGGTGCTGTGAGTGTTAAGTCTCTGGCTCAAGAAGACAAAGCAACGTCCCCAAACAGGGCTAGAATCCAGAGCGCTCCGCCCGGAGACGAGCGCACTAACGACTGGGTAACCGCGCCTCCGATGTTTGCATACATACATACAATGTTACTGAAATTCATAAAAACAAAAAAATGTACATAAATGTACATACATCTAAAACGACAGCAAAAACAATAGCAACAACAAGTCTGCCTTACCCCGGGGGCTGTAATGGATGAGCCACAGAAGAACAGTAACCAACAGGGAAGATGTCCAGAGAGTCTTTATCGACAAGCTGATCGTAGGACTCGTCCCACCCGTCAAAGTGGATTCTTAGTAGGGGTCCCTTCAGGTCTGTCACTGTCGCTGGACAGATGAGAGCAGGCTCACGCAGATCAACTGCTTCTAATTTAGTGCCCACTTTGAAGTTGTTTTCGCCTCTTTGATCCTAGTTGTTAAAAGCAGAAAAAAAATGTTACTTTAGACCCAGAGGAATTCGCGTTAAAATGAGAACGGACATAAACTGAAACAAACAGAACAGAAGTCTTTTTCCAGCACCATTTCTATCCCTGCTGGGTCGGGTTGTTTGAAAACCGCTAACGCTATCCGAGGATTAAAAATTAACTAAAGTATTAATTTTTCTTTTTATACAAACACGTTTCCACTGCTTTATGCTTTGTGTAGCTTGCGATCATTCAAATTCAAAACTGAATGACTGGACAACCCAACAGACTTCATTGAAAAGTTTAAAACTGAAATTATCAAAATTCTCGCCAATCCTGGGTTGGTTTATTCGGGTTTGGAAGAACTAAGCCCCCTGAGCTAACGAAAAGGACTGCGCCATTACCTGTCTGAAGAGCTGAATAGGGGCCTCGAAACCACCCGTCTTAGCAAGATATTCAGGCCAGCTGAATGTCTCCACACTGTAATCTAAAACAAGGCAAAACAGGGTTTTACTCCACGGAAATGCGTCTGGCTACGATAAAAAGTCATTGGGCTCACTGAATTTATTTTCGTTGCTCTAACCACTACGTAAACTGATAAATTAATCTACGTGTAAAACAGTTTCGTAAAGATCTGGAAGAGAACGGCATAGCAGAAATAAATACAAGGCATTGTTGTCGCGCTTGCGGCCCCATGCCCCACCGGGGCAGTAAGGACTAGATAGGATTGTTGTCGCTTGCTCGTCCTTCTCTCGTTTGTTTGTTGGTTCGTTCATTCGCTCGATTTTTCGTTCGTTCGTTCGTTCGTCCGTCCTTCCTTCCTTCCTTTCGGTCGTTCGTTCGTTCGTTCTCTCCAGCGCGCGCTCGTTCGTTCATACACTACCTCTAGGCGGGTGCAACTGAAGATCATGAGCCTTGGCCCATCCGCAGGGGAACACGTTGATTGAGTTGGCGTGGCACACAAAGTACGTCGCCAGGGAATCAACTCCAAGGACAAAGTAATTAAACTTGAGAACTTTGATGACAGTCACCACACACACATGACTCGGGTTAAACGGGTCAATAGCTTCAAACTTCATGCCCACTTTAAATTGATGAACACCTGGAGCCGTTCCTGTTGAATCCTAGCAAACAAAAATTTGTAGAATCCATTAGTAACGTTTTGTCGTCAGAACAGGAGGTACTTTTGTTGCTATTTGTAACGCTGTACAGTTGTGCCTGGTTCTAACACCTTAGTTTGTAGATAAAAAAAAAGCTGTTGAGTAGTGTGACGGTGTACTTTCATGTGGTACCATTTGTTATGTCCCTAGCGTGTGACCATTCAAATGAAAGCTACCGAGCTGCAATCTTCATCCCAGACACTTAAAAATTTTAAAACTGCATTCTTTAGTTACTCCCGAAATTTGTGTGGCTTTTGCTTCCTAGAAAGTGTGTGAAGTATTTTGTGGCTCTCACTTTAACCTTTATGTACGTGTTGAAGCAGTCACTACGTAACACGATACAAACCTGCACAAAGAACTCTTGAGGTGCATCTAGAGAATTCGCCAGATCATCGGCCAAAAATTCGTTCCACTTACTGAGGCTGTGTTTCCAACCTAAAAGACATGTGGAATAAGAATTGGAATCAGAAATTTCCTACATGTTTTTGCACAGCATTATATGACCAAAACAGTTTGATGACACTGCAACTTTACCAATAGGTGGCTGCAATGTGTGTCCCACCAGGGACGACCATCCGATTGGATGAATCTCCGATGACTGGTAGTGGCACCAGAAGTCCTCAGCGACATCATCATCAAGACCATCATATCGCATGCGTAGACGGTCACCGATCACATCCACTATGGTGGCCACACACATAGAGTACATGTTCTTGCGATCAGCCACTTCTACTTTCATGCCCTTTTGAAATCGGTTGTAAGGCTGGCTTTGCAGCTGTTGAAGAAATTCCACCGAGAACGTCTTTGCTCCTGAGAGACATTTGAACAGGTAATCTCTCCAATTGGCGCAGTTCTCTCTGATAGCTGTGGAAACAAAATAAACAGTTTTATTTAGTAATAATTACTAACTAAAACATGATTATAATTATTTACATAATTTATTACTGTGTATTTCCAGTTCACATATCCCTAAAGTAAATTTGAAATCAAATTCAAATCACTACTTTATTTCCACCTAGTTATTCACACTTATTTCAAGTAACTAGTCTTGAATCTCTCTTTCCTTTATTTTAATAACTGCCTTTATAATACCGGCATGATAAGCGATGCAACATGTTCCAAGTAACAGTGTAGAAACTGTCTTCCCTTCCCCTCTGCCCACACCTAATGAAATATGGGTAGAAGGCTTGTCTAGAATGACCAATCAAATTTTGTCAGCAAAGCAGGCCATGTTTGCGGAATTTTGTCACATGAAAATGTGGGTTAACATGGGAGGCACGGTGGCCTCCTGGTTGGTGCATTTGACTCCGGAGCAAGCAGTCTGGGTTCGTGTCCTGGGCAGGGATGTTGTGTTGTGTTCTTGGGCCAGACACTCAACTCTAACAGTGGCTCTCTCCACGGGTGCTGGTGAATTTAATCCTGGGGGTAACACTGCAATGGACTAGCATCCCATCTAGGGGGGAGTAGAAATACTCCCATTTGCTTCATGCTACTGAAACCGGGATAAGCTCCGGCCTGATGGGCCACTTAGCTCGTACGCAAACTTAACTTTTTTACCTACCTAAATGAGGGTTATAGGACTGAGTACAGTACTATTTGGTATGCAACCATCCGGACTAAGATTAACAAAATCAGATGACCACAAAGCCTAAGAGTGATTTGCTTAATTATGAGTATGATTGATTAGAGACCATATTGGACAATCTCCATCCCAAAGCCCAACATTCATAAAGTCTAGTCCATACCTGGAGGTGGTATAAGCAGTTTATTCCGCTTGGCGCACCAACCAACTGGGTGAATATTCTTTGACCTTAAGTCAAACCAGAAGTCACCAGCAGGGTTTGACTCATAACCTTCATATCGCAACTGAACTCGGTAGTGTTTGATCTCAATCACTGTTGCCACCCAAAATGCCACGTCAGTATCATCAATAACATCCATACTGCAGTTAACAACTTCAACCTTCATGCCAACATGCACGCCTTTCAAACATGGGCTTAAACTGACCTGTCAAGATAACATGAACAAGAAATAATGTAAGATACGATCATGGAAATTGCTTGTCCCATGGGAGAGCTGGAATTTGAGTATTTTTTAGCTCAGATGTTGTGTACAACAACTCCATCGCATAGTCCCCTCTATTCACAAGCTCACATATTAATCTTAGGAGTCATTATGTACTCTTCCTTCTCACGCTGCCCAATATGGCTTCCTTGCACTTCATCTGTCCATGCATGAGATTCCATTACTGGGTATGACTATGTACATAATGTACACAGTGTTTTTCTAGGTGACAATTTGTTTGGTCAAATTGATACACTTACTACAACTCTTAACATGTACGTCAAACAGACATCAAGCAATGTACTGGTCACTGAATACTCTGAATCTACAGAAAATTCGTTTTTTGGGCTCAAGCAAAGAAAAAATTCTTTCTTACGTGTTCAAATAGATGATTTGCAGCAGCTTTAGCTCCAGTTTTCTTCAGGTACTCTGACCAGTCAAAGCTGCGATTCTGCCAGTTCTCACCAACGTCTTTATAAAAGAAAGAAAAACAGCAATCTAAGAAGTTCTAACAAAATAGAAAGTATTACTTATACTGCAGATGGATAATATAGTGGACTGTTGGTAAAAACTATGGAATCTGGATTTAAGAATCTGGGTTAGTTTGGCACAAAAGTTTCTTCTGACTTTTTATCCCTACCCAGCAGGTACAGTGTATACAATGGATAACAACCTGTGATCAACCTGTGATGGACAAGATGGGACAAGCATTCTATCCAAGGGGATTGTGGCTAGGGGAGGGGAGAGTTAAACTGCACGGGGCCCAGGATTTCACTTTGTGTTATGGAAATCAAAGTTTTTCCCAAAGGCATTAATAATGATAATAATAACTTTATTTATCCTGGTAAAATAATAGACCGGTCAGTCAGTCAACAAAGGTTGAAAGACTGGTATTAATCGGTGACCAGCTTACAATACAAGAACATATAAAATATTAACATGCAAGACAGCAGTTTACAATTGAACCAGACTTCTCATCAGATCAGCACTGACTGCTGTGATACCGATATGCTTGTGATGAAGGTACACTGCACACTAATCAGCGATTCAAGGACTAATCTAGAGAAAACAGGCGTTTAGATTAATGGTTCACTAAGGAAAACTAAGTTAGACCTTTTAAAATTACATGTTGTCTTCGTCTCTTCGAGTCTTATCACAAACCTTTTTTTTTTATGAAAAATGAAACCTTCTTCAAAGTTTTGTGATATTGTCACTTGACTCTTACCGTTTATAACTCCAAAATGTTGTTGATACATGTGCGAAGGAATTTTAGCCTCTGGCCAGAAGGTCTTCAATAGACTTGTCCTTCCTGTAGGCGACAATTGCAGGTTCAAAATATATTTGACCAAGTCTATTGCTCTCAGTTATTATGTTTCATAAGAACCTTTCTTATGTTAGGCGTAGCTGGGTTCAAAGTCGCGGTGAAAGGCAAAACATTTTGTGGATGTTTTTGTTTTGTAGAGCCTCGTTTCGTGATGAAGTGATGAGAATTTTACTTCAGCTAAAATATTTTCGGCGACTTCTCTCGCGAGTTAGAAATTATAGCTTTCATAACTCGACAGTTTCTTCATTAACCTAGTTTGTTCTCCGTAAACGCAAAGTTTCTCCTTTAATAAAACCCTTCTTAACACTGAGAGGGTGACTTGAAGAGAAGTGCGTATATTGAAACGTTTCTGTAG
>OFEQ01000039.1_pt1 | contig 12904 bp, 6 predicted proteins | sample 1521141 | NCBI WGS metagenome assembly OFEQ01 (sample SAMN04272335, study PRJEB24112) | coral metagenome | biome: Coral reef; feature: Shallow seawater; material: Coral tissue | host: Coral | place: China: South China Sea | collected 2014 | reverse complement strand
GTTTATTAATAAGTTTAAATTCTTACTCGATCTAACCAATCTCACTTATCTGATTTAAACGGAGTGGGCAAGCTTGATTTCTGCTCTATTCAGTCGGAGTCAATAATGTGTCGCACCACGTCCGTTTAATTTTTTGAAAAAGGTGACATATTTCAGTCAACCGTTTGTAATGTTAAGTATGCTTTGAAAAAAAGTGAGTGGGAGGGTCACTCTGTTCGTTTAGGAGATAACGAGCAATTTGTCGAAATCAGTTATAATGAAAAGTGTCGCAATATGTTGTGTACGTGCGTTCGCGCTAATTAATGACGTGAAAAATTTCACATAGCAAGGATGCGCGATGCAATTCATTGGAATTACCCTGCACTCTTCAAGTTAACTAGCGGAGGTGGAAATCTCCTCCCGCATATATCGTTAAAGGTTTCAATTATGAATCCTTCCTGCCTAATATTAAAGAAACTCAAACCAAGTCCTACAATAGTTTCGTAATCTGTGCAAATTTTGAAAGTTGTGTATTCCTGCTCTAAGCACCACGATATCTAAACAAAGATTCCGGGTCGGATGGAGTGTTTGCTGAGATTTCGGATAAACATGGTCATCTTCACAGGCAATTCGCTCAGAGTTTCGCTTTAATTGCGCGCAGTCAATTTCCTCATTATCTGACGCAAGACCTGCCGCCCATAACAATGATTACCCTTGGCTTTCTCAAACTTCCCATGATATGACAAGCGAAATTCAACAGGTAGGAAGCTTATCTCCTATATTTGAAAACCTCGATGAAGTGTATCTGGTTTCATTCCTTGCAAACCTTACATATATAAAACGGATTAAAGAAACAGTCGTTCATAGCGTTTTCAGCATTCAGGTACTCATCATCTACTTCTGTTGTATTGCAGCAAGCTTTTATTAGGATGAATACCAAACTTAGAGTGTTATTATTTACCCTTGTATTACTGGCATGTATGATTGCCGAAGGTGAAAGCTTCCACGGCGGATCTGGTAAAGTAGGCAAGCGATCCAATAAACAGGTAAAAATAGCTAGATACATTACAAAACGAAAAAAAACAAGTTACAATAAGAGCAGTAAGTTTTGAATGTGTGAGTTGGTGAGTGAACGAGTGACTGCCTATCTACCTTCCTACTTGACTGACTAACTGGCTGACTGACTGCGGTCTGCCTGGCTGGTTGGCTTGCTGAATGACTGACTGGCTAGCTGACTAACTGACTGCTTGACCGGCTGGCTGACTGACATACTGACTGACCGACTGACTGACCGACTGGCTGACTGACTGACCGACCGGCTGACCGACTGGCTGGCCTGGCTGGCTGGTTGGCTGACTGACTGACTGGCTGGCTGGCTGACTGACTGTCTGTCGCTGGCTGTCTCTAAAGGCAGAAGACTTCCACTGTGCACAGAATGCATTTAACACAAACATAATCAATAATGATCGAAATATTTCTGTCTTCTTTAATTTCAAGCTTTCGGAAGAGAGGAATGCGCTACCTCTTGGAACAAGGAATTTTCGACTGGCTCAAGAGGTAAATTAAGACAAATCTTCGTTCAACAAGCATTGATTAGAACATAATCCTTTTAAAGGATTTGCCTTTGTTTCTAAGAACTTGATCAAATCCATTTGGCTCCTGATCTTACACGAGGGCCTACATGGGGATACTGGGATTTCAGCTATCAGTTAACCGTTTTTGGTTATTTCTCAGCTAAAAGTAGATTTTCAAATCTCGAATCTCATTTCTCAACTGACATTCTCAAACTCATTGGTAATTCATCAACTTTAAACAAATTAAAGGATCGAAACTCAGGACCGTGAGGGTGTTTGGATCAGTATCTGACCTTAATTAGCATAAAGTTTTACGATTTCATTTCTCAGTTTTGTCTTTGTTTTAGTGTCGATTAACAAGATATATAAAGCACTGAAGACAGTGTTTGAACACATTTCCAAGCACCTCGACATTCGTCAATTAAGATGCTTCGCCTGGCGTCTTACTTTCAGCTGTCTCCCCGTTCTTTGGAAATGTGATCAATCACAATCTTTCGTGCTTGAAATAATACTAGTACATAATACTTTTTTTTTTCTGATCAAGTATCAATAGAACGTTTTCACGGGGGCATTGTGTTGTTACCGAACAAAGCCGGAAACGTTTGAGATAAGAAAGGAACTTACATCAAGAGTAAAGGAGGGAATTTCATTTTTGGATGGAACTAAAACATGGCTGCCATGACCTCATGTGAAATCGTTCTACATCTCTATACTGATGATTTCTTTTGTGTTCAAAGGACTCTGACGTAGTACGTGTTCGAAGGGATCATCTCTGTGAGCTTGCCAAGAGGACCTGTTGACGATCAATTTAACAAGAGAAGACAAAGGCTTAAATGAACTTATTCTCACGGCTTGGAAAGAATTATTCTCAAATAGAAATGTACTACTACTAAATAAATTCATGAATTTCTAACTAAATAAAAGAAAGAACCATGGCGCAAAAAAAATTCTCTTGAAATGTCCGATCAAAACGCTTTTTCGATGCAATGAAAATGAACTATTTCGTAAAGTTTCTGGGTTCGGTTTAACCTTGAGGGTTTAAACTTGGTTTAAACACTGGCACTGTTTAAATAAAGAACTGTTGTTGTTGTTGACACATAAATGATAAATTATCTGAAAATGTTGCTTGTACGAACCCTGGCTTGTAACATTGCAGGTCGTTGTGGCAGGCGCGGTGGCCAATGGTTAGCGCTTTGGACTTTGGATCGAGTGGTCTGGGTTCGAACCATGAGACCATGGAAGGAATCACTGTGTGGAAGGACAATTTGCTCTCACAGTACATCTCTTCAGCCAGATACATAAAAGGATAAGCCTGCGACAAACTAATTAACATCCTACCTACGGGGGAATGGAAACATTCTGAGTCATTCAGGCTACAGAAGCCAAATTTGGCGTTTTGCCTTTTTGGTCGAAAGTTTCCTATCCAAAACAAGTCTCACTTTGTTCTACGATGGTTTTTCCTTAAAATTACAGAGCATATCTATAAGGGTTAAAAAGCATGTTGCACGTTTTCTATGCTTCTGTTCGAACACAAAAACCCATTCATTATCTTGACAATGGAAATTGGAGTTTTCATATAGGAATAACCTCTTAACTTCCTCTTCTAGAAGCATCTTCTTCCCCTTATTTTTTGTTTTTTTTTTAACTGTATATTTAGTCTGCTTCTGGAATAAATAAAGTATGTAAATGTAATTATGGAACTTTACAAGAGTAAAGACCGAACCGGCAACAACCGCAATCAGGTTAAACACATGGTCACTTTTACTCCTTGACACGAAGCCTAGTAAGATGTCAGTCGGTCTCTTTGAAACCTTTATGAAGCCTAGTAATATGTCAGGCGGTGATTTCCTGATTCGGCTCTTTTTGTTTTGGCTCAACTTCGATCTCTTTTTCGCTTAAAGTAAAAGAAATCTTTCTGCAAAATGCGTCTCGCACTTCAAGACAACGATCGACCACAGGAGTTTTATTGTAAAGATGTAGGGGGACCGAATCCTGACCTGGGGAGACAAACTCTGTTTTCAGATACACCCATCCTTATCTCAGTATCTGTAATATGTTTTGCAAAGAGTTTACTCGATATTGGACGACTGCCACCAAAAACCAGTGAAGGAGGCGATCGAAAAAACAGGCCTTTATAATCATTTCTTGGAAGAGCAGGAACCGAAAGACCGTGATGGATGGATGTTGTTGCTTTATTGCCTTATGCTCCCCTCACAGAAGCAAAGAGGATGAGTGAGTGAATGAGTTACAATCATTTCTCGCCAATGAATATGCTTTTATTGTGGCATGTCTCAATTTTAACACCAGCTGGATAAAATTCCGTGACCAAGATCAGAACATTGATTAATCTATTTCAGACGGAACGTAAACGAGGTAATGGTCAGTGTTATTAACCGCTTAAGCATCTATTGTCTGATATTCGATCACCATTTTTTAGCGAAGCTGAATCTTATGATTGCACAGTCATTAAATGAAATTAAACTAATCAGTCAATACTGTTGAAAAAATCGTTGACCCTTGGACAAGAGTGGATGAGGGTAATATTGCATTACATCTATTAAATCAAGAGTTTTTCAGCTGACATGTACAGTTGCAAGATTGATTAAAGACTTGCGAAATATTAAATGTTTTACACGTCTTGCAATCGACAATAATTCGTCTGATAACAAATGCCAGTAAAACATAGAAGACATTTGTGCCGCAACCACAGATGGAAATAAGGAAAAAGCAATTTCCTCAAAGTTTAATTAATTACGAGAAGGCAAGAAAGCCATTTCCTTCGCGGAGAGACTGGAAATGAGTCGAAACAGAATTGGCGCCAGACTCCGGTCAGGAGTAGTAAAGCTGTGGGATGAGTCGACCTTTTCAAAACCAATCGGATGTGAGCATTTACTGCAGAAGTATTCTTATGGACAACAATATTTTACAGTTGAAATGAAAGAACACCTGAGAATGCACGTTTTTGTGTTTAACCAGTATGACGATAATGAATTTTATTACACTTAATCTCTTTTTAAAATGAAGTAGATAATGAGTACCTTGTGATAATGACAATAAACGACCACATGGATGCCGAAGTAAAAATTCAAAATTAAAACAAAAATTGAGAAGGTAATTGATAAATAAATTATGCTATTTCTTAGCTTCATTGCCCGCAGACTTCGTTCATACGTGTCTTTTGGGAAATGTGGTTATATAAATGGCTCAGCAAAAAGCGCAGGCACAAAACTTTCACGCGGCGCTGGGCATCCGTTGGAGTCAGAACGAAACACTCTGGATTTTCATCTGCTTAATTGCAGCTAGCCATTTTTTGGGATGAATACCAAACTTCAAACATTGCTACTTACTCTTGCATTGCTGTCAAGTATGGTTATTCAGGGTGACAGTTTCAACAGTGCAGGGGCGTTTGTAGGACGCAAGAGATCCAATACACAGGTAAAAACAGTGAAATGATTCGTTTACTCGTGCGCTTGATCTATTTGCGGCAGGCCATATGTAAACCCCTACTATTACAATAGCAATTTTTTTCTTGATGTAGCACATAAGTCATAACTCGCCTTCCGTTAAATGTCTAGACGTAACAACAACTGAACATTTATTTCTAAAGATCCTTTACAGACGTTATGTTGTGATACTTCCTCCTAATTGCATTTGCTTCGATGTTTGTCCCACAAATAAATCATTTTGAAAGACGTTTATTCAAACTACGCATTCTATTTTGCAAACGTTCTAGTGTGCTAAGACGAACTTCCAGTGCCTTCTTACATCTCTAAGATACTGTTAATTAAGCAGACACATTTTTTTTATTCGAGTCAATGCGAGCTCTTCTATGAGAACTATTACGAATCTCTAAGAGGCGAGAGACCAATGAAGGCAGGAATTTTAAATTCAATTAATCCGGCTACTGACGGGTAAATTGGGAGGGATTCTGGAATCAAGGAGGCTTGATTATAAACTATTATACTGGCGACTGTCACTCCAGAGACAAGAGGGCTAGGGGCCCCTTTTTGAATTTCCGAAAAACAAAACTCACCAACCATCTTAAAAGCGGAATTTTTCATTCGGTTTGAGGCTGTATGAGGAGTTTGCTTGTGCTCTGCTACAAAGTTTTCGGTCCCCTCTTTCTGAATTTTCTGTATCCGCCCCTGAACTGGCTTCGTATTCAAGGACAGTAGAAGATCACTTCTTATCAACTTGTAATTGATGAAGGTAAGTTGCCACTTTGGAGAAATTGGAAGACAACGGTTCCGAGCCTTAGGCTTTCGTCAGAATAACGTGAGGGATTGCGGGTTGTATATGCGTATTATATGCATATAGTAGAAGAAACTGCACGTGGAAACATTTTGGGTGCGAACGTCTTTATGAAAAGAAACGTTCATTGATGCTGGTACCAAGGTGAAAGATAAATTTGTGCTCTGCATTCTCGTTCCCAGAGGCTGCCGGCGCTCCTTTTGGTCAGCACCAAGAATCGTGACCTCTGCATGGGAAGGTCCGCGATTCACGGATTTCCCGTCAATCTGCGCATGCTCATAAACAAGTCTGAAAATCTGATTGGCTGGGAATACGAAACGAATTCTCTGCGCATGCCGCAGGCTCCGAAAATTGGACCTTCCCAGAGGTCGGGATGCTTTGTGCTGACAAATAGAGCGCGGCCTCTGGGGACGAGAATGACGTTTGTGTGCTCTGAAGTTTTAGGGATTTCTGTGTTACCTTGATGGAGAGAGATTTCAAAACAATTATGTTTTACGAAGAAAGCATGTAATATAATGCATGTAAAGAGTGCACGGTCCTGTAGATTATCACGTAATGTTTCCACATAAACCAATGTCCCCATTTTTGATCCCCAATGTTCGATTTCAAGAATTTTGAAGAATATTAGAAAGTGGCAAAATATGCTTAAAAAACGTTAAAATAATATGGACGGTGCAACTGTTAAGAAAAGAGAAGAATGATAGCCATAGTAAAGCGTGTCTTATTATTTAATTTACTGCAAAGTAGAACTTGATTTCATTCTTTAGGACTGGTGTTGGGCGAGCGGAGTTGCATGTCACTACCATTCCTCAGCGATAAGAGTCAATTAGTTATCTCTGATAATCTCATCATTACACCTTATTAAATTTAATAACATTGTAATCAATTAGCAGTGTTTGTACTGAGATCCAGGCACTGACAAGGAAATAACCAAGGAAAAAGCAGTAACCAGAAATATTATCCGGCTAAACATGATCTGGAAAGATTGTACGATTGTAGGTTATGTAAATCTATTGGGTGAAATTTTCCGGTAGGCTAATCTCCATTAGAAGAAAATTTAACAGCTTTATAGCAGTGTCGGTATACAATTAACAGTTAAAGTTATATACTGGAAAACATAAATTTTCAGACTAAAATTTGCCAAAAATTTACTCCTGAACGTATAAGTACCAGCTCTTTGCCAAACTGCTGACTGACGATCAGCCACGTTGTTCACAAAACCCTTATTAAATCTTGTAATCGTTGTATTCAATTAGTACTGTTTGTAGTTTCAGGCACTCACAACATTGACCATGGAAAAGGCATTAACCTATTAACCTTGGAGAAATATTACCTGAGAATGATCCGAAAATGTTTAATTGTAGACCATAGGTCGTTCGTGTCCATTGTCTTTGTCCATATAAGGAAAGAAATCAACCTCGTTCCAGGGAGAGAAAGACCTTGTGAACGAGGTTGAAAAGAATTACAGTAAAAATGATCCATTATTTGTTCTCATCTAAAGCTTATTCGTAATTTCAAAAAGCAAAAGATGCTCTTTTCAGCTCACAGTAAAACTTGACTCAAAAACCACCCTGGAATTTCAAAGTTGTTCCCTGGAGGCGTCCGTTAGAATGTTTAAAGGACAATGGCTCATTTACTTAACTGTTTCTCATGTTTTCGACCCGTTTCGTGAGACTCGCCCGCTGCGGATGAACGAGTATTGACTAATGTAAAAGGAATCACTCATGTTCTTTTTGATAACCGCTAAAGTTGTTTGTTTTCCGCGGAAAAAGGCGATAAATGATAGCGATAGTCCATTCGTAGGATTCCCTATAAATGTTTACCGATAGATAGGTAATTTTCTTCCTTAACACCACGCTTATTAGCAAATCATGAAAAAACTTTTCTTAGATTGTGGTCAGTGGAAAAACCCCACGAGGCTCGGCGTTCATGCGAGATAAAACTGAACACTAATTATAATTAATTTCTCAGTGCCCAAGGAGGCTCACTTTGAGTAAATTTCCTCGTTATTTTAAGTTTAAATGAACCACTGGAGATAACAGCAATCGTACAAAATAAACAGTAAACAATGTTGATTGAACTCTACGACGCCTCCGCTGAGTGTATCTCGTTGCAGTCCCAATTCGTACAGCATAAAAAGATCGGCTGAAAACATACTTCACATCATTTCTCCGCCGGATCACTTCAGTCTTAAGTTTTTCTTTGCTGCTCCTAGCCAAAGTAAGGATGAACGCAAAACTTCAGGTATTGATTCTCACCCTTGTGCTACTGGCCGGTATGTTTGCTGTAAGCGAGGGTTACTTCGGAAATGGAGTCGGCAAGAAAAAACGATCGAATCTTGTACAGGTAGTTATGTATTTTATTATACAAACGAACTTGATAAGTAAAGAGTTTTAAGTGGTTAGGACTTTTTTTCCAACTTGATGTAACTGACAAACGCTAGAGGTAATTAAAAAATTTCCCAATTGGACAGGCCACTGAAGACTAGGTTCAGTATGAAATTTTTTCCTTTAGAAAGAAAAAATCTCATGCATTTTTTTTCCATCGAGGATTAGAGATGCAGGGTTTCATGAGTGCAAAGGGAAAGTAAGATGATCACATTGATTCATGTCAGTCACTTCACGCCATAAGCAACAAACCAGTACAGCACAAGCTATAAGCCATAGAGCGACCATTCGGTGAATTTCACTCTACAGCTCATTAGGCTTGTTACCAGTTCTTCGGATTCTCTTAACAAGGCTAAAATAATATGCACTGTCACCGGTTTGTCGAAATCAGTTTAAACTGAGCTTTTGTCAGCTGAAGCTACAATGTTTTGCAGTACATTAGACCTTTCCCGCCCAGTTGCCTTGAACAACACGGAAGTTAAATGTTACGCGACATTCAAGTATCCTTAGAGTTTGGTTTAACGTTCAAAGGCAGTTAACAGAAAATCGGCTTCCTATCGTGAATTTGATTCCGAGTTTTATCTTTTTCTCACAAGGTGCCGCAGGAAAACAGTGCATTCCCGCACGACACAAGAAATCTTCAACTATCTGACGAGGTAAATTAATGTTTAAATAATTAACCATTTAAAACGTATGCCATAAATGTCGCGGTAGTGATAATGTGGCCTCCAAGGATGATAACCCCACTGCAACAATACGCTTCGGGGAGTTGGAATAGCTTTCTCTTCATCGACAGCGGAGAAATACTGGGACTCGTCCATTGCTTATCACCGGTCTTGGGCAATCCAATTTGACGTTTCTTGGACTGTACAATTACCCAAGAAACTCGTAACAGAATACTGAAGAAATAAAAGGGAAATCAACCGGCGTGACTTCCTCAACACTCGTTTTCTTTCACTTGCAACGACTTACGTTTTCCTGCGCCCGGCACCATTTAACATGCTCTCCCGCGCTTTACACCAGTGACATGTTTTCCCAAACGTGGCACCACAGCCGTGCTTGACATGAATGACACGTTTTCCCGCGCTGGGGACAAGCTACATGCTTTCCCGAGCACATTTCAAGCTCTAATCTAATTGCACTATTTGTCTGTTGTGAGCGGCCTTTGTGATAACTTTTGTCTTGATGCAACGACGTTCATTAGAACAGGTCTTTGTCTAACTGTTGGTTTGATTCCTGTTTGAAGGATTATAGAGCGGTGCCTGTGAGAAAAAGAGACCTCTGCGACACTGCTAAACAAGCCTGTCCACAGTGAAGGAGTGTTCTTCCAAAGAGCGCAGCTGAATCGAAGTAAATCGATAGCATAATCGTAAAAAATTAACGTGTAACCTATTTTAAGTCATCCGTCAATGTAATCGATCGTGCTGGATCCATTTGCGAAGTTTGTCGCTCAAATAAAGAAAGAAAATCTCAGTATCTCTTCGTTTCTCTTATTATTTCACTTTAGTACGGGCTGTAAACCCTGAGAATGGAATCCCCCTAAGCGGGATAATATCATTTCTTTGCTTAAAAACTACTTTGAACACTGGCAAAATGATTATGTCCGCTAGATTCCGGTATGTGCAATTTGTAGAACACTATTGCTGCAATAGAAACCCGTTAAGGTGCCTGTCTTGAAGACAACGACAATGATCAAGACGGGATAAACGCTTTAATGTTTCATATTCAAATGTTTACATTTTCGAAAAAGAAAGCGACTAAAATCAACTCTAGGAGCCAAGTGGAGTATGTCCCCAAGGAAAAAAACATTTAATAAGATACCACCAGCACAAATGATCACGCGAGAAAAATTAAATTAAACAGTGGATATAATACGAGTCATTACTCTTCTCTTTTAAAACCATTTTTTCTGAGGTAATTCTTATCTATCTATCTATCTACCCCCGTTTGGTATCCCAACCCAAAATTTCACAATACACAAGGAACTGCCTCTCTTGCTAAACGAGGCGATGCGGTATATCTTAAATCCTATAAAATCCTTATTCTCTCCGGAGAGCCCACCCACGAAAATGTGTTGCGTGCGACACACTCGCGTGGGCTGCTTAGTTCATTTTACATTCGAAGGAAAAGGCCATTTGTAGACTACCGCTTCGCGGCGTCCGAGAGAAGGTCCGAGAGAAACAATTCCATGTTGCACAATCCATCACACTTACATCATAGTTTGAACAAAGAAATTTGATCCGCACTGACAGCCTCATCTTACAGAGACTTTCTTTGGGCTCGTCATGCCATCTAGCGTCACGAGCCCCCGAACCGGTCTGCGCTGGAGGCTATATTAACAATTGATACTAAAAATATACAATGACGATAACAAATGTGAATAATCAATGTCTTTGGTCTGTGTTGTGGAGTCACATCGTAAAATTTGTTCATGAAGTGGTCGCAGTGCTAAAGCAATGCTAAAACTCGATCTCCGCGGAGCATGTTGCTGGGACGTGTCCATTCCCAAAACAACCATCGTCCAAGTAGGCAGGCCTCGTTCAGTCCGTCAGACAAAGCGTCGAGTGCATAAGCCGTCGTACGCATTCTACGTTCTAGTCAAACGTCTTGCGACAATACGCCGCCGGTTCAGAGCGTTCGTGTGAACAGTCGGCACGTTACACGAAAACCGTCGTCGGGACAGTTCGGAGTAGCGTCGTACTTTCGTTAACCCGTTGCGTTTGATCGGGCAGAGACACAAGTCTCGTAAGGTTTGTACTCGGTTAGTGTACAACAGTAACGTCACGTAAACCCAGTGTAGGGACGGCAGGCACAGTTGTGCTAACGCTTGGTGCGTCTAACAGCCTTCTTGATCTTTCTCTGGGCTATATTCGGGTTAGTGGGATCTCCTGAAGCACCTGCGGTAAACGAGGGAGTGCCAGCAGCCCCGCCAAAGTTGAACATTCCTGGACCCGCATTGTTGTTATTTGCACTGAAGTTAAATCCACCGGGGGTTGGAGCAGCTGTGCACCGAAATAATAAACAGAAGGAACGTCAGCTTCAAAAAATTGACAGACATTGCTCACCACAAATGATGTAGTCTGTCGACAGAAGTTAATTTTTTTACCACGAATTATTTTTCTTCAAGCGCGGAGCGCGAGGGCGGCCAGTGAAGAGAGGCCGCCCCAACCCCTTGCGTTTTGGCCCGTTGATGTCCCACTCGCCGGGTTAATATTTTTCTAAGGTTGCGATCTCGACGAATTAAAGACAAAATAAATAGAGGGTCTCTGGGCAGACTACTAACTGATGACTTGTACTGGACTTAAGGATTTAGAGAGCAAGAACACTTCCTCTGCTCAAGTCTGATTTTTACACAAATTTCTATAATTGCCAAGAAATGGGTGTTAAGAATGTTTGAAAGGTGGTATATACTCACTACTTTTGTTTTGATATTTGCGAATTTCTGCCTCGCGAGTTGATACTTGATCGCACGTGGTAAAATGTTTCGAAAAGAGAACAACCAGCCAACCAAAGTACATAGTAGGTATTGATAGGTTTGTCACTTGCGCGCTACATCAAGTGTAAACCTTAAAAAGTTGATTTATTTAGTCACTTTTAGAACGAAATAGCTCAAAAAAAACTCACCGCCGCCGGATGGTGCAGAACTTGCTCCAAATGTAGGGGCTCCTCCTGCACCAGCTCCAAACGCGAAGGTACTTGCTCCTGTACTTGCCTGAGCGGCCGCACCAAAATTGAACCCTGTCGCTGAAGGAGCACTGGGCGCTCCAAAGGCAAAGCCCCCCGAGTTGGGTCCTGTGGAACCAAATGCGTTTCCTGTGGGATGGGCTAACAATGCAATAAATGATAATGATTAACTCAAGTGCTACAAATTAGGAAGGTACAGGTGATCACAGGTGGTATTTCGTGAGCTTAAAACTGACTATTTTTGTGTGCTTGGGTGAAAGGAGTTTTTAAGAATGCAAGTTGTTAAGCTCCCGAGTCGATTGCCCGGTTAACCCCCGACAACAAGTTCATTGGCCGAATTTCCCCCGTACACGCTCAAAAAACGAGAAATAGAGTGTTTTCCACCTCTGGTTGGGAACTAACGAACGGATACTGTTTTCAGTGGCTTTATAATTAAGAAGTGAAGTATTGCTTTAAAAAGGAAGGGTAAGAAGACTAAGTTTATCTTACCTGGTGGAACAAACATATTACCGGAGCTGCTACTGCCATCCGCCTCCATAGTTTCTTCTGGAGTAGGAGTGGGAGTTTGGTTGGAGGATGACGCGCCAAACATAAATGACTGTAAACAAAAACAACCAAGGAACAGATCAATCAGCTCACTTGTAACTCCATCTGTGCGCCACACTGTAATGAAGTCTTCTTTCACTGAACAAACCCCAGTTACACAATCACAACATCAGAAATCGTGCTTATTACGTTTTGGTAATCCGAGAGTGGCGCCGAATAGCCCTTTTCACGGTTAATTTTTCTCATCTCCATTACAATGCAATCCAACGTGGATGCGAGGCAATTTCGGGCTAAACTACAAAATAGCCCGACATTGCCTCGCATACATGCTATATTTTATTGTATTCGTGACCTAATTTTGGGTTAACAATTTTCAGTGTGAACACAACTTAATCTCTTATGACAATGACAACAAAGTAAGGTAAGAATCATATGAATGTTGTGCCGCGTAGCACTGGGAACACAAATAGTGGAACCAGAGAA
>OFEQ01000038.1_pt1 | contig 12968 bp, 16 predicted proteins | sample 1521141 | NCBI WGS metagenome assembly OFEQ01 (sample SAMN04272335, study PRJEB24112) | coral metagenome | biome: Coral reef; feature: Shallow seawater; material: Coral tissue | host: Coral | place: China: South China Sea | collected 2014 | reverse complement strand
ACACGATTTTTAACCAATCAGCGCGCGTACTTTCTTAGGACTGTTTTCTAATTGGCTATAACGGTTGTGTATAAGTACGCCTTGCGGACCAATTTCAATAACAAGGCGTCCTGCGTCGCTTTTCTGTCCTGAAAACCCTTTGCTATCCAATATTCAAAGCGCGTAACGTATCCTCAGCGATGGTTAACATTTTAACGACTCACCCTTGATGTTGTTTCTGAATATCTACGTTCCCTTGCTGTAGTATTTCTACCTGGAATGGTTCCTTGGAAAAGCGAAAACAAGGAAGAGGCAATTTGAACACAATTCTCCAAAACTCGTGCAAACCAAGAGTTGAAATGAAACAGTGTTGAAACCTTTAGGAGCCAAGTCCCTTAAATGGTGTTTCTTCGTGTTTAAAATTTAACTTACCACATGGAAACCTTTTCCACTTGCCATCTTTTGTTTTAAATATCTTATGTGCTCCTTTGCCCTAAAATAAAATTGTTAAAGAATCACGCTTAAAGATATTTTCTAAAGCTCATTGTGAACAAAATATAGCAAACTAGACGAACCTTATTGGGATATGGCTCGATGTACATTTGCTCTTGCTCAACTTCGATCAAGCCGCTAGAAATGAAAAAGTTTAGAAATAAGAGCGTTTATAAATCTCTTTGTAAAATAACTGAACTACTACGTGCGTTCTCATTGGTCGATAGCAGTGTTTAGATGAGAGTATGTAAACACTAACGTTTAAGATTCGCGAGTATTTTTGAGAATCGTTTTGTAAAAGCAACGGAGTATTTTTTTTCCGCGTTAACATAGCCTCATCTTAACACTCGAAGGGTTAGGAGAAATCTCGAAAATTATGCAAACTCGAGACGTAGTCGAGGGTTTGTATAACTTTCAATAATTCTCCCAACCTGTTCACGGAATATTGTAACCGTCTCCCAATCTCCCTCGTGTCAAGATGAGGCTATGTAAAACTGAAAAAAGTGCTCTGTTGATAAGGGTCGCTCCTTTAACGGCGGACTGTGGCACAAATATACTTTAACTAAGCTCCAACATCCGCATGGTGCGCAAAAAAGCTATTTTAGTAGAGATAAATGTAGTTGAATATTACCTGAGCCCATGACAAGTGTCAATAATGACAGTTGACTCCGCCTCTTGACCTCTCACGTGACCTTGATATTGACAGTTAGGTGGGACCTCCTGTTATAATGATTACAGTTAAAGGACCCTAGTCAGGCTCCGCCATTTTCGATGACATCGACATTATTGATATAGCATGGTGAAGCAAATCCTTATTGTTTTACTGTATGCTGTGTTCCAGAAGGTATGTTTAATTATCTTGAATAGTTCTACAGTGATTTTTCTTCTTTTCGACAGGCTCCGAATAAAATATAACAGCCAAATTCTCGCATGTAAACAAAAACAAAGGTGTGGCTGACTGGGGCCCTTTAAAAACCGGTCATTGACATATTGAGAACTAAGTTGAAAGGTTTTGAATTAAATTTTTAATTCGACAAATCTTAAACAACGGTAACATTAGGTAATATTATCGCTTAAAGACATGTATTTTCACTAGTTGACTAACAGGACCTGCAGGTCTATTGTTTTTAATGACGTAGAGACACGGCTTGCTTATCATTTACTGTTCACGTGCTCTTGACCAATAAAAACACCGGTTTTTCGCCGGGTGCAACAAACAGATGGAGTATTAAAAAGGTCAGTATGCTGGTTGCACGCGCCCACCCTTTGCAAACTAAAAATAAAGTTTTGTTGTTGGGAACGAACTAAAAATGAAAGTGTTTCCAGATTCCAACAGCAACGTACATCTTCAGCAAAGTTTTTCGCACAAATGTTGTCCAAGCTGTGATTCTGATAAATGAGTTTCCCTTGGTCGTTAAGTACAGAACGTTCACTTTAATTCTTTACATCACCAACAAATAATGTTCACTTGGAAATTCTAACTGACTTTATTTAATACATATTCCAAATATTAGACAATCCTTTGACGAAATTGTCATTGAAGCTCGATAGCATATCTTGATGTGTTTAATACTCTGTCTCTCAAATCACATTATTGCCACGTTGTCAGGTCAAGCTGATTCACAGTTTTCACCTCAATCATTCTTACCAAGTTTTCCTCAACTGGTTGTATTTCATCTCCCGATGGTTGGACGTTGGATGTGAATGGACTTCCGGGTACATCCTCGTCGGCAAACTTCACATTGATCGTGTACTTGCCGGGTTCAACCGGAAGATAATCCACTGTACACGTGCCATCCTCGTTGTCGACACAGTTGATCTCCGCCTTAGAGGGTCCCTCAATTGATAGACCTAGTCCTCCATAGCCAGCATCTCGGGTGTTGATGGTGAAAGAGCTGGGTTTACCGGCCACACCGTCATGTAGACCTAAACGAAATGTACAAGGGCAAATTCAAACGCCACACACGTTTATTTTTCTAGCACATATTTTTAACTTGTAGAGGGCATAACTATTCTTACCTGGACCCGTGCACACCACTTTGCTCGCATCAGCTGGGCCTGGACCGCTGACCATCACTGAGAATGGACTGCCATTCACGTGGTTACCAGACTTCTTGACCGTGACAAAGTGCTCTCCAGTCTCCTGAGGTGTAAACGATACGCTCAATGTGTTATCCGAGTTAAGAGAAAGAGGGAGAGGTTCCTCAGGTTTACCAGAAGGTCTCTTCAGACTAGCACTCAAAAGACCGTTGTTGTAATCATCGGGGAGTTTTAGTCCTGGGATCTCGAGCCCAACACCGCACGGCCGACCAATGGCGTTTCCAGCCTCGGGGGCAACTACCATGACAGTGAAGGGGCTGTTCTTCACGTGTGAACCGTACTTCTTGATACTGATTAAATGCGGTCCAGGCTCTCGTGGAACAAAGGATGCGAAAGGTTTGTTATCTGATGTCACTCTCAACTTCAGATCTTCCTCTTGGCGGCTCGATGGTCTCTTGAGAGTGGCAGTAAGTCTCTTTAGATCTTCAGGGATGCGTACACTAGGCATGTCTAGGAGACAATCACATGGTGTACCAACAGCGTTGACAGCTTCGGCCGCTTCCACCATGATGGAGAAAGGACTTCCTGGCACATCTTTCCATTTTCTGTCTGGGGTCTTCTTCCTGACGCTTATCTGGTGTTCGCCAGGTTCCTGAGGAACGAATGACACGCCTAGAGAATTGTCACTGGTGATTTCAAGTTTAAGAGGTTCCTCTTTAGCGCTGTTTGGTCGTTTGAGGAATCCTCTGAGCAAATCTTTTTCAAGGTCTTCAGGCAGCTTGACACCTTGAATATCCAGGTTCACATCGCATGTTCGTCCCATAGGGTGTACCTCCTCCACCTTCTCTTCCTTCGCTCCAACCATCACGCTGTAAGGACTATTCTGTACATCTTTTTTGTCTTTTCTGAGATGTATCAAATGCTCCCCCTCCTCGCGTGGGGTGAATGCAACGCCCAAGGTGTTATCTCCATTCAGGACAAGTTTCAGCTCCTCCTCTCTAGGACTGGACGGTCTCTTAAGAGCAGCAGTTAGCCTTGGGTAGTCTTCCGGTAAGTTGATATCGGGACTTTCCAGACCTTTACCGTAGGGCTTACCAACGCTTGAGACCCCTTCTGGTGCTGTCACCTTGATAACAAACGGACTACCTTCCACATGTCGGCCGTACTTTCTAATGTTGATATAATGAAGACCAGTTTCACGCGGAACAAACGAGCAGCTAAGAGTGTTGTCCGAGTTCAGCTTCACGTCAATTGGTTCTTCTACATCGCTCGATGGCCTCTTTATTGTAGCCTTTATTCTGTTCTTTTCGATATCCTCGGGAAGATTCACATCATCCAAGCTGAAGCAATAGTCTACGGGACATCCTACGCCCTCCACAGGTTCCTCCGACTCCACCAGGATGGAGAACGGGCTGCCAGCAATGGGGCTCATGTCCTTCTTTCTTTTGATGGAAAGGAAGTGTTCTCCAGCCTCTCTAGGTACAAAAGAGACGCTGATTGTTCCGGGCTGTGGCCCGGGCTGTAGTTTTAATGACTCATCTACCTTCCCACTGGGGCGCTTCAATGTCGCAACAAGGTCTTCGATGTCTTCGGGAACTTTAAAATCGAGATCACAAGTGTGTCCGACGGGGTATACATCGCCAACACGTTGGGCGTGCACCATAACCGAGAATGGACTATTCTGAACTTCGCGTCCGCGTTTGTACACGTGGATCAGGTGCTCGCCAGGTTCATACGGGATAAAAGTAACCGCTAGAGTGCCATCGTCGTTCACGCGCAGAGGTTCCAATGGTTCCTTGTGTCCGTTTGGTCTCTCAAGTTCAGCAGTGACCACGCCCTTCGCGATGTCCTCTGGTCGGAATGACTCGGGGATTTTCAGTTCTGCGACACATGGTTTGCCAAATGTTGGGCGGGAAGGGGCGTCATAGTTAAGGTAGATGTGAGCTGTGAAAGGATTGCCTGGGATGTCTTTACCTGCGAACTTACAGCTGATATCGTAATCACCTGAAATGAACAACGCAAAATTAGCGAGATATGAGAAGAAAGAAAACTTCAGGCGAACCGTTAGAAATAAGTTGCCTCATAACAGTTTTTGGAATTTGACCCAGGCTTTTCTTTGAATTGTCACAAAATAGTTTGGTGCAACTCTTCCCAGTGTTCACGAATTCCAGCCTCTGTCATGTTATCTAATGCTCCTTAGTTTTGTTTCTCTTGAGTCTTGAGATTTCATTACTTCGAAATCATGGCTTTTAAATGCCAATTTATATTTTCCTTGCAACATCGAACAGGGTGCAAGATACCACACTGAACCACAGCTTACCAGGTTCGTCAGGAACGTACTGCGCTACCCACGTGCCATCTCCATTGTCGGTGCACGTGATCTCCGCTTTACTTGGTCCGTGAACAGCCAAAGCAAGGTCGCCTGGTCCAGCATCTTTTGTTACGATGGTGAATTCGCAAGGTTCCCCAGCTAATCCACGCTCTAATCCTACAAAGTAAGCAAATTCACAGACGTTTGCGTTCACTCTTTGTCCATCAACTTGAGACTAGTTAAATTAACTGAGGAAAAGGTGGGGATAAAAAAAATAGAGCGGAGGAGGGAAGAGACATTTACCTTTTCCGTAAGCCTTCACTTTATCTGCTCCTCCCTCTACGGCGTCAAACTTGAACGGACTACCAACCAGCGGTACACCGTCATAATCCACGGAGAGTTCATGGGGTCCAGGCTCCTTGGGTACACAACAAACGTCGTAGGTACCGTCGTTGTTGTCCTTGATTGTTACAGGCTCCTTTTCACCAGAGGGTGTCAGGAGAGAGCCATTCAGGAGTCCTTCACCAGGCGCCGACTCGGTTGGTCGTGTATCGACGGCATAAACAAGTTCCTCGTCCACTATTGGCTCTTTGTCAGCCTTGGGCTGGCATTTGATTTTGTCGACCTCAACAGGTTTTTTAGCCTTCACTCTGAAGGGACTTCCGGGTACAGGTTCGCCGCCAAAAAGAACATCGACATCGTGACGTCCTTCATCTTCGGGAACGAAGACACAATCGAAGGTACCATCACCATTGTCCAGAACCTCAACAGGAACTTCCTTCCTCTTGGGGCCTTTAATAACACACTTGGGTACTCCTACATGACGTAGAAACGCTATGTTAATCTTATGATTTTAAAATAGCTCGAGTTGGTACGACTTCATTACGTTCAGCAAATCTTATAACAAGTAAACTTGCTCAGTTACAGCCCTTTTTTCCAAATGTGTCAAAATAGGCCATATTCTTACTCTCGATGTTAGACTGGGACGCAGTGGCTCATGGAGAGGAATAATGTCATCAATGTCATTTTCAATTGAAAAGACTCTCCACATCAGCCTCAGTTGCAAGCTAGTTCCAGTCCAATACCGAGAATACGATTATGGCCTATTGCCAAGCATTATTAGTTTTCACCGTAGCTCTTTAACTGACTTCTTTCCATATGAAATATTAATTACAACTCTACCCTGAGGCAACTCACCTTTCCCAGCTTTTGTGGTGTCTACAGTGAAGTCATTCTCTTTACCCACAGTGAAAGTATCATCAGGTCCCAGTCCATCGACCTCCACTTTAGACGCGTCACCACTCGGTTTAACCTGGACTCTAAACGGACTCTTTGGAACTCTCTTGCCGCCGTACTTAACATCAACACTGTGGCGGCCTGGTTTCTCAGGTACATATTCGATAGTGTAAGTTCCATCTCCATTCTCCTTTACATCTACAGGCAGATCAGGGCCACTGGGCGGCGATACACTTGCTACATAGAGAAAAAGATCTGAGTGTTACAATCAAGAGGAACCGCAATTTTAGAGTGACAAGACAAGTGTTCCTAAATCTAAGACTCCCACTTCAGTAGTGGGGTGGGGCGAGTGTTCAAAATCGCTAGGAACAAGGTTGCCTTGAAAGCTGCCCGTCTCTCTTCTTCCCGCGTTTAAGAGGGCGGGAACAAAAATTAAGATTATCACGAAGTGTCCATACCTGTCAGAGGAGCAATGCCAGCTTCGGTACAGTCGGCTACGAACTGTACGGGTACATCTGTCAGCGGCGACTCGTCCACTCCTGGTCCAGATACCTTGACTTTACTGGCGTCAAAGGGAGGTCCAGCACGGACACGGAAGAGACTGTTAGGGACATGTTTGTCGCCGTATTCCACATTTACAGTGTAACGACCTGACGAGAAGATAAAAATGAGTATGTCAGCCTTTCATTCTTTGGCTTCTCTTTGCGCGTTTCAGTTCTTGCAGCATGAGTATTTCACGAGTGACCAGTATGCTCAAGATATCTCTCATCCATTAATTTTACCCCGCCTCTCCCAGATCACTGATTCCATAATTGCTCTATTAGTTGTAGTTGTTTTTGTTTTACAAAATTTTGGTCTGCTTTGAGTGAAAAGAACTCGTAAGTCACGTTGGAGCCAGTTTATGCCACATCCAACCCAAGGTTACAACTAAAGTGATTTGGTAAGCAAAGAAAAGATTAACAGCTGAGCGGCAAAAAAGCACATAAAGTAATAGCAATAACGACACACTAGACGACACGTGCTCAATTGATAAATATGGGTATTTCACCTTCATCCTCAGGTGTATAATCCACGGTATAGACGCCATCTCCCTTCTCGCAAACAGGCTCAGGTTTAAGGGTTTTCCTATTAGGTGTCTCTATAGTCACCTCCAGGTCAGCATCACCAGCTTCAGAAGTATCCACAGTGAATTCTTGAGGTGTCTTAGAGTATAACGGATTAATACGATCAACACCCGGTCCATAGCACTTCACTTTACTTGCATCAACTGGACGTGTCACCTAGAAAATAAAATAAATATTGCCTGGGTCTGTCCACATTGTTTCACCATAAGGCATCCTAGTATACAGTGTTTTCACTCACGTGTCCAGTAGCCATGCAAATTTATTGGAACAAAAGAAAGCGTTTACATAAGAAAAGAGTTTAACTCCCACGGGATTGCTTTGGGACACGAATGTGTTGCGACGTCATATGAAAACGCTATTCACTTTATGATGCAAACCTTTGCGTTGAAGGGACTTCCGCGGATGTGCTCATTGGCGAACATCTCATAATCACCGGGCTCTGTGGGTGTATACTTCACTGAACAAGTTCCATCTCCATGGTCATTGCAAGTCAGTTTTGCCTCAGAAGGTCCCTTGATGGCCAGGCTCAGGCCGCCAGCCCCAGCTCCTTTGGTTTCCACGGTGAAGTCAGCTGGCTTACCCACGAGGGCGTTTTCCAAGCCGGGTCCATAAGCTTTGCACTTTGTTGCATCCGTGGGAGGGAGAACATCGACCTGTGAATAAAATGAGAACAATTTTTAATTCTTCATATGGATTCACAGCTACCCTGACGTGGTCATTCGTAGCCGTTATTGTGGTGGTCACACAATGTCCAACAGGTGTTGCGTGAAAAACGGAAAATGACTTAGAGCACTGTGATGTAGATAAAGTATTGTTCATGTCAGTTAAACTCTTGTTATGTGGAAATGCAAACCAACCTTAAACGGGCTGCCAGGAATGTGATCACCTCCGAACTTAACGCTCAGCGTGTGTATTCCTTCTTCAAACGGTGTGTACGACACAGAATATGTACCATCTTCATTGTCAGTGACTAAGGTGTCCGTGTGCGCACCAGATGGGTTGTCTACTGTCGCCATCAACAATCCCTCTCCTGACATAAAGCGCAAGTTAACTCTTTCAGTTCCAACCTAAACTACAAATTCTGCTTTTAAACGTATTATAACACATTATTTTAATCTATAGCATCAGCAATGTCCGAAAAGTTGAATAACGGCGTATTGAGATTTTTCACGACACCCCAACCCACTCACCCCTGACCACGCCCAACAATCTAGTAACGCTAAGCATGCTACGTTAGTAGGCCATCTTCATATCGTTGGTATTGGACTGGAACTAGAGGAGACCCATGCGCGAATATCATTGATTTCATTTGCATTTGAAAAGATTCCCCGTATCAGCCTCAGTGGAAAGCCAGTTCCAGTACAACACCGAGCATATGAATTTGGTCTATTTACAAAGGAAAAGCCCTGGAAATCAGCCCTCTTACCGGCAGATTTACAGTCTACATCAAACTCAGCCAGTTGATCGATAATGGCCGTCTCCAGTCCATCGCCTTGAGCTTTGCATTTTCCAGCGTCACCAGGCTTGGCAACCTCCACAGGGAAGGGGCTGCCGGGCACAGGGCTACCATCAAATTTCACGTCGACCTTGTAGGCTCCTTCCACAGGTGCCACGTATTCACACTTAAATGTGTCCTTTCCTTCTTCCGTCACTTTCACATCCACAGGACGCCCACGTTCTAGAAATAGAAAGACGGCTTTATTTTATTGTGGATGGATAAAACGTTAACTGGTTACCGCAGAAAGGGTTGACAACGAGTAGTCCCTCTTTCGCCTAGTCCTTCGTGAGTGACGCGAAAGAAAACCTCGAGGAAAATCATTCTCATACAAGACAAAGATACTTACTGACTGGTTCCACTTTCACGTGAACATCTCCCTTTCCGGCTTCAGAGGCATTGATAGTAAAATACGTGGGCTTGCCAGGTTGCACTCCGGTTGGTTCGACCCCAGGTCCTGTCACTTTCACTTTTGACGCGTCAGACTTGGGCGAGATGGCAACTTTGAATGGACTACCCGGCGCATGCACTCCACCGTACTTGACGCTGACTTTGTGGTTACCTAAAAAAAATTACAGAACAAAAATAATGCTTTTCAAAATGATCTGAGCCGTGAAAGCCGTGAAAAGAAACCAGCAGCTCTTTCTTACTAGATACCTTTCTCCGAAGTAAGCTACAATTGAGACCAGCAGTCAATGGCTATAGCAGTAAAAAACATAAAACCTTTAAAACCTGTCGCTGATAGAAAGAGCGGGAAAAACATTGACTGGTGGCAAGCGTGGGAAAAGCGAAGTGAAACACGCAATGGGTTTTGAAAAGACACCCAACCAGGTTACGTTGCACGAGTTTTGTAGCGCAAGAGGGCACAAGAGAATGGCATTGTACCTTTCCTTTTGGGATAGTAAGTCACAGCATATATTCCATACTCCTCTTCATCAATGTCGCATTGAACAGGGCTGTTCAACTCATCCACTGCTTCAACCTTCAGTTCAGCATCTCCAGCCAAGCGAGTGTCAATATCAATATCCGCTGGCTCACCCGCGCGTATCCCAGGCTCAATTCCAGGACCTTCAACTTTGACCTTGGAGGCGTCGAAAGGATAGGAGATCCTTGCTTTGAAAGGACTCCCTGGGATGTGCTCATCGGCAAATAAGATATTGATGACGTAATCGCCAGGGTCTGGGGGCAGGTAAGTGACGTCACATGATCCATCACCGTTGTCTTTACACTCAATCTGTGCCTCTGATGGTCCTTCAATGGTTAGCCCCAGGCCACCCTCGCCAGCTCCTTTAGTTTCAATCTTGAATTCATTGTTCTGATTTACAAAACCCTTCTCAAGGCCTGGTCCATAAGCACGGCACGCTGCAGAGTTGGTCTGGCAGACGTTGACTCTGAAGGGGCTCTTAGGAATACTTTCAGAGTTGAAAGTGATGTTGACCGTGTACGCACCGACTGCTGTTGGATAGTACACCACAGAGTAGGTACCATCTTTGTTGTCAGTAATGTCCGCTGGAACCTTCTCACCGTTGTTGTCGATCACTCTGACATCAACATCGCCTTCTCCTGCCTTTTTGGTGAAAACTGTGAACTCAGCCGGCACACCTGAAGAAAGAAACATACTTTCATGCTATTTCCTGATCTCTGATATTCTCTCTTTACCCCGCTCTTCATTAAGTGAATTGAACGAAGGTCTGGGAACAGCCTTTTCTTCGGAACATGTTCGTAAAACTTCCGTATCCCACTTGTTAACGAAAAGTTTCCGAAAATAAAATTGGCCCCAGACCTCACATTTTCTGGCCGTGTACCAATATGGCGGTAGGGTACTAGCTTCATTTTTCAACATTTTCTTTATAGTGCAGCCTCTGTGCTCCAACTTTCAGTTGTCTAGGAACTGCTGCAGAATCTTTGACAAACGGATCAGGCTTTTGTTAATCCATTGTTGCAGAAATGCGACGGGTGAGTTCACCTAAGACTTTCAATACGACGCCGGGGCGGGGATGGTGTGGATAAAAATAGAATGCCCATTTCGATAACGTAATAAACATCTACGTGCACATGAAGAGCACTTTTACGACTGACTTAAAAGAACCTTACCTGCTACAAAACCCTCAGGTTGTAAACCAGGTCCTTCAGCATACACTTTCTTGGCATCTCCTGCAGGTGATATTGGCACCATGAAGGGACTCTTGGGAATGTCTTCGTCCCCACAGGTGACATGAATAACATAATTTCCTGGCGTAGTTGGGTAGTAGCGCACATCACAGATGCCTGGTGATCGCTCTTGACAGTGAATTTCTGCTTGTGATGGACCTTCAATGGCAAATCCTAGACTGTCGATTCCTGCTCCTTTGGTTTCGACTGTGAACTCACATGGCTTGCCTGCAGTACCTGCGAGGTAAGAGTTAAAAGGGTACAAGCACTGTGAGACATCTACATATAACTTAGCTTAGCCTGATCCAACACTTAGCTCCCACCTCCACACATCGTTTCTAAATTCACTCAAGTGCCAAAGTAAATAGCCAGAAATGAGAGGTCAAGTGTAAAACCAAAACACTAAAACCTGCTCGTAGGCTAACAAAATGGCAAAAACCTTTACCTCTCTCCAAACCAGGTCCATAAGCTTTGATTCTACTTGCATCAACAGCTGGGGCAACTTTGACATTGAAAGGACTGTTTGGAACCTGAACAGAACTCCATGTGACATTGACAACATACTTTCCAAATTTGCCAGGATAGTAGATGCATGAATATGTCCCATCACCGTTGTTCTTGATGCCAACTTTTTCTTCTCCTTGAGGGCCTTCCACAAACACATCCAGTTCACCATCACCCGCACCCTTGGCATCAACTGTAAATGGTGCTCTCTGTCCAGCCTTCAAACCAGTTGGCTCAACACCTGTAACAGTATTAACAAACATACATGTAACATGGCTTTTGTTATTATCAATTAACACAGGGAAAAACCAGGTTTTAACTATGGATCCAAAGACCACTTCATCACACTTGTGCATTACTTCCAAAAATATTTTTGAGGTATGGCAAAAATCATACAAAACAACATGGAGGAACTTCCAATGGGTGTCTTAAGCCTAAGGAAGTACTTTACGCTTTTAACCAACCAAGAAATCATATTCATATAAAAGATAATAAAATCTGACAGGTGAACAGTCAGGAGCAGTGTTCCAGATAGTTTAGAGAAGGGTCTCTGGAAAAAACCCCTGGTAAGTCAGCTAGATCTGATCTGATCTGACAAATTAATGAAGACTTCTTACAATTTAGTAAGCCTAAAGGAACTTATCAAAGAAGGTCACTGAAGACAGGTTTCATCAAAAGTAATTTGGCTACAAAAGCAACCGGTCATAACTGTACTTAAAGCTCATTGCCAGAGAATATGGAGATAGATACTTAAAAGATTTGCTTACCTGCACCAAACACTCGCACTTTTGATGGGATGGGTTCAATTCGAAGTGGGCTCACCATGACATGAAAGGGGCTCTTGATAATTGGTTGTCCTCCAAACAACACCTTGATGATGTGTTTTCCAGCATTGACAGGCTGGTATTCAACAAAGTACTTCCCATCTTCCTGTGGTTCAATAATAATGACCACATCCTTTCCACCACGTGGATCAATAACTTCAACTGACACCTGTCCTTCTCCAGCACCTTTTGTGAACACAGAGAAGTTTGTGTACTTGCCGGCTTGGATTCCTTCAGGCTGCAATCCAGGTCCAGTGGCATAGGCCTGACTGGCATCAAGATCTTGACCAACTTCCACTCGGAATTGACTCTTGGGGATATGTCTCCCATTCCATTTTACATGCACATCATATTTTCCTGATACAGAAAATCATGCTTAAGATTACCTCAAATAAACTTAAAATGTTAAATCTCCTCAAATATTAATTAATTAATCAACTCCCTTAACTACAGTTAGTTTTTAAAATTTGGTCAGAAGAACAACAAGACAGCAACATCTAAATGTCTGAATTATTACACTCAATAAAATCACAGTGCAAGCTGTTCAACAGGATTAACAAAACGCAAATGACTTGACATCCAAAGCCGAGCTGTAAGCCATGTGGGGCCCCTGCACAAAACCCCTGGCCACCCCGCACCAGAACCCTGGGAGATACTGCTGGTCAGCATTGTCTTGCATTTAACATTTAACATTTAACTTAGCCTAAATTACTTTTAGCCAGATTTAAACTCATCAACAATCGATAAGCTTGGGTTATGGTGTCTAGAAAGGAGGGTGAGGCCACGAATCAAACCTAGCTAACGCATAGGGT
>OFEQ01000037.1_pt1 | contig 13004 bp, 6 predicted proteins | sample 1521141 | NCBI WGS metagenome assembly OFEQ01 (sample SAMN04272335, study PRJEB24112) | coral metagenome | biome: Coral reef; feature: Shallow seawater; material: Coral tissue | host: Coral | place: China: South China Sea | collected 2014 | reverse complement strand
TATAGAGCATTATTGTCTTTGAACTGGGGACGGGTTAAGAAACGATCCTCACATGACTACCAAGCGCTTTTGGTTGAACCCACGTGGAAGGCATAATAAGTTTATCATATTTTGAATCTTCGTGCATGGTGTTGATGACTGAGTCAGACGAGACTCTCAAAAGCCTCTCTTTCTCCCGCCCTGACTATGGTTAAAAATAAAGACAGGTTTTGCCAATTGAAGGCGCAAAAAACTAAAAGATGCTAAGTTTATCTTTTTCTCTCATTAAAAATAGCGACAACTTGACCGAGCTGACAATGGTCATCTCGATAAAAGTGTTTTCCGAACTGAGCTTATTCTCGTCAAAATGACATGAAGATCTTCAAGGGGCATACAACTCTGCGGAATTATTGTTTCGTCAAACTGCCAACGAATTTATTATTGTACCGACACAATTTTAGTAAATGAGATACCGTACCTCTGTATCAGTTCAGCGTGGAGGTTGAAGGTACTCTTGCAGGCACAAAGCTAAAGCGGGGTAGAAACAAGAATCAGTGTGATCGTATGATATTAAAGAAATAAGGAATAAAACTATCGAAGCGAAAATTGTAGGCTTACGTCGGCTGCTTCTTAAATTGCCCAGAAAACTGCAAGACGAGTCAAGTATAATTTTTTTGAAGGTAACCTAACTTTGTTTTTATTAGCATTTTACTGATGGACTTCTCGTCAGAACAAGTTTGTAAAACAACGGGGTATTGTTCAAAAACATATTGTTTGTAATATAGCGATGTTTCCCGTGACGTCACGCACGAGTCACGTGGGGTTGTTTATTTCTGTGGTTGGCAAAAACACGACATGGCTTAATGTTTCTTACTAAAGTTATTGCCAAAGCAAAGGGTTCGTGGAGAGAATGCCGTTGAGCTTCTGCGTAATAAATTGTACAAATCGGTTCACAATTGCATCGGGAATAAATTTTTTTAGATTTCCTGAAAGTGAACCGAAGCGGACCGCTTGGATCGATGCAATTCCACTGCAATTCGTAGGAAGGAGTGGACGCCGTCCGAGTCTTCGCGAGTCTGCATTGTTCACTTCTTGTCGAGTATGAAACTAACAACTGCGTAAGCCGAATAGTAATAAGTGAACGGTTGAAACAACCATAAATTCTCCTCTTTTGTACCGTGTCTTGAATTTCTAAGCTATTCATCGAATTTAGGAAGTAAGATTCGCGCGTATAACTTAATTTAATTACAGTCTAACTAAGTGAAGCGTACCCTTCAAGATTGCATTAATGAACTGATTATTTGAAACTTGAACCCGCTAGTCGTTTCAAGAATGCAATAATGAATTGATTATTCGAATATTGAACTCGCTCGCTCGATCCAAGAATACGGCTAACGGTTTCCGTTTTCGAAAAATCAATTCACTTTTGCGACTAGTAGGTTTGGAACCTACTAGTCTTTTCTAGAATGCAATAGTGAATTGATTTTTCGAAAACGGAAATCTTGGATCGAACGACCGAGTTCAATATTCGAATAATCAATTCATTTTTGCATTATTGAAACGACTAGCGGGTTCAAGTTTCGAACAATCAGTTCATTAATGCAATCTTGAGGGGTACGCTTCTTTTAGTTTGACTGTAAATCGAATCGTGCTGGAGAATTTTTAATGTGCTTTACGTCCTCTTCAGGGAGGACTAGCGATGAACCAATAACTTTCCCTTTAATGAAGCAGTGAGGAATATTGTCTCCAGTTGAATGACACTGGCACCAGAATAGTTTAACGTGGTCACTGATGACAAACTGATACGCTTCAAGTTACTTGAAAGCCTTCGTGTTTCGATTAAATACGTGTACAGATCCCCAAATGTTAAATCTGGCCAAGAACTGGGATTATATGTCCATCTTTTCAAATAATATGGGTGGGAAAGGCTACTTGCACCTTTGTTGTAGCTTAATTTAAAATGATATCGCGATCTTGCAACAGGATCGAGCTTATTTACGTACTCGGAATCGCACGCGAAAGCCCCGAAAACAGAATGAAGCCGGCTTTTTGCCAACCATCAAAGTGCGCATATCTAAGAATGACGTCAATGTTTATAAACAAGAAACATCGCTATTCGGCAGAGAGTTTGTTTTGTAGTCGACTGTAACCCAAATAGTTGAAGAAACCTTCGTGATTCCATATTGTTGGTAGTTTTAGTATTTTATAATGATTCCAAATAAATTTAAAGACGATGATGACATACAGTCATATGGAGAGTGAAAACTGTTTCCATCGCTCAGTATTGATAAACTTAATTTAAAATATTGCGGTTCTGGATGACTGACTAGTTTATTTGACGGGTGCCGAAGTCTATGTGTAAATTGCATTCGTTCAGTTTCAGCACTGAATACTCAAACTTATCTATACTTTTCTGATGTATTGGCGTTCTTTCACTGAGAATGCCGTTCTTTTATTGGCTGCGCCTTCACTATCTAGTTTGCAGTATAGTAGGTAATGGCTGTGCCAGCACTAAGAGAGTTGACTGGGTTAATTTTTAGACAACCTGGTTATTTATAACTTAACTCGGTCAAGGGTTGGTTATAATGAAATAACGCGATTATATTTTATGAGCGGCCGCACTGAAACTGGTTATGAAGTGGGTGAACTCAATATTAACGTCATGAGATAAAAATGGCAGAGAACCATGGTCTTATATTCTCGATTCTTTTTTCTTTGTTTTGGTTTCTATTCTCCCTACCCACGGCTAATAAGGCAATCCCTCTTAGTAATGCGCTCTACGCAAATTTCCAAGGCAATCCTTTCGAGCATGATGTTAATTTTGCCTGGATGTCAGTGTTTTCCATCGCCGTCGAATGAGTCGTCCTCAAATTAATTAGACTGTGTCCGAGAAATCAGCGATGGTTTGAGGAAATCACCAGAAATCCTGCCATGCATGGCTTTTATAAAGAGCACTTTCGAATGTGCTTCAACTCCCTTCAAGCCCTTTGAAGTATTCTGTCACCAACAGAAAAAATGGCTTCCGTGAAGCGTAAAGTTCCTTGCCAAGTTCACTGATTTGAAAAAGGTGACGAATATTGAGAACAGACACCGGTAACTCGCTTGAGTAGCAGAACTGTTGCTGGAACTGTTATAAATGTTACCAGACGCCATATTCAGAAGCTGACATGCAGGTGTATTTACCGCGGCGAACAAACTTCACACGCAGACCGTGATGGTTGACAAATTTCGCGAAAGCGCTGGTCGGACTGCTTATAAGAGACCACTAACCTAGGTTAAGCAAAGCAGAGAGGCAGTTGAAATTACCCTAACCCGGTTGAAAAATCAACTGTTCTTCAATTAATTTCCGTGATAACAGTCCCTCAGTTTTACTACAACGATTAGCCGAAATTAGCGGCCTCATCACGATGTTTCGGTAACACCGTTAACTGTAATTGATTAATGCTCGTGTTTACATGAGAACCGTTGTCTCGCTTAACATTACCGAAGGTGTTTTTTTTTACAGACTCCGTTAAGCGACTTAAAAATTAGTGGCGGATTTAGGGGAGAGGCCCGGAGAGCAGACAACAATATGCCGTACCCTGGGTGCTTGAAGTAGGCCACAAGTCTGATTTGGGAAAATGATTACATTTAAAATCAGTGCACAGAAAACATTTGGCGCGAACATTTCCGTATCTCTGGGCAAACGTTTCAGTCTTTCTGCAATTTGATTAGTTTGTTACGTGACACATGGGCTATTCCAGTGGATAAGCGAGTAGCTGTTATATTTTTGGTTTGACAGCGCTGTCAGATGAATGACCATAAGAAACTCCTCATTGGCCAAACTTAATTATACCAACTCGCTTAAAAGTACCTAAACTGTTCACAGCTCTCTATGTTGTCGTATTTTTATTCTGAGGAAATCACAATTAAGAGAACTGGACGCCAGCGCAAAACGGAACCCTTGACTGGGTAGAGGGTAGGGACCAAGAAAAAAAGAGGGGCTGTAGACATTTGAGAATAAAATGTGAATTTCCCGTTTCTCTAGAACCGGAAAATTCCCATTGGTTGAAGGGCGATAAAAGTGCCATCACCATGACAACGGCTAATCATGATTGCGTCCAGTTGCGTTTTGAGGGATGCAACAGTTGTTATCACTGATTTGTTAATCAATCAATCAATACATTTAACGTGGTCAGTAGGCTTAACTAAAAAGCTAGTTTACACGTACGCCACGTAAAAGCAAGAAATTATTAAAGCCTTTTGAAGATGTATAAATTTAAAATAAATTAAGATTAAGAACTAGCTAATATTAAAATATCAAAATTCAACAATGTTGTCACCAAGTTCAAATGTATAAAATATGATCATTAAAAGTGGTAAACATTGATTAAGGACAGATCCACATTCCACTCAGGGTCCTGTGGAGTTTAATGTTTTTAAGTTGTTTTTTAAAATGGTGTATATTTGTATCTTTGGAGACTCGTACGGTATATAGCGTTCCACAATTTCGATGCAGCGTATCTCCATCCGAAAGTTGTTGATTTAACTTGTGGAAGGTCCAGTATTGTGGTGCCCCTAAGGTTACAAGTAGAGCACCTTGCTGTTGTAAGATCACGTAAGCTTGCAGTGCGCAATAATTTCGCTAATCGTTGTTCACGAAGACTTGAGACACCGATAGGCCTACAAAGTTCCTCATAAGGCAAGGACTTACAGCGATTTGTTGACTGACTTTTCTACATTATTTTGGCGATGTGCTTTTCAAAATTTGTTTTTCATATTAATAGAGATAAACAGAATGTACTCTAACAGTTTGTCTCCTGTTTGCTTTGCATCTTATTTTATTTAATTTCTTAAGCTTTGACATGAAAAATACCGGCTAAGGTCTCCTTCTCTAACAGCAGCCGATTTACATTTCTTGAAAGATATGACACGATGCCTCAAATGGACTCGAAATCGGGGCAGAAAGTACTTAAGTTGGGATTCATCGCTTTAAATGTTACAAAGCTTTCAAAGCTGGTTGGAGTAATGATCAACGGTATTTTGTATAAGTAAAGGCGTGCGCATTGTACCACTTTGGTCAGCCATGTTGGAATAAAACTTGGATCCTGTTTACTAAGCTGTTTTATCCAGATCCATTGTGCTTTTAGATCAAGAACACTACATGGTGTCAGAAGTCAAGTACGAAACAGAACCTCAGCCATCGATATGGCGAAGTTTTGAATAAAATACAGGCCGTATTTCAGAGCAATCAACATCGGCGATCGTAATTCATGTCACAGGATCAGTCGATTCCTATCACGCCCGCGGGGGAAGAAAACACTGAAGAAGTACAGCATTTACAAGTTGAAGACGAAGAAAATACACCTGAAATGGCGATGCATCTAGGTCTTCCACCTCCAGAAGCTCTCGACTTAAGTGGAGGAAACATATCGGCCAATTGGAAGAAGTTCAAACAGAAATATACAAATTACGAAATTGCGACTGGAATTAGCTCGAAGGATAGTGCAACCAGAGTAGCAACACTTCTAACAGTTATCGGCAACGATGCTATTGATGTTTTCAACACTCTAACCTGGGACGAAGAGGGTGATGACAAAAAAATCGAATAGGTGCTGTTGAAATTTGAGGAACACTGTGAACCAAAGAAAAATGTCAGCTACGAAAGATACAAATTCTTCTCAAGAGCCCAAGAAAGCGGCGAAAGCATTGACCAGTACGTAACGATATTAAGAAAGCTTTGTGAAACATGTGAATTTGGAACATTGAAGAACTCTCTCATCAAGGACCGAATTGTACTTGGTGTAAACAACACAAAAACAAGAGAAAGATTACTCAGGGTGCCAGACCTTACACTTCAGAAAGCATTAGATGTGGTACGATCTGCAGAAGCTACGGATATGCAAATGAAAGAACTGGACAGCGACTCCTCAGTACATGGAATTGGAAGGGAGAAGGACAAGTCAACTGACAAGAAAACACCTTCAGATAATGAGGAAAAAAACCTCCAAGCAAGAAGTTCAATTGCTGGAACTGTGGAACAAGACATGGTGCAAGGGAGTGTCCTGCATATGGCAAAACATGTAACTATTGTCAAAGACGAAATCACTTCCAGAGTGTATGCAGATCACGGAAAAAAGTCCATGGACTGGGCGTAGAGCAACAAGAAGAACATGATCCTGACTCAACCCTATTTGTAGGAGCTGTCACTACTGAAGTTCAGATCCAGAATGAGGAGTGCTATGTGATGTTGCCAGTGAAAGGACATATCACAAAACTCAAAATAGACACAGGCTCTCAAGTTAACATCATGCCGTTCAAAGACCTAAAGAAGATAGTTGGAAGCAATCCACAGATAAATGCTTGTACCCATAATCTAGTCAGTTACTCCGAAGATAAGCTAACTGTACTTGGCACAGCTACACTACCAGTGAAATCTAAAACAGATGTAGAACATGAGCTGACATTCCACATAGTGGAGACAAATCAGCCAGGATTATTGGGGCTCACCTCATCTCAAGATCTGGGTCTAATCAAAGTAGTTATGGTGGCCAAGACAGAAGAAAAGCAAACTGAACCAGACAAAGGTGAAGAAGTTACAAAGTTGTCTGAAGAACTGAAAGAAGTACTGCAGCAATACACGCAGGTGTTCACTGGGTTGGGACGCTTGGAGAAACCTTACCACATTGAAGTAGACCCTACTGTGACACCTGTTGTAAACCCACCTAGAACGGTCCCAGCAGCTCTTCGCGACAGAGTGAAAGAAGAATTGGATGACATGGAAAGGAGAGGAGTTGTTCGCAAGGTAGAAGAACCCACAGATTTGGTGAACTCTATGGCTATGTTGAAAAGCCTAATGGTAGTCTGCGGATTTGTTTAGATCCAAGGCACCTCAATAAAGCAATAAAGAGGGAACACTTTCAGCTACCCACCATCGAAGACATCACTACACGTATGGCAAATGCAAAATGGTTCACTAAGCTTGATGCAAACCGAGGATACTGGCAGATACCTCTTGATGAAGAAAGTCAACTTCTAACCACCTTCAACACACCTTTTGGGCGGTACTGCTATCAGGTCACTCCATTCGGAATCACATCTGCCCAAGAAGTTTTCCAAAAGCGGATGAGTCAACATTTTGGCGACTTGGAAGGAGTTGAAACCGATATTGATGACATAATAGTGCATGCAGAAACAGAAGTAAAACATGACCATCGTCTACACGCTGTCCTGGAACGATGTGAGAAGATCAACCTAACACTGAACAAAGAAAAGTGTGTTTTCAAAGTCAAAGAAGTCACCTACATTGGTCACAAACTCACACAAGAAGGAATCAAACCGGATGATGAAAAGGTGCGTGCCATCAATGACATGCCTGCACCAACTGATAAGAAAGGAGTAGAAAGACTCCTTGGAACAGTCAATTACCTGGGCAAGTTCATCCCAAATCTGGCAACCGTCACTGAACCTATCAGAGTTCTACTACGAAAGGACATTGAGTTTCAGTGGTCACATGAACAAGAAGAAGCGCTTCATGAGATTAAAAGCATCCTAACTAAAGATGGAGGGCCAATCCTGAAATTCTTTGATGTACAGAAGCCTGTTACGATCAGCTGTGATGCCTCCCCAACCGGCCTAGGAGGGGTGCTGCTACAAGAAGAGCGTCCTGTTGCCTATGCCTCAAGATCCCTCACTGACGCAGAATCAAGATATGCTCAAATTGAGAAGGAACTCTTAGCTGTTCAGTTCAGCCTAGAACGTTTCCACCAATACATCTATGGAAAGAAAGTTACCATTGAGTCAGATCACAAGCCACTTGAGGCCATTGTTAAAAAGGCACTAGCATCAGCACCACCAAGACTACAAAGAATCCTGCTCAGAATGCAGAAGTATGACTACACCTTGGAATACAAGCCAGGAAAGGAGTTAGTGCTTCCAGACATGCTCTCTAGAGCACCACTTCCTGAAACAGCATATGGTAGCATGGAAGAAGAAATCGCACTACATGTCCACTTGCTAACTTCTAACCTACCAGTCTCGAAGCCCAAACTAGAAGAAATTAAAGAAGCCACAGCTAATGATCCATCATTGAAAGAACTGAAGGATACGATCAAGTCAGGATGGCCAGAAACAAAATCTCGCACACCAGCAAGTATTCAAGTCTACTGGAATGTAAGAGATGAGCTCTCTGAAGTCGAGGGTGTTATTCTCAAAAATGACAGAATACTAGTCCCGTCATCTATGAGAAAAGAGATGCTACAAAGGATACATCAAGGCCACATGGGGATCGAAAAATCCAAACGACGAGCAAGAGATGTACTATACTGGCCAGGCATGAATTCTCAAATCAGCGACATGATATCGAGATGCACTACCTGCTTAGAGCATCAACGGCAAAACACGAAAGAGCCAATGATCCCTTCTCGCATACCGAACAAGCCCTGGGAAATGGTCGCTACAGACTTGTTCACCTGGGACAAGTCTGAATACCTGATAATTGTTGACTATCACTCCAGATATTTTGAAGTAGCCAAACTACCAGACACCAAAAGTACCACAGTCATCACCTACACTAAATCTATATTTGCTAGACATGGAATACCATCCGAAGTAATCAGCGACAATGGTCCCCAGTACTCCTCAAAGGACTTTTCACTGTTTGCTAAACAGTGGGAATTCAAACACACTACTGTCAGTCCACTGTACCCCCAGGCAAATGGTCTTGTTGAGAAAGAAGTACACTACAGTGAAAAATCTCCTAACCAAAGCAAAACAAGATCACCGGGATCCTTATTTGGGACTACTTGAGTACAGGAACACACGAATGGATGATGTTGGCTCACCAGCACAACTGCTTATGAGCTGCCGATTAAGATCAATCATTCCCACTACCAACGCACAGTTGCAGCCTAAAGTCCTTGATCCACACAAAGTTATGGAGAAACTGAGGCTCAAACAGGAAAAACAAAAGCACTATTTTGATCAGCATGCCAAACATCTTCCCACATTAGAGAAAGGTGACCGGATCAGAGTACAAATGGGGAGCCATTGGAAACCAGGCGTTGTAACAGAACACGCAGAAACACCAAGATCCTATAGGATTCGAACTGATGAAGGTAGAGAATACCGCAGAAATAGATCTAGAAGAGTGTTAATAAAATCACCGGAAAGCGGTTCATCAGCAACAGACATCTCACCTCATCTTGAGTCTCCAACTGTGAGAGCAAATGAGCATTCAACCTCAAAGGAAGCAGCCAATCAAGCAATCCCATCTGTTGAAGAGCCCAGTTCGACATCCCAAGAGCAAGGGGAAATTTATTCATCCGAGGAGGAAATCTCAGAGCCTCTCAAGACAGCAAGTGGAAGAGCTGTGAGAAGGCCTTTACGTTTCAAGGATTATGTTATGTGACACTGAACTCATCTTTGATAAGGAAGTTTTGATGAACATTGTTTCGAAGATTATGTTAGTCACAGTTTGCACATCTCTCACAAGTTGAAATTAGAGGAAACATTATGAACTTAACATGAAGTTGTTGTCTTTTGGACATTTAGACCGTGTTACCAATCTTGGTATCAACATGTACTTTTCCATTTTGTTTATTTGTTTTCTTTTCGTTTTCTTTTTGTCAGGGGAAAGTTGTAATGATCAGCGGTATTTTGTTTAAGTATAGGCGTGCGCATTGTAGCACTGTGAGTCAGCCATGTTGGAATAAAACTTGGATCCTGTTTACCAAGCTGTTTTATCCAGATCCATCGTGCAATTAGGTCAAGAACATTACATGTATAACAGAATGATTAAATTTTTGGAAAAAAATGATATATTTTACACCAAGCAGTTTGGTTTCAGATCTAAACATAGTACAGATCATGCAATTCTTTGTACAATAGACAGAATACAGAAGCAATTGATAACCGTAGTTTCTCATGTGGTATATTTTTAGATTTCAGAAAAGCTTTCGACACTGTTAACCATGAAATTTTGTTTTATAAGCTTGAATATTAGTCAAACAATGGTTCATTTCTTACCTTAGTGAGCGTCGTCAAATTGTTACTGTAAATTTAGTCAAATCCACAGAGTGCAGTGTATCATGTGGAATTCCTCAAGGGTTAGTACTTGGACCATTGCTATTTCTGTTATACATAAATGATTTCAGTAAAAGCTCTAATATTTTTGATTTTCATCTCTTCGCAGATGATGCTAACCTGTTTTATGAAGCTAAAAATCTTTCGGCTCTTGAAACCACTGTAAATTGTGAATTGACAAATGTTTATATCTGGCTTTGTGCTAATAGATTGTCGCTTAACATAGATAAATCAAATTTTGTTTTGTTTCATCCTCCTCAAAGAAATATTCAAAGATTTAGTTTTTCTCTAAGTATTAATAATCATCAGCTTAAAAGAGAGTACTGTATTAAATATTTGGGGCTCATGATTGATTCAAACCTAAGTTGGAAAAAGCAAGTTGCATGTGTTCTGAAAAAGGTTAGAAGAGGAATTGGCATTCTCAGTAAAATTCGCCATTATATTACTAAAGACATTTTGAAAAGCTTATATTATACAGTTATTTATCCTTTTCTAATTTATGGATTAATTGCTTGGGGTAATACCTATAACACTACTCTTCAACCAATCTATATTCTGCAAAAAAAGGCTGTTCGAGTTATTACTTTTTCAAGTTTTGATCATCACTCCAACCCCCTGTTTAAGTTACTAGCTATAATTATATTCCCTGATCTTGTCAAGTACCATATTGGAGTTTTTATGTATAAATATCATAATCAGTTACTACCATCTGTTTTCAATTCCTTCTTTACTAAAGTAGACCAGGTCCATAGATATAATACACGGCACGCTTCTAAATTGTCTTACTATCTTCCTAAGGTACGAACAAACTATGGAAAATTCAATATTCGTTTTCAAGGCCCTATGATATGGAACTCTATAGATGAAGATTTCAAAAGTTCCTCCCTTTCCTCATTTAAATTAAATCTGAAAGAACATCTAATTAACAATTATTAATGAAATTTGATAATGACTTCATAACATTCCTGACCGGTGTTTCTAGGCAAATAGCTGTAGGTTAATGCAGTCGTATATTTTTTTAATGTTAATCTCTTTATTTTCTTTTGTTGTATTCTTAAAATAGCTAGCGCGATTTGCGCCAAGATGTTTTATAAGCTCGTGAAGTCGGCCTTCTTTTTGGGTGATTTTTCCTTGGTCCCTCCTATGTAAAATTTTAGAAAATGGGCGATTTAGGTGTTTTTTGCCAAATTTGTCATTGCTCGGCGTTGCGGACAGTTTTGAAGCCGCCGTTTTCAGCAAAATGTTTCTGATGATTGGGCTTGAAGTGCATACTAATTAATAGGTAGCGCGATTTCCGCCGCGGTTTTTTTCAAGCCCCTAAAGTCGGCCTACTTTTTGGGAGATTTTCCCCTGGTCCTCTCTTTAGCGTGCAAAAATTGCATCGAGTTGCAGCGACAAAAATCGCACGTGTAAACGGGCTTTAAGCTTACGTAAAACAAAAGAAGTAAAAGACAGGAAACAAAACAACTCCAAATTAAGACTAATCCCAAGTTACCAAGATTACAAAGCTTTCCGGTACCTACAACTTGTGTAATACAATGTACCTTTTCTTTTTTTGCTGTGACAAACGAGCATCTTAAAATTAACACGCCGCGATCTGGTATTTAGGATCGTTCAGCTTATAGAAGATAATCAAGGAACGTCGATGGTAATGTTTACTGAAAATAACTTGAGGTCTCTCGGACCGTAGGTAATAAACAGAGGCATTTGCCTTAGTCATTTTGTTTCGTTAATGTTGTCAATTGTTGTTGTTGTTATAGTTTTTTGAAAGGGGAATAAAAAAACACTGGTAAACAAACAAGCAAAAATATTGGCTCAGTCATAATTTTGTTTTACTTGTTTTGGAAAACCGTGAAATGGGGTAGATATTTTTTGAGAATTTCATTATCAAATTGTGCACTATGAGTTTGAGGTAATTTTTTTTTGACGGTTGCAAGGAACCATAAAAAAGAACAAGCAACACTTCTTCCCCAACAAAACAGTCAGACATAGAATGCGCTAAATCGTCATCTTTACTTACAATCTCCATGTTCGTCTATTATGCATGCTCAATAAGTTTAAGTTCTTCTAACCACACCTCCCCCACAAAAATATACCAACTGACAGTAGACAAACTAAGGTAAAAGTCTATAGCACAAGTTCATGCAATAGATACTGATCAAACGCGAAAGACCATGTTTAAGCACACTCCTAAACATCGAGAACAGAGTTAAAAATACGACGCGAAGAAGAGCATGTCCAACTAACTAACCAGAAAAGGTGGAAAAAAAACTGTAAAAATCTATGCTGATTAAGATCAGATGTCCAAACATCGTCACCGTCATGATTCTCCTTGTTTAAATTTGATGAATCAGTGGAGGTGGCGTGGCCTAGTGGTAGAGTGCTGGAGTGTAGGTCCCAGGTGCAAATCCTCCTTCCTGCCACTAGATCGATTTGTGTTTGGTGGTCCCAGATTCAAATTCTCCACTCTTTGTAAATAGCCAACTGGTCAGCCTTCCCCCAGTTGAGATTTTAACAAGTTTAATTTCAATTTATAGTTATTTGTTTGCTTATTTCCGTGACTACAGTTAGTACAACAGTGCTAAACAATTCGACCCTAGTAGTTAAGAGGGCTTATTGGCTCTGTAGCCAATCAGAGAGCAGCATACAGCACACGTGACTGCTCTCGACCAATCAGAGCTCGAGGCATGTCATTAGATGACGTACTTGATTTCTTTGCATCTAATTATCCTTTAAAAATGGCCCCGACGTGATCAAATTGTCCTTTAAGGCCCTCCTCGAGGGAATTTGATTAGGCAAGACAATTGGAGTTTCGCGAAAATTTATTGCTCTATTCCTATTATCGGCGCAACAGAAAAAATTATTTAATCTCTAAGTACACAATCTAAGCTTTCTAAGGAACTTTGAATGTCAGAAAACCGTCCAGTATTGCCCGAGATAGAATATTTTCTGCTGTATGCACT
>OFEQ01000036.1_pt1 | contig 13142 bp, 13 predicted proteins | sample 1521141 | NCBI WGS metagenome assembly OFEQ01 (sample SAMN04272335, study PRJEB24112) | coral metagenome | biome: Coral reef; feature: Shallow seawater; material: Coral tissue | host: Coral | place: China: South China Sea | collected 2014 | reverse complement strand
CAAAGTAGTCTGCGGATCCACTCGGCTATCGCCTCGTGGATCCACAGCTACTTTGGCAATGTTATGACGAAATTCATGATCAATAACAGGGGAGATGCATGAAAAACTGACGTCAATTTGTTAAATGTCGTTATCTCACTAGCAGGCCTTAGAGGGCAGAAATGGGGTATTAGATTCTCAGTGATCGTTTGACTTTCGGCAATTTCTCAGCTGTCAATTTTCAATGTTTTTTTTTATCCTTTTGTTTTATCTTCCCAGCTTTGTGTCCGTCTGGAAAATTCTTGAAGAACTTTTACTGTGTGGCTAAGTGTGGTCCTGGTTTCTATGGTAACTGCGTCACGGTAAAAAGTGAAAAATGTTCATCAAGTTGCAGAACATGCCTGGATGGAGAAGTGGCTACGAAATGTTCCAGTTGTAATTCGCCGCTTTATATTCAAGGTATTGTAGTTAAACTAAAAAGTGGTATAAGATGGGTTTTTAATTGAGTGTCGTAAACAAAATCAAGGTACAGTCATGCAGACCTCTATTAAATGGCAACCCTAGCTCGGGGAAGTGGGGAGGTTGCTGCTTAATAGAGGTACATTAGGAATTAGCATGAGGCTAACTGTAGAAACGTCAGTTGAGTTTTTGGAATTAAGTTTTAGTCCTTTAGTTATGACATTAACTTATCGCAAACTCTACAAAAAAAACTAGCGGTGAAAAACACTTTAAAAAAACCTCCACCAACTCTTGTTTGGGAATATCAAGGATCAATTCGGCCCGGGTGCGTTGAGACACTGTGACTTATAAATAGTGTCTTGGCGCCCGTTTCTCGGAAACTTTTCGGGTCCGCAAAGCCATTTTAAGGTCATCTGCATCTAAAAATAGAAAGGTGAATGCGCCTGAAACGTCCTAAGAACCTCTGTTGAAATTAAGAATATGTGAATAAAACAGAGTTGGGATTTTGCTATGGCTTTTTAGTTGCGGAAACCTTTCGGGACCTTCACAAAACGGATCCCAGGCTTCCAGCTTGACCATTTTGAAGTAAGGAGTTTGCTCTGTTTCTTCGCTAGTCCGCAGTGCATTCTGTAAGGTATGAGTTTAATGTCAGGTACTACGCATTGTTTTCAATATAACTTTGTGATTTGCTCTTCTTCAGGGAATTCATGCGTGAAGTCGTGTGGTAAACAACGATCAAAAGGGCCCCCTTATCGCCAAATCAGGCTTATGGACGGTGAAACCCATTTTGAAGGCCGTGTAGAAATATTCCATGACAACAAGTGGGGCACGATTTGCGATGACTCTTGGGATATCAACGATGCCAGGGTTGTCTGCAGAGAGTTGTTGCTAGGAGACGCTCGCGAGGCTGTGACATTTGGGAGGCTGGGGACAGGGGAGACCGAACAACCTATTTGGCTGTCACAGGTTGGAAACTGGAAATCTACTTTCAGTATATCAGTTGTAAATAGTACAAGCGAATCCTCTGTTTCCTATGTTTAAGTTTAGAGCTCATAATTCTACCCATCAACTGGAATGGCAGGCACCGAAAGAGTGTCGAGTATATTCACTGAATAATGTCATGGCTTTGACAGTGATTAATGCCAGAGCTTCCGCCTTTTTCACCCCGCACAACGAAGTACAAAAACAAATTGGAAGTGTATTTAGTGAAAATAAGAATAGCCAGCATCATGATTTTGTTGTAAGGAGCAGTTCGGGACTTCAAAACCAAGGTTCAAAAATACTAATCGTCATAATTAACTTCAAAGAAACTGAGCAAAAAGCGTTTAAATTCACGACAAGATTATTTTCCTACCAACCAAGCCATGAAGAGTTCTACCTTTTTTTTGGAAGTTAAATTTTTATTGTGTTTCTCCAGCTATTTTGTCTAAACATTTGAATCTCGACTGGCAGGAAGATGATTCACGTTTAATGTAGTCTTAACTGCTCTCGGCTTGGTTACAAATATACAACAGGTTCATCGGAAAAAGATTCTCACTGTCTAATCCCTCCTTGCGCGTCGCGCAACTCACACGGTTTCTAAAAAGCCCATTTGATTAGGATAAATTAAACATTCAAGTAGAACATGTAAGTTGTCAAATATGTTATTGTTATTATTTGAAGATTCATGCCTTTTACTTCCCGTAATTCTAGCGGGAATATTTCCGGCCAATGTGCTCCCTCAAAGAGAAGACTTTCACGAATTCGATTTTGTTGTGAATAGCAAAATGATCTTTTTACTTTATGTAGATAGTTATCACCAAAACAATTACATACCCCCTCCCCCCTGGTTAATAAAACAACAACATGGGCAGAGTCCTCTCTAGGCATAAAAAATTAGAAAACGCAGCTTTATTTCTACAGTTAGGCCTACCGTTCACACCAACCCGTGGCGAAAACGGAGCTTTTCGGAAACGCTCTTCAAACCAGAGGAATCTGAAAACGCCGGCTCTTTCGCCGTTTTCATGTGGACGGAAAACATCTTGAAAACGGTGACGTCACTGAGTCTCACGATAACCATGTGATTTTCTGAAGGAGTTTTATTCAAATGCAAATGCAAAATGATCGGTGATTGTTGGGTTTTAAAATTTCGTCGGCGTAGTGTAAACGGAAAACATTTGATACGTTTTCAGAGTGAAAACTCCGTTTTCTAATTTTTATCTGGTGTAGTGTCATTCGGGCCTATCTCGCATGCCTTTTTTATTTACAGGTCAACTGCACGGGCAACGAGACGCGGTTAGAAACCTGTGGCCATCCTCCGTGGGGGAAACACTCCTGTGGTCATTTTGAAGACGCTGGTGTTCGATGCCTGGGTCCAGACACAACACGAGAATGTGTTGACGAGTGTGGAGACGGCTATTTTAAAGTCAAGGGGAAGATGGAATGCGGAGTGTGCATGGCTTCGTGTTTAACGTGCGCCAACTCCGCGAGCAATTGTACATCATGTGATAGACCCCGCTTCTTAAAAGGTAATGCTCGTGAATTTCAGAGTGGTGTGTGATGCCTCTGAAGTTATCACACGGTCAATATTTACGTTATCAAATGGTGCAGTGAGGTCAAGTCTGTACTCGACCTCAGTAACTAACCTATCACCAGTAACCCATTTCCGGTTTCCGTAGCGTGTAACAAATGTAAAATTTAAATCTTATTTATAATGGTTATGCACTTTGCCATACAAGCACTAAGCTTAGCTAGTTTACAGGAATGACACTGAAACAGAGTAAAGAAAAAAATTAAATAAACGTAACAGTTAAAAAGCTCGCTCTCGAAGACTAACTATTAATCTGAATGAGAGAAAATCACAGGACATTAAGATAAATAGTAATAGTGAGAATTTTAGTGCTTAGAAACCGCTTTCCATTTCTTTTGAAGGAAATACTTGTCAAACGTACTGTGGAGACGGTTTATATGGAGATACCACTGACCGGAAGTGCAAACCTTGTGATCCCGGATCAGCATGTCGCACGTGCGCTGATGGGACTTCTTCTTCCGCTTGCACGAGTTGCCATGACGACCAGTACCTAAATGGAACTCGGTGCGTTGTCAGCTGCGCTCCGCTCCACGTGGCTCAAAAACGACACCTGCGTTTGGCGGGAAACCGGCCAACCCACCTTGAAGGCCGCGTCGAAGTGTATCGTTCTGGGGCCTGGGTTACAGTATGTGACCAGACATTTGATTTCCGCGAGGCTACAGTGGTCTGTCGGGAGCTCGGCTTAGGCGCTGCTGTCAAGGCTGTCAAAAGAGCAGCTTACGGTCGTGGTTACGGGCGCGTTTGGATGGATATTCTTAACTGCACCGGTCGAGAAAGCTCAATTCACGACTGCCCCTTGGTAAAACGAAGCTTTAGCTCGCTTTGCTACCATGGTAACGACGTCGGTGTGGTGTGCGCGGGACCCATGATCAAACAGATAACCAATCAGTGTGTGAAACAATGTAATTCAGGATGGTTTAAAAATGACATGGACATCTGCGAGACCTGTGCCTCACAATGCTATGAGTGCATGGGAACAAGTACTCGTTGCACAAAATGCATGGCGCCCAAATTCCTAAAGAATAATGCTTGTGTTGACAAGTGCGCGGCAGACGAATATGGGTACATCCCCGCGCGTGAGTGTCGAAAGTGCAACACGGACATATGTGTCACTTGTAGTGATGGCTCTGACAACAGTAACTGTACCTCATGTAAGGAACCCAAGGCACTTATGAACGGCAAGTGTGCGGATAACTGTGGACCGAAGATGTTTAAGAAAAATGGTCGGTGCGTTGAAGATTGTGGGATTTCGTTGTACAAGTTTCCGGGTAACTTCTCTTGCTTACCTTGCCCTAAGGAATGTATCGCTTGCGACTACAAGTCAGGGAAACCTGTGTGCACAATTTGTAATCCTCCTCTTGTGCAAGACGAGGCTAGCGGGACATGTGTGGTGAATTGCTCTGCTGGAAAATATGCAGTACCTTACATCAACTTCACATTAAGTACATCGCCATATCTGAGACTGTCTAGCGGTGTTGATTACTTGGAAGGGCTGCTTGAGGTGTATCACGATGGTATTTGGGGGACCGTATGTGATGATGGATGGGATTTTGCCGAGACGAACGTTGTTTGTAGGGAGCTGCATCTTGGTAAAGCAGACACCAGCGCTTCATTAGGTCATATTCCCAAGGGAACTGGCAAAATGTGGCTAGATGACATCTTCTGCGTCGGCAACGAGAAATCCTTGCTGGACTGTCGCCATCGTCCGTGGGGTCAGTCAAACTGCCGACATAGCGAAGACACTGTCCTTCGATGTACCGGGCCGGGAGTACGCACCTGCAAAGCCAAGTGCCCCGATGGCTTCTTTGAGAAAGGTAACACGTGCCAACAGTGCAATTTCACGTGTCGCACGTGTCGCGATAGTGTTAATAAGTGTCTCACGTGCGCCCCAGGATTTGTCAAGAAAAATGACACCTGCGTCAAAACCTGTGGCATTGGGTATTACCTCGACACGGTTTGCAAACCTTGCGACTCGCGCTGTGCCGATTGCGAAGTCAGGGCCGACAACTGTACATCGTGTGCTCCGCCATTATTCAGGAAAGGGAAGGATTGTGTCGAAAATTGTACCGGCGGTTTTAAACCCTCCTCGAGACCACTGGTCAGGCTTGTTAATGGAAATACACCACTCGAGGGCAGAGTTGAGGTAAGGGAATTTGATTCTTAGTCACGGTAAAGATTCCATATAGCGCTCCCCTCAGTATCGTTAACACCAATAAATCGAGCCGTCTGGGAGTATTTGCGACTAACGACGTAATTTTCATAGAAAACATTTCGGAAAAGTTACGAGTGCGCTTTCGTTTATTTCCTAAACTATCAGATCAAAAGGCCTTATAATAAAAAGGCCCCTATCCCCTCTTGAAGGTTATTTTGCAAGGGCGCGATCCTCAATTGTTCAATTAGTGAGCCTGTCGTTAAAAATCTCTATAAAATATGGACGCTTTGTAACACCGTAAATTTGCGAGGGTAGGGCAAGTTTTCGCTTTGACGTCTGTGGTAGAAACAATAGGATGGCCCTCCATTACGGGGATGGAGTAGGACATGCCTCATTTCAAAATCTGCTTGTCTTACTTTACCACTACACCATTCAAAAGAATTTTCCATTACAAATCAGTGTTTCGGTTGCAGGTTCTTCATAACGGAGAATATGGTACGGTCTGTGACGATGGCTGGGATCTCCTTGATGCCAACGTCGTCTGCAACATGTTGAACTTGGGAAATGCATCGCGCGCAGTCATAAGAGCAGGATTTGGATCAGGAGCGAATAAGATTTGGCTGGATGAAGTCCAATGCTTCGGTAAGTTGTAGACTGAATGTCTTGGTCGCAAACTGTTGGACAGAGCTCTTTCGGGTTTCCGTTCTTGAAAGGGTTAGGAGTATTGCTACTCCCCCCTGGATTGGTCTCTAATCCATCTGACGTCAGGAGGGGAACATTAGGTTATTCGGTTTTGTGATATTGGACAATTTTTATTCATGTGGTATTTCGCTAACTTCAATCTTGATTTACGTTAATCGGTATATTCCAAACCTGCAAGATGTGTGTTTTAGTAATTTGGTTTCAGACCCTTTCCATATTAGTTAAATGTATAACGTGATGGTCGTAACACCTAATTAGTTTGAACAATTCTTGTTGATGTGCGGTTAACGTTTTTCTTCTGTCGTTTTTGGAAGCCGCGGTGGGCTCATGGCTAGTGCCCTCGACTCCGGAGCGAGCGCGCCGGGTTCGGGCCCCCGGCCGGAAACATTGTGTTGTGTTCCTGGGCAAGATACCTAACTCTCCCAGTGCCTCTCCGCCCAGGAGTATCAATGGGTAGCGACGAATTGAAAGGCAAACCTAACAATTTGCGGGGGAGTGACCTGGGATGATCTAGGCGGGGTAGAAATACTCCAAGCCGCTTCATTCTAGAGAAACCGGGATGAGCTCAGGCAGGATAAGCCAGTCATGGCTCCAAGGCGTCACGTTTGTACTAATTTAATTAAGCTCCCTTTTCGTGACGGATTCGTGTGGATGGAAGGCCAAACGTTAGAAACGAAGCTGCATACAGTGGACGAGGCCTTGCATATCGAAATTACCTCGTGAGGTAGTTTAATTCATACAAAAATAAACAAATCTCCATCTCAATTCCTACAATAGATTCGTGCCTTTATAAAAAACAATTTTGGCAGTGAGAAATGTTTCATTCGAGTTCAGACTAAAGGTTCATGTTTTTTGACGTGGTGTGAAAGCATTATGAGGTGCTTTGATTATTTCTTCTTTTAGGGAATGAAACATCGTTGATTGCTTGTCGGCATATCGGCTGGGGCCGAGAAAATTGTGACCATACCGAAGACGCGGGCGTGGTCTGCAAGGGCCCTGACAGGTCACGTGACTGCTTGGCCAACTGTTCAGTTGGCTACTTCAATAGCTCTGTCGACGGAAGCTGTGGGAAGTGTAGTCCAAACTGCAAGCAGTGCTACGGATCACCAGAAAACTGCACGGTCTGTGACAAGGGCAAGTTTTTGAACAAAACCGGGAATATGAGCTCTTGTGTGACTGATTGCAAAAAGGGTCAGTTCGGAGATCCTAAAACGACTCGATGCCTAGATTGCTCGAAGGACTGCAACGACTGCGTCGAGAAGCCCAACTACTGCACGGAATGTCCCAAAGGCAAACATCTTCTCAAGAATTCTTGCGTCGTTAACTGCTCTCGGGAGGCGAACAAGATTGTCAGCGGTGTCTCTGACATCAAACTCGTGGGGTTCAATTCCACAACCGAGGGACGCGTGGAACTCCTGTACAATGGCGAGTGGGGGACCATCTGCGATGACAGCTTCGATATGAACGAAGCGACGGTTATTTGTCGGCAGCTGAAGCTGGGAAAAGCTGTGGCCGCGTACTCGTCCGCGAGATATGGCCAGGGGACTGGAAAGATTTGGATGGACGATACCCAGTGCACTGGGAACGAGCGAAAACTTCAAGACTGTCGATTTCATCACGGTAGGGTGAACTAACCAAAAACATGCATGAATTTTGTTCAGGCGCGAAAGAAACCTGTAGGGTGCCAAATAGCTGAACCCAACCTCGTTCTCTGGGCGAGATTGAGCTGCACTGTTTTGCGAGGCCTTGGGCGTGTACCCAGAGAAAAGGAAAGGTCATGCTGAAAAGCATTTGCATTGACAACATTTTTCCTGGTGCCTGCTACTCCTCCATACACTCGGCTGTAAGTTTTTTTACTTGGTGTAATTGTTTTGTGGGAGCAAACAACTGGAAAGCAGAATCTGCCATGTTAGCAATTTTTCATTCCATGCCGAATTCACGCTAGTTTTCCCACGAACGGCAAACATTCGTTTGCTTTTTAGGCGTGACAGTAGGTAGTTTAGGCGCGTGACTCAAAGTAAAGGTGAATCGCACCATAGTTCACAATAATTGTCACGCAAGTTTAAAGTGTGAAGAAGTGGTCCCCGAAAATAAATGTCTCGCAAGCCTATAATTACCTCTATTGGACACTACCAGGAGCCCCATGGGTCCCTGACACTACCAACACTTTTCTTTATGATTCCTTGCATTCTCTAAACTATTAGTAACTAACCTCAGTTTTGCTAACTGTTTTCAGGGGGATTCGGAAACAACAACTGCGGTCACAGTGAAGATGCTGGAGTCAAGTGCTCGGGTCCCGATCTTTCTACGAGGTGCGTCGCCGATTGTGGAGACGGTTTCTATGAAGACAAGAAAACGTGCAAGCGCTGTCATGACACTTGCAAGACTTGCTTTTGGAAGCCAGATCGATGCGCGAGCTGCAATCCGCCTTACTTCTTAGAGTTTGCAAGTTGCGTACAAGAATGTCCGCTCGGTAAATTTGGCAACACCAACAACAGGAAGTGCGAGCGTTGTGATAGTGAGTGCCAAACGTGCTTCAACGGTGAAAAGAATAATCTGTGCAAGTCTTGTCGTGAAGGACTCTTCTTGAGTAAGTAGGACCAGGCCTGCATGTTTCATAACCTCTAAGCATACGTTTTACTATCGCAATGGTTAATGCACGTGCCGAAACAAGCCATGAATTTTTTTTCCGGGAAGGCTAAATTTATCTTGAAAAAGAGAAACGGGAATTTCGAAACACTAAAACTCTTTCTCTTTATATAGAACAAAGTTCTCTAAGTGGTGACAACAAACAGTTTTGGCCTGGTTGTTAAGTCACGCAAACTCGTCACGCTAACAAGCTCGTCACGCAATTTTCTTTTGCTTTCAGAGGGACTAAAATGCGTGAAGGATTGTGGGGTTGACATGAAGCCCGTGTCCTCGCTGTTTCCGCCCAAGCCAACCAAACCGTTGGTTCGTCTTGTGGATGGAAAAAGTAAACAGGAAGGGCGAGTTGAAGTATTTTACGCTGGCCAGTGGGGAACTGTTTGTGACGACGACTGGGACCTGAAGGAAGCGTCCATTGTTTGCAAGGAACTTGGCTTTGGAAGAGCTTTAGAGGCCCCCAAACACTCGAAATTTGGAACAGGTGAGTCTTTCTGAATAAATACTGCTATTTTGCTCTTGTAATTATCGTTACGCGAGGGTTTAGTCTATGTCGCAAAGACAATTGATGATGATGATGATGATGACGACGACGACAGTGATGGTGACGATGACGATGATGACGACGACGGCGATGACGACTATGACGATCACAACGACAATGATGACAACGACGCGATGACGACGGCGCGGCGACAACGGCGGTGGCGACGGAGATGACGATGACGATGACGATGATGGCGATGGTCTAAATGGGAGCTTACTTGGTTTTAGAATAACCATTGTTTGACGGTCTAATTTGTTAGGCCATGTTAATTGAATTCCAAAAAAGTGTCGAAAAAGTAAAAAAAAATAGAAGAAGAATTTTAAATGAGATGACTTGTACTCTTAAAACATTCTACATAGCAAAAGTCATGCTGCCTGAGAATTTTCTCCTTCTAGTGACCTTTGTAGTGATCCGTCCTCTAACTTTAAAATTTCTCGACATCTGTTGTATGTCTTGTCAGGGAATGTGAGTAAGGAATTTATCAAAACCAGGCAGGCTTCACCTCTTGACATCGCTTATCAAATGCGTGTGCAGATACGTCATTAGCTATCGCAGAATAACAAAAATAAGAGGATTGAAAAGACATTCATCCTATGACCTCGAAAAAAGTAAATTGTAGAGATAAGAGGTTATTTCAGCTTTCCTGACACAACAAGCGAGGTGTCTGTTGATGTTTCTACTGTATTCATTATATTAATATCAATTATTTTTTAACGTCTTTTAAAGCCTAGTATTCCCTAATACCATTTTCATTTGTGCATTTTGGTCCGAATACGCTTTCGCTTATTTTCCGCGCAAAATGATCGCTCTTCTTTTTCGCATTTCTCAATCCTGCCAAGCGTTTTCAACTGTATGCGTGTAATGTTTACGGCCTTCTGTTTTCTTCATATCTTTTCTACAATCATGGGCGAGAGGAGTGAACATGAAGTTCCTTTGTCCGTCGCTATCCCGTTTTCCCTTCCCCCGTACCACCCCCAACATGTTTCCGATCATATCTTGACTTATCAGTGTGGAACATGCGCGAAAAAAACCCTCAATGTAAGTTCATTGGCGTGGACTAATAGGCTTTTTGTACATATGCTAGCGTTATTTGGAGCATTTTGTTGAGGCAAAAGCATTGAGCATTATTCGAACATTTTAGTGGCATTTTCCAGGAAAATTACTATTATTTCCACAGAATATAGAAATAAAACTATTTTTACGAGAAAATGAAGAATTAACTTTAGGCTTTTGTACATTTTCGAATAATGCTCAATGTCTTTACCTCACTAAAATGCTAGAAAAAATGCTAGCATAATGTACAAAAGCCTATATACGACCAGCAAAATTATTCTCGTGAACCATCAGGGAAGAACAATGCACGTGCCTACTCGATCGGTTAGGGTTTCCAGCTTAAGTGGTTCTTCATCAGTATATGAAATAAAGCGATTTCCACCACCGTTCTTTTGTCGAACAGTATTAAATTCTTTCTTCCTTTCGTCATAATGAGACCTCCTTATACGATTCAGTAGCCCCGATAGGCGGTTCACTGTTCGTGATGAGAATGAACGTGATGGTCCTGTCGTAGCCGAGTCTGACGATTCCACTTCCGAAGAAGCCTTTCTTTCTGACACAAGGGAAGCTGAACGTCTCATTTTTTTTCGCGCACGGTTTGCCGTATGATCGCATCCATCACAAAATGGTACGCCAAAATGGCCGTCCTGAAGACAACATGCAGAACACGTGAGCATGGCTGTAGAGAGAGAACTGGTGACGACTCACAAAATTAAAACTGAACTGTGAAGAAAATAAAACTGGACTGTGCAAAATTAAAACTGGACTGTCAAAAATTAAAACTGGACTGTGAACAATTAAAACTGGACTGTGCAAAAATTAAAACTGGACTGTGAAAAATTAAAACTGGACTGTGAAATTAAAACTGCACTGTGACCCTCTTGGGCCATCGTACTCATGAAATATTGGGCTAGTCTCCGGATTGAGTGGTCCAGATTCAAGTCCTGGCTGGGAACATTGTGGCAAGACAGTCTTAACATATTTAAATGAAAAAAGCAAATTTAGTGTAGTTGTTTGTTTCAGCAGACACTTTTAGGGGAGGAAGATGGTGCGACTAGCCCAAAGAGCATATGTGTAGATGGTTATTTACTGCCATGTCTTTACATTTAATTCTGATCATTTCTTTTTTTTCCAACAGAACTCCAGCTCTTGGGTTTTACTCAATCTTGCTGCATATTACTGGAGAATAAAAGGAAATGCTCCACAGGCTGTGGAATGTCTAAGACAGGCTTTGTATTTTTCACCCAGGTGAGGCATAAAGGAATGTTAACAATAACATTTACCAGTAATCATGTAAACGAAAGAATTTAAGACCAATGCATGCACTGCATTCTTGCTAAAGATAAATAAGGTTGCAATATTCTGGAGTACAGAAAAAATCAGTGTTTGACATAAAAATAAATTGTTGTTTTGAATTTTCATAAATCCAGAATGTCCACTGAATAGATCAGCTTCAAGATGGTATGACTTTCCCCTGTAGTTCTTCTGATCCATGTCAGCTTTTATGCGTACATAAAACTAAGTCAGGATAACCAAAGGTCAGGAAATTGTTAAAGAAAAAGAATTCTTTATGGTCAGGAAAAAGTGCAGGAATTTTATTTCGAGTCAGGAAAATTGAAATAATTTCATATGGCTGATCAATTACCCTTGGAGGCTGGAAGAACATTAAGGGTTGCTGTGATCTCAACAATGTTTTTCCTTAATGAAAAAGGAACTTTTTGAAAACTTAGCAGTCTTAATGAATGGGTGCAAAGGACGGCTGTATGAGAAGGTAAGAAGCTGTTACTATACCTGACATTTTGTATTTGGTTTGTTCAGGGAAATTTAAATATTTTTATCAAGGAAAATTCAGGAAACTTTCTGGGAAACTTTATAAAGTGATGTCTGTAGCAACCATATAAAGGACAAGGTGTGAATCCAGACCCAGTGTCCATTGTACAATACTGCAGGTCTTACAAATTTTTCTTGTATCACATCATCTTATTTTTCTCACAGGGAACATAAAGATCGTCCACTGATGAGTCTTGCAGCAGTCCTTCACCATGCAAACCACACCCTTGACTCGATTGTCCTACTTCACAGTGCTATAGACACTTGCGAGGAGTATTCAGTGTATCACTTCCTACTGGGAAATCTCTATGCTGTAAGTGCACCTTACTGTTTCGTTTTTTTTTGCCTTACATACGATGCACAATTGCAGCTCAGTGCTCAGTCATTATTGTTACATTTGACCTTCAGGTCGACAATTTTCTTCAAATTTGGATTTTTGGGTCAAAGCAGTGGTCAAACAACAATGTTTAATTTTTCAAAAAAAAAATTTGAAAACGACTAAATGTTGCCGGAGAAATGGCGGTTTTATGTTTTCGCCGGAAGTAAACGTTTTCCTCTTGATCGACAACCCTATATGGCGCGTATGCAGTCAGCCGACTAAGACGATTTTCGTTGGAATTACCTGTACGGATGTCATGAATTGATTAACATTGAGGGCCTCATTACCAAGCATTTTCGGTATTTTAATAGTGTAATTCTATTAAGTTATAAGTAAACACAGATCACGTTATAAACATGAACCAGCTCCATAAAGCGAAAACAGCAACTATTTAGTGAGTGAAGGGGAGAAAGTCTGCCACACGATGAAGTTATAGCTACCGTATCAAGCATGCAAAAAAACTCGAGCTAAAAGAATAGATAGTCTCTGTAAAACTTTAGGAGCTTGACAGTGATAACAGGAATGGTGACAGACTCTTCTGATGAGTCCAATATCGACGAATCGTCAGACTCATTGAGGCCCATTGAAATATTATCCATGCACAGTTGACCAGGCACAGTTGCTCCGTCGCTCTTTCTTTTGTTTGTTTTCCTCGCCTAACAGGCTTAGTTTGTTTTGTAGCGTTCGTATTCTTTTTCGTCATCCTCATTTTGGAAGACCAGCTGCAAGAAAAATCTCCCCGCCTTCGGAGAGACTTTTAAGACACTTAAGCAGACACTTAAAAGAGTTATAACTCAAAAGGAATTTGTTCGATTGCCCTCAATTTGGA
>OFEQ01000034.1_pt1 | contig 13352 bp, 10 predicted proteins | sample 1521141 | NCBI WGS metagenome assembly OFEQ01 (sample SAMN04272335, study PRJEB24112) | coral metagenome | biome: Coral reef; feature: Shallow seawater; material: Coral tissue | host: Coral | place: China: South China Sea | collected 2014 | reverse complement strand
ACCCCAGGAATAAGGTTGCCTGAATCCATGTGAGCGTGGAGGTAATTTATTGGGCATTTCCTTGTAGTGTCAACGTGACCAGCCTGAAAGGACAAGCGTTGAATTTTCTATCAACATGTATTATCATTCCACTTTCATACACATACTTTGCTTCATCGCGCCAAGACGTGTTTATAATTAAGAGCTTCTTTTAGTACACCGTAAAATTTACTGGCTTATTACTGGCTTGTATTTGATTGTTTTTTTACCTTAAAGTCATTTTTTTCGGCTAACGTGAAAGAGAGGGATTATCAATTAAAGGAACTTACTTACAATTAAAGGAACAGAACATTTTAAATCTCTACGTCTCTGTCGTGCAATATCCTGCGAAGGTCTATAGTGCAAGGAATCTAAACAAACCACAGGTTACCCAAGCTTGCAAATGAGTGACATGCATTAGTACTCAGGTTACACGACACTCGAAATATAAGGATTTATGTTAGGAAAAAGTTATGTTCTCAACCCTAAAAATACGACGTAATATGAACAAGATAAACCTACTTCGCTTTAGGCGTGTGTTTGGTTTCCCAGTGCGGATTTCAGGACAACTTATGGTAATTTAGGTGGCTTTTCGCTGCTTAGTCATATATGGAGGACAAAGGGACGTTCATTTGTGAGCCTGGGCAACCAGTGAATAAACTGTACCAGATCTCGTTAGGGGCTTCGTATTATACAGTTCTGATAACAAGTGACCCTGTTCCGAAGATACGCCCTTCTGTAAACTAACCATGCACCCCAAATGCAAGAATCAAAGTCGGTTTTTTAATGACCCCAATATCCCTGCCCCCAAAAACATCTGCTCTCCCGGCAAGAAAGGTTTCATGAGAAAATTGCAATCGTTATTTAATTATAGGAATACAATAATTGGCGTATTTATCTCTTGCTTCTTACAGATATTTCCCCGCCGTAAAGGCTTGCAATGGAAGATCCTCAGAATGTTATTTTCAACGCTTTATCCGATATCTCACGTGACCATAGTCATTTCTTTGGTGTCCTTCTTTGTCACAGCTTTCAGCTTCGCCATAAACTGTGCGCTGGAAATGACTTTCGAGATGATTTCACCTCTAGGGGAATCGATGGATTTTCAGAATTTCTACGCGTGCTGTATGTTAATTCTCCTCTGCTGCACAATCTTCGTAGTATGCTTCGTGTTCTCGTTGTTCTGGGAAATCATAAAAGTCGCTGTTGTCAAAAGATCTCTCAAGTTCAGAGTAGTAAAAGTCGGGATTTTTCTCGCCATCTTATTAAGCTCTAGCATCCATGCTGCTTGCGCGAATAAGAACTTTGGCGTCATGACATTTCTCAGCAGTTGTCTGATAGTTTGCTGGTTTGCAGCTTGGATTGTGGCAGTGATAGGCTCAGTTGGTTTGATAGTGTTTTTCTACAGAGAGGAAAGCCATGAAGCTTACGTTGTGGTTCTTCTCCCGATGCGTTTTCTATTTGTTATGTTTTCAATTCTCTCGCCTGTGTCGTTCACACTGGTAGGTGCGTCAACCGGGGCGGTTTGCTTTGCGTTTTTCTACCCCTTTCTAACCGCCTGTCTTATTTTATACGTCGTCTTTCGAGGCTGCAGAAGACCTAATGGAGAATACTTTGTGATAAAAAAACGTTTCGCTTTGATGTTCATCGCTGCCTACCTTGCGGTGATGATTTTGGCGACCACTTCACAAGCACACTGTGATAAAGATTGCAATTTCCCGCCTCTGAATCACACGCAGGTAACAAGAGATTTCCCTATCAACTCGCCTAAGTACCCGATCTGCGGCAAAACGTACGGGACTCCTTTGCGTTTAAACATTGCAGATATGGCGTATCTCTCGTATATCGCCTACCAGAAGAACTGGAACAAACGAGATCTTACTCTATCAGTCAACGGTTATTTCCTTAATCGAGATGGGACGTGGAATGTTACGTACATATCAGAGGAAAATCCCCGGTTTTATCACCTGCTCGAGGTTACCACACAAGCTCATATCATTGGTATACGAGGAACCACATCTTCGCGGGAATGGTTTCAATACCTAAAACTTTGGAGTGAGATTATCAGTTACCAAGTGACTTCTGTGGCTCTCCCTAAGCAGACTTTTCCCTTGAACTTCGTGACGCCTTACATAACCGCGTTATCGTTTCTTGAAAGACTGCTGCACAATAATCGCGAGGATTTTGCTTTCTCCTCAGTCGAGTCATACGTGCGGAAAATAAATCGAACGGCAGGGAGCACCATTCTCCTCACGGGCCATTCCATCGGTGGTGGTCTGGCGAAGATTGTGGGAAGTCGACAAAAAGTAACGACTGCCGCGTTTTCAAGCCCCGGTGAAGTGTTCAGCCGAGCAAAGTTTGGTATTACTTTAGACGACTTACAGCGTTACACCACCTCTGTTGTGTCACGTGATGATATGATCACGTGGGTTGATATCCATGGTGGGTTGGTGCAGTATATCAATTGTAACGCAAGTGGGCGTCTCCAGTGTCACAGCATTGTTAACACGTACTGTGAGCTCAAAAGGAGTTGTGGTTTTCAAACCTCTATCGCGTGTTGAACTCAGCTAGGGCAAGTTTGGGGCCACAGCTCTGAATTTGGGTTGACCTGCACCGAACGAAACAATAGGTAAACAACACAAACATTTCCTTAGGCCTGAGAACAAAAGAGGTGCAGATTAATAAGAGCGAATCTAAATAGAGGTTTTGGAAAGGAACAGGTCAATTGATAGTTTCAATTTTAACTAACAGAATATGAAAACAGTGCTGCGCGTAGTACATTATACTACAACTTATTACGTCTGAATCAAATCGCCACACCTAGAAATTATTAGCACATGCGCAATATAAATTTCACATTTAGCTAATTTCAGCGTTGCTTCCGTCATTTCGGAAACATATTTCTGTCAGTTTTATCCCCTTTGCCTTAGTAAAACTACTAAAATTCGGTATCTAAACGCAACCTCCAGTTGCCTCCCTGAGGAACTCTTTGCTTACCAGACGAAAGTATGTAGGGAGAGTGAATAATAAAAATCATTGAACGTGATTCGTTACCGCGTATTGTTCACAATATGTGCGATAAAACAACGGTACTGGTCGTGTAACTGTAAATTTTTTCCCCTTCGAAGCGTGAAACGAAGCCATAAATCGAAGGGGAAAAAATTTGGTCCCTAACTTACAGTACTGACCTCGAACTCGGATAGTAACAAATCTTTGTTGTCTCTGACGGGTTTGAAGTCGTAAGCACGTTCTAATACACAATTTACGATAAAAGAAAGTTTTAAACTTTCACTTACAATAAAAGTTAAGACCATTGGCGATAAATCACGAAACATTTTGGCAACAAATTGAAAACACCTTTAAACTTAAGCGAGTAGAATACCACCCACTAAACTGACCAACCACAGCGCGCGTACGAACTGAGAGATATAATAAAAGTCCTGATAGATGATTTTTCCTGCGCGCACTAACTTTGATCACCCTCGAGAGAAGTCTCAGATGCCTGAACTGAAGGAACAAGCAGATCATTTATCACGAAATCATGGCTACGGGAAAGTTTAAGTGGAATAAACTATCTTCTAGAGAAACACATTTTTCTCAAGTTGATGTTGAAATTGATACCCCCGGCAAGAAGAAAAAAAAAACTGTTAAAAATTGCAGCAAAAGTAAAGCTTTACAAACCTCGATACAGTTGACCCCTTGATGATGTCCGTGGAACACTTTAACACATTGTCCAGTCTAAAGTAAGAAAACACAAAACAAAGCATCACACTTTCGATTTCGGTAAGTTCTTTTACCAGCAACTTTCTCATGATTTTTTCTCATGAAACTTTTCAGCCAATCAAAACAGCAAACAACCACACTTGCAAGTTATCATCGACTGAACTAGAGATCTCTTCAGGATATGAATCTACTCGCCTGAATGTTGAACGACCTTGTGGTTTTATCAGATGAACATGTAAACAGATGACCATTGTGAACCTGCAAGAAGAATGAACGATATTGTAATATCAAATATCGAATCAACCAGCCATGAAGGAATTTCAAATTCGGATTTTTTTTCCGAGCTGATGCTATTTCTACATTAAAAAGTACTTCCTTGGTTGCTTCAAAGTGCAGTGGGTCGTTAATAGACGTGCATAAATGTCAGTAATACTTAATGTAAAATGCAAATCATTTTTTGCTAAAAGATTCTTGTTTCTTCAGACAGTACTACGAAGGCCTTCCAGTGACGGACGCCTTATAGTGACGTTATATATTTGCGTTTGACCACGGTAGGCAAGTTCTAACCTCCTTCAAAACAAAAAACATCTTATTGCGCTCACCTTTAGACCACAAACAGCTCCTGTATGACCACTGAACGTATTCGGCAATGGACCGCGGTGCTGCCTGCCTGAAAGAAAAACAAAAATCGAATCAGTATCGTTAGTAGCGGAATTCTGAAATCTCTTTCAGTACTACTAACTCGCTCTTTATGTGGCATGTGTTTCGTGTGAACTGTGTCATCTGTATTTAACGACTGGCAGAAGGAAGCTCTGAAGTCTGAAAGCCTGAACGAAAGCTTCACAGTATTCAATAAGTGACGGAAACCTAGCCAAAGATGGACACGTGTTGCAGAACTTAAGTGTAAAGTGGAGTGCCAACCTCTAGAATTCTGCATGGTCTTCTTCAGAGATTCCACAGTAGACGATGGAATTTGTAGACGGCTTTCTGGAAGAGAGGTATTACTGGATGTGCTTCCAGATTGGACGTCCTACAAGAAACACAAATGTCTTTGTGGATTAAACAATTCCAAAATCTGCGTTGAATTTTGAATGCTGGAAGGGGAATTCGTTTTTGGAGTAATAACGTTTGTCAAAACACTGTCTACATGTAAGACTGAAAAACTTTGTAACACAGGGCACTTAAAAGGGCTTAGTGAATGTATGTGAGTTCAAGGTCGAAAATATTGAATAATTTTCTGACGAATCCAGCCTATCGACTTGAGATACCTGCAACTAGGCAAATGAACTGTCTGTAAGAGAAGGTATCTTAAAAGAACAGAATAAAATACAGTGGTCAGGGATCAAAATCGAATGTACTTAGCTGGAGTTCAGTTAAGGACTCCCTCCTAGCCTGGTCAACACCAAACCCTGTTACGCCTCACACAGTTCAACATGAAGTACATGTACTTACCACATCTCGTGTTGGAATCTCGTCTTCTGCACTGCTCCGTTCTTCAGTTCCGGATCCTCCCAGGTCAGTAGTTGTCGTGTGAGCCGCGGCACTAACAACTTGAGCCTTTTCGTTGGCAGGCGTTTTCTCCTTGGAAGAGACACTGAAAGGTTTATTACACAAAGTATTGTCGATCTTACGTCTTTTAGAAGGAACCACCTCTGCTTGTTTGAACTTCTCTTTGTCTTTCCAATGGGATTTATCTACCCTGTTTTTTCGCGCCTCTTTAGAAGCTTTCTTGCCAGAATGGAAAAGACTCGATTTTTTCAACTCTTTGGTTGTCTTCCTATTCGACGGTTTATCGCGAACAGGAATTTTCACAGGTGAAGGTCCAGACTCTTCCAGAGTATTCTCGAGGCTTTCTGTACTGGATGAACTACCATGTTTTTTTCTTTGATCCTCATTGGACTTAAGCAATTCTACTACAAGTTCTTGTTCTCTCCAACGTTTCATGTTTTCTCGCGTTGACTGAATTTTCTTTCTACTCGCCTCTATAGTCTTGGAAACATTTACATCCGAAAAACTCTTTTTCCTTTGGGATACTTTTTCCAGTAAATGCATATTTTTCATTTTCTTCATAGAATCGTTCCTCGTTTCTTTACCTCTGCTTGAATCACTTTGCTTCTTTGCGCCCAGTCCTCCAGATGTCCCTGGAACATTAGCAAAACGGCGCTCTGAGCCCCCATCAAAACTGCTCGGGTCATTATCTTGATGCGCAGCAAGTTTTCTAGACGTCGTATTTTCGCTTATTGACGCCCTAGAAGCCTTTACGACATTATTCGTCCCTCGATTTAAATCGACATCGTTGTATGATTCTCTCCTGGGTGATGCTCGCTTGGATGCCATGTCAAGCTTTTCTTTCTCGCGAGGTTGGTAGTTGTGCACAGGCTGGTCTCTTGAAACAAACTTTGTGGCAGTTTGCACAGGAACACGCGATTCCAACATGGGATCACTTGATCTACTCGTACTCAAAGGCTCTTCAGTTGAAAAACCACCACCCTGTGATGTATTAGCATCTTCAAACTCAATAGCCATTTTCTCTTCCTCAGTATCATCGGCGTGATAGCCATCATTACATTCCGTTTCACGTGAAGCAACGTGAACGTTACGTTCCGTTGCACGTGAAGTAACGTGAAGGTTACGTTCCGTTGCATGTGAAGTAACGTCATCGTTACGTTCCGTTGCACATGAAGTAATGTTATGCGAATGAGTTGGCGGAGAAGAAGAATTTCTGTGAGTATCAACCTTCCTGTGATCATATTCCAAGAATTCGCCTTCCACGGACCCACCACAAACTGGAACAGTTCTATTATTATCAATGGTCGAGGTGCTGGATTCTCTTGTGACAGTTTCAAGCCTAGCCACCTGTTCTTGTCTTTCATAACAAGCGTTTTCAAGAATACTTAACCGCAAATTCCGTAGTTCTCCCATTTTGAGTGTGATTCTTTGTTCCTCGCTGCTCAGTGAGTCCAGTTCGGTACACAACTTCTGAATTTGTGCGCGGACAGATTTTAGTCTAGATTGCACCTTGTGTAAGTTTTGCAACTGATCTTGTTCGTCGCGCTCGATAGTCAATAATTGTTGTATATTTATTCCTGATCGGTATGTAACGACTGTCTCTCGCGCACTTGCTTCGTCTTGCTTTAGTCTTTTCACGAGCGTTTCAGCTCCTAAACTTGAAGAAGTCTCCGATCCTTCAAACGAATTTACCCGCTTGCGTTTAACCGCTGAAAAGGCCTCGGGAGTTTCTAAGGCTATGTCCCGAGAGCTAAAATCGGTGCTAGTGGTATTCAAATCGATTAAACCTCGACTTTGGAGCACTGAAGGTCTCGCAGGTGATCGTGAGTTATCGATAGTCGTTCGGGTCGTCTCGGTCGGTCTCCCCTCAATAGAAGGGGGCACTGATAATCCTTGAAGGTATGACGTCGAGCTTAAATCAATGAGGCCGCGACTTTGAAGTTCGTTTGAGCTGTCTTGGACGGGTTTAAACGAGGAAGATACACTAGAAAGTGGTACATTATTTGAACCCATGACTAAGCCCTCGGAAACGCGCTCAGACGCACTCAGACCTGTCTGATTATGCCCTTCGATAGTCTGCCTACTTGGTGGGCTAAGAAATCGGTTTGTGTCATAAATATTTCCTCGTTCTAGAAGACCTGATCGAGGCCAGTCTTCACCGCGTAAATTCTCTTTCCTTGTCATAGGCGAGTCTAAGCTGACACTTCGCTGTCCTCGACCCCGTAGTCGTGCTGGCAAGGGAGACAGCTTCTTTCCCTGTTCATTCGGAATGGCCTCGTTCCTGGTATGATCTGTGAAAAGCGGTTGGGACCTTCGACCTTCAGGAAACTCAGCTGATTGACCGCCGGTAGCACTAGAAACTTTCCTACCACTGTACCGCTCCGCTAGTGCTTTACGCACAGCTGGAGGGAGGTTAAACCTGGACAGATCAAGAGAAAGGTTGGGTAGGGAGACCGTAGAAGCTGGTGATTGCTCGCCTGCCATGGGTGATGTAGATACTCTGCGGATTTGAGGTGATGATGGAGCATAGTTTCGAGACGAAGCTGAAATAGATGAAGTCGCGGAAAACTCGGATGGTGATTTGGTTATTTCTCTGGTTGGCTTTTTTGGTGAAGGAACGCTGGTGTTGAAGGGCGTGACCACAGAATGAGGAACGCCTAGTAGCTTAGTACTAAAGTTTAAGTCTATCATTTCTGTTTTTAGATTTGGTGATGGTGACGGACTTGTACTCTCTTGATGAGGACGTGTTGTTAATGGACGCTTCAGAGTAGCATCATCTTTGAAGTGTGGTATACCGTCCCTAGCTGTAGCAGGTTGGCCGACAAATCTTTCCAAGTTTGCTGTGTTCCCATCTTTAAGGTCTGTATCCAGAGGAGTTCTAGATCTCCCAGGTTGGGAAACAGTTTCATTCAGATCAATACTTGGGGCATTATCGCTAGCTACAGATGAGCCACTCGAATGTCGTGGCCCTGCACGGTAAGGTACCGTTGCACCAAGGTCAATATTTGGCCCTCTATCCACTGACGAGCTCTGATGGTTCAAAGATCTTCCGTGTTTTAGCATAGGTTTGCTTGTATCAAATTTAGGACCACTTGACTTGTCTGCAGATGAACCATGAAGCGCTAACAGCTCTTCAAGGTTTGGTACAGTCCCGCTCAAATCAATACCTTGATCGATCTTGACGCTATCTAGTGTTGCCCCATGAGGCTCTAACGTTCGTCCTAGTTCTGGTACCGTGCTGCTCAAATCAATCCTGGGCTCGCTGGTATCATCCGTCGAAGGCCCATTCAGCAGCAAGCTCCTTGTGGCACTTCTCACTGTGGTACTAAGATCGATGTTTCTATGAGGACCTCTGGCAGCACCCAGTGCTTTGTACGATACCGTCGAATTAAGATCGATTTCCTCATTTTCCCTACCATTTTCTTTCTGTCTTTCCAGTTGACGATCGTTTTTGTTGTGAGACAATAGTCTTTGATCAGTCTTAACACCACTAATGGCGTCCAGTCTCCCATCCGCCCCAAAACGCTTGGGAGGATCGAACGGTGGGGTGGTCGGTTTGAAGATTTGTGAAATCCCCGGTCGACCGATCCGCCTGGGGGATTTACTAGACTCGCTACTGTCAGTCCTTACGAGCTGGCTTCCTTCCGAGACGAGGCTTTGTTCGTGGGCATTGGTCTCCTCGCTATTAAACACGCGCTGATGATATGAACAGTACCTGTGAAGAGCAGATAATATTCATACATGTGATATTTATATAAGTGATTTCAATACATGTAAGTCACTTAGAATGCTAGTAGGTACCGAGCAGATAGGATAATTTTGTCTGCCTGGTTTGACCATGTAGAGGAACGCATGTTTGTCTCATAAAGACGATCCGTTCAAAAAGTTTTGCCGCTAATTGCCCGTATGCTAAAAACGTTAATTAAACCATTGGCGATGGGATTCAAAGTTTCTAGTTTTGATTACTTTTGACATGTTTTTGACCTCTTTAAGTCTGTGTTTTTAAAAGCTTTGCCAATAAAGAAAACATCTTCTAGAAGCGGGTAAGCTAGACAAGAAAAAAGCCCTTAACGTTTAACAACAGTTGTGTGTTTTATAGATTAAATTGGGTTAATACTGTAAAGAAACCAATCCTCACTGAATAACACTTTTAAAAATTACGTGTACATACAAACACCGCCCTACTACTTACTTGTAACAATAATATTCCAAAATTGCCAGACGTTACCAAAAGAGAAAATGCGCGTGAACGTTTTCCGCGGGATTGGGTACGATGTTGAACGTTTTGCGCGGGATTGGGTATGATATTGAACGTTTTGCGCGGGATTGGGTATGATGTTGAACGCTGTTGCATCTGATCGGTAAAATGTGGCGCAAAACCAAAACATTTCCAGATTACAGTTAAAGGAGCTATATCACAGTTTGCGCATCTTGAAAAGTAAAGCCTAAATTTTTCAAGTTCGTTGTTTGTAATCCGTGTTTATCTTCTCTTAAACATCATTGTTCCTTTATGTTTTTTTTTATTATCCCTTTGGTGCTTTTCTATCTTTGTAAACTATTATTTTCGGGTTTCCGTCAATTTAAAGGTTGTTTTATACGCGGCTAAAATAACTCAAAATACCGCGACTGAGCTCCTTTTAAAATGACTTGCTTCAAAAATTGCAAAACACATTGTCACGTACTTGTTCCATGTCACAGCACCGCACTGTACACCATCGATATGAACAAAACTGCACTGCGGTCGAGACAACGACAACTGAGAGACAACTGGAACATGTCTCGAGGAGGAGGACTTATTTGACCCCAAGGTCAGGCTGTTCGCTGTAGATGATAGACTGCCACTGGAAGCAGAACGGTTTGTCTGACTCTCCTCTGACACTTGATTTGACTTGGGCCAGGAACGTGGAATACTGCCTACTTGACTCTGAAGCAACAACATCGAGGAGTTGAATTTCAATTAAAAATGAATATGCATCAGAACGAAGAGATACAAGAATAATCGAAACAATAACCGAAACTAATATTTTGTTTCTTGCTATACCATATCCCCAAGAACAACAACTTGACAACAACAAAAACAACTCCCTTCTTCTTATTAAATGTTTAAAGTAATTACTAACAAGGGTACTTTCAACCTGAAACAACCAGTGCGTCAAAAATGCTATACATCTTCAGGATATCGGATTCCAAGCCTCCCTGTATTCAACCCCTACCTTTCCCACAGATATATGTAGTAGTCCTAGTAGTCTTGCTGATGATGGGTTCTAACTACATAAATTCATCATCAACGCATTCCAGAAGGATTTTTGATTCTAATGTTCCAAACGTCCCTAGGAAACCTACAGACACCTCTTACAAACCTGCATTGTAAGTGAGGGCTGACCTATAAAGACTAAGAGGTTGTTAAGGTTTACCTGTGCTCACCAGAATGGGACATAAGGAATAGGTTGCAACATATGTGAACATGAAAATAAAGAGCAGTCATGTTTTTTTTCAAGAGGAACACAGCAGGTAATCTCAAGCAGGATTGGGTGGTAATCACTGTGCAGGGTTTGGTTCATATATTGTTTGCTTCCCGAGCTACAAAGCCAAATCATAAGGAGAGTTGTTAACTTGAGTTTGAGTAAACTAAATAATTAGTTATGGAAAATGAAGTATCACTTTACCTCCTCATCGTTTGGTTCTTTCTTTATCCCAAGCAAGGCCCTGAGTTCTTCCTCTCTCTTTCCCCACGGTAGTGAACCCACAAGTGCACTTGCAGCTGCAGAGCTTGTTAAATTATATTGCTTACTTTCACCTGCGATGCTAGCAGCCTGGTTATCAGCTCTTTTCTCTTTTCCATTCGTTCCTAATGAAGAACTGGTGTCTCTGCTGACCGAAGATGCTGACAAGGTCTGATCATTTTTCTCTCCTGTTGATGGCAAAGAAACTTCTCCCATTCTTGGCAATGGCATATTCTTACTTTTGTCACTAAGTACTGGCAATGTGTCCACTCCCTCCTGAGAAAGCATGCTTTTATCATCAAGTGATGCAAGTAAAGTTTCTTTTTCTGGAAATGGTAAAATGACTTCACCTTCCCTCTTAGATGAGACTGCTTTTAATTTATCCTTATCCTTCAGAGAGCTCAAGGAATCTCTTTGTATAGTTGAAGCTTTTCCAGGGTCTTCCTTCTCTTTAGCTGCTATCAGAGAACTTCCACCAAGGGATGGCACAGAACTCCCTCTGGCTAATGAAGCCTCACTCTCTTTATACAATGATGATGAATTTTCCTTGATTGTGAGAGAGGACTCACCTGGAACTGTTAAAGAGGAATTGCTTTTGACTGTTGATAGGAAATCCCCTTTGTTAGGTAAAGAGTTATCTCCCTTGTCTGATGAAGACAAATCCCCTTTAACTGATAATGAAGACTTTCCTTTTGCCAATGAAGTGGAATCTTCTTTGGTGGATGAGGGTGGGGTTGATGAAGAATCTCTTTTAGATGCTGATGTGGAATCCCTTTCACTGGGTGAAGTGGAATTCCTTTTCATCCATGAAGGTGGCGTTCCTTTGGACGGGGAGGAAGGGTCTCCTTTAGTTGGTGAAGAGGAATCCTTTTTAGATGCTGATGTAGAACCCTTTTTCCCTGGTGGAGAGGGAGCTCCTTTGACTGATGAAAGAGAATTTCTTTTGGTGGATGAACGTGGGCTGCTTTTAGATGAAGAGGTGTTCTCTTTGGGATCTGCCATGTGTCTGATACTTGATGTTGTACCTTCATTTACTGAGTAACTGGGCTTCATATTTGATTTATCTCCTGTGCTTTTACTTTTTTCCTCAGCAGCAACAGATCGAGAAGATGATGCAGACACGCTTTTTCCTTTTTCTCTCTCTGCAGTCTCCTCTCGTTTCTTTCTCTCCAGCTCATTGCCCTTTCTACCAGCATCCCCACTATTAGAGTCATCTTTCTTTTTTTCTTCAGATCGTACTAGTTTTCGTGGCTTACTTTTCCTAGCACTTTTTCCACTTGGACTCTCTGAAGAAGGACTATTTTTTGGCTGTGATTTGTCTCTGGAGTCTCTCTTTGTTGTTTCCAGTGATTTTCTTCTTTCTTTGTCTTCCCTGCAGTGGGGTGTATGTCTCTGGCTACTTCTGCCACGACCTTCAGACCTGTTACCTCTAGAATATGTTACAACCACACTTTTCATTTTTTGTGGGGCATTATCATGATGGGTTGAATGTGATGAGTTACTGTTACGTCTTGTGATTCGATCTCTAAGATCAGGTCGATGATTGTCATATCTTGCCCGAAACCCTGAATCACCTTCAAAAGAATCTCTTCTTTGTCTTGGTCCTGGAGCATAGCCTTCTGAAAAGTGATCAACAGGGTATGGTATGGGAGAGTCCCTTGCTGAGTAATACCTGTCATCATCTCTGTTTTGATGGTACCTTGGATCATCAATTTCTTCCAATACTGGATTGTACCAAGGACCATCTCTAAATTCTCTATATGTCTCCCTTTGTCCACCATCCCACATTGGATGACCGTCATTTGGATAACCTCTTTCAACTCCACATCACTCACTCACCCAAGAGCCCCTTCTCATTTCAAGCTGCTCTGGGTAGTGATATCCAACTGGAGGCAGATTGTCCAGAAGACTAGGAATATTTCTTGATGAAATCCTACCACGACCACTCCCCCAGCGATTATCACCCATAGCTGATTCCTCACTTTGAACAACAGTAGAATCTTGAAAATCTCCCGCACCTGATAGATTGTCTGTGGCTAAATCAGAGGGTGGTCTATCTTTGCCTTTGTGACAAGGGCTCTGTATTTGTTTCTCGTTTGGGCTGTGCAGCTCTTGTTTCTCTGGACTCCACTCTTGTTGTTGCTCTTTCCGCCAGTTATGAAGCTTTTCCTGGTGATTTTCACCATGCAGATGACTTGTGAATTCCAAAAGTCCAGTGAACTGCTCTTTGCATAGACTACAAGGATGTATACAATTTCTAACACAAAAGAGGAAAAATAAAATTGATCAAAAATACATTTATTTCATCTATGATTTACATGACAATATAGCAACAAGTTCAGTCACTGTATAATAAACCTTACAAACAAATTTCAAGTG
>OFEQ01000032.1_pt1 | contig 13438 bp, 8 predicted proteins | sample 1521141 | NCBI WGS metagenome assembly OFEQ01 (sample SAMN04272335, study PRJEB24112) | coral metagenome | biome: Coral reef; feature: Shallow seawater; material: Coral tissue | host: Coral | place: China: South China Sea | collected 2014 | reverse complement strand
CATATTCATTGGCAGAGTTAATCGTACTATGACCTTTCAATATTCAGAACTGATTAATCTGTAGCTCCATTAGAAACTGAATTGCTTATGCTAATGGGGCAAATATTGCAAACAAGACATGTGCTTAAAACCTATATCTTGCTAGCCTCTTCCAGGCGTTCAGTTAGTTGAGGCTCAGCTCGAAAGAACAGCTAACTGAGCGCCTGGAAGAGGCTAATATTTTGCTCAAAAGTTGCTCAGAAAGGCAGAACTTGCTCGACGTTGCTGTAACCGCACAAAGTTGCTTCAAACGCCAAAAGGTGCTCAAAAGTTGCCTAGTACAATCAAGACAGGCTTTAGAGGGGACTAGCATATAAAAAGAACGGGTTCTTCGTTGTACCTTTTAGGTTAAAAAAGTAGTTTTGGTACCTCTCACTAAGGAGGTTGTTAAAGGAATTAGCCTAATTAGATCCGCAGCAGGAGCTTTTGCAGACAGAATGCTTTTAAGAGTATCGGGCCCAAAAATTATGACAAGAGATAATGCGTCGGGTATTATAATTGGTACATCTTAGGGGTAAAAAATTTCGAGCCACGCCCACAAAAGAGGATCTTTGTACCTCCTAGGAATACTGTATTTTTCAACATTTTCGACAAGCCCCCCCCCCCCCCACCCCGTCCTTTTTGTTTGGACACCCCTCCGGCCCGGAGAGTAAAACCTTCAGATATCGCACTACTCAGTAAATACCTTAAGCGTGTTAAATACACCAGACTGAAAAGTAACAACATTTAGACGGCTTTTTCCGCTTTATTGATAGACTCTTCTTTAAATAGATTAGCGCATAAAATAATCTTTCCGCCAAACACATTTCAATAGACTTTTGAATTACACTGATATGCTGATCAACACTATCAATGTTGAACTTTCTGCAAACGCACACTCAAAAATGTTTTAAATCAATAAGAATTTTTTTCTCTTGTTTTCAAAATAATATTGATATTTTTCAAACACTCTTATTATTACATTAAAAAGGCATCTCTTACTAACAAATAAATAGTTTTTCCAAACATCTTAGCGTTGCTTTCGCTTTGCTATGTACATATTCACTAATTACAATGTTCTTTTATATTAGTTCAATCTATTTTTGCTGTCAAACAAACTCAATTTCGTATTGATTAACCTTTCTTATTTATGTACATTCGCCCTGTGAAACTTTAACTTAAGTTAACTAGGTTAATTAATATCAAATCTGTTTCTTTCAAATTATATAAGTCAATTTCTTAATGATTAAGAGAAAACTTTCCCGAGTCCGGGTCAGTTTCATTAAATTGTTCTTGTTCTGTTGATCCTTCTAAAGCTGTTGTCGAACTTGTTCCTCCACTTATCGCCATACTCACTTGGTCAAAATATCCCGTGCCTACCTCCCTCTGGTGTTTGTGCGCCGTGAAGCCGAACTGCGCCTGCGTAAACTCGTCTTCTTGTAGCTTGGTGTAGGCAGACATACCGTGATCTCTGTAGTCACGTGCAAGCTTAAACATGGCGTGATTGAGCGAGTGGAAACCAGCCAATGTAATGAACTGATATTTGTAGCCCATTTTACCGAGTTCTTTCTGAAACACAGCGATCTCTTTATCACTGAGGTTTGCTTTCCAGTTGAAGGATGGCGAGCAGTTGTAAGCAAGCGGTTTGCCTGGAAACACAGAATGGATTCCGTCTGCAAACATGTGAGCTTCTTCCAAGTCAGGTTTGCCTGTCTCACACCAAATCACGTCGCAGTATGGAGCATAGCTTAGTCCTCGAGCGATGGCTTGTTGTAAACCTGCAGTTGAGCGATAGAATCCCTCGGGAGTTCTTTCACCAGTCAGAAATGGCTGGTCACGTGGATCAATATCTGACGTCACCAGGGCTGCTGACTCGGCATCAGTTCGTCCAATGATAACAGTGGGAACATCCATGACGTCAGCAGCCAGACGAGCAGCGTTGAGGACCTTGATGAACTGTTGTGTTGGAAGAAGAACCTTTCCTCCCATGTGACCACACTTCTTTTCTGATGCCAGTTGATCCTCAAAATGGACGCCAGCTGCACCAGCACAAATCTAAAATTGAAAAACACTTTGTGAGTAATCAGTGACGTGGTAAAACATAATAATGCTATCAAAGTAGAACGAGATGGAGACGAATTAAGGAACAAACGCACACTCGGTTTTCTTGACTTTAAATATGTTCTAATTCTAGGATGGTTTCTTTCTCTCTGTCAGTTAAGATATTTTTTGGCAAAGCTGGAACCCGGGATCAAAAACGCGAACGCACTTTAATACTATAAAGCTTTTTACAAGTTATAATCCAGAAATTTTGTTAGTCCTCTAACTCAGTGATAGATGCGAGGTTTAAAATTGTCATAGAACTTAACGTTCAAAATGAAATATAAAACACTTTTTTCTCACCATTGATTTTGTGAGTTCAAAGGCGTTCAGCGGCCCACCAAATCCAGCTTCACAGTCAGCAACAATGGGTAAAAAGAAATCAATGTGTTTATCAGATCCTTCCATGTGAGCGATCTGATCCGCTCTAATGAAGGCGTTGTTGATTCGTTCAACAAGTTTAGCTGCTGAGTTGGCAGGATACAAACTCTGATCAGGGTATGTCTGTCCAGCCATGTTACTGTCTGCCGCTACTTGCCAGCCACTGAGGTAAATGGATTGTAAACCGGCCTTGGCCATCTGAACTGCTTGACCGCCTACAGAGTTAAACATGTCAGTATATAGAGTTTGTTTGTTTGTGTCAGTGTATGTTCTGCTTGGTATTTTGAAAAGGAATGTTATCTGCTTACCTTATACAGCTTTTATAGGTACACTATCGCATGCTTTCATGTAATATAATTTATTCTTGTTTTACACGATAATGATGACCTACCAGTTAATAAGTATTATTTGACAACTAATTTGACAAATCTCCTTGTTGCTGGCAGAATCATGCATGCGCTCATTCATTCCCCGACTTTTTTTTTAACACAAGCGTCATCGTTTTGTTTCGGTTGCTTACCCAGCAAAAATCGTAAAAACCTCTTGAGTCAGCAATCAAACGTTTTGCTTACTTTATCATAGACTAGATTATAGACTAAATTCTTTCTTTCTTTTTCACGAAAACCAGTCAGTTTACTTGTAGCGCAATATCGTAGTTTATCTCTAAGCGGAGGACTGATAGCAGCACCGGTTATTTACCATATTCTTCTCTTCATGAGCCGTCTTAATTTGTTAATGATAATACTTATAAAAATAACTAAGCAGTTATATCTAAGTTCTGCGCGTCAAAAGATATGAGAAATTATATGCACTACTTCCCAATGTTACTCAGTTTTTCTCTAACCTGTCATAGCGCCCAGCGCGTTCACAAAAGAGCCTTCTCCACAATTTATCAGCTCCCAAAGCCTCTCTGCTCCTCTTCTTGCTAACGTTTGTTCAATCTTTAGAGATCCGCGAAGTTTTTCTACGTCTTTAGGGCTATAGTCCCGGCGAATAGCCATGAATCCATATTTCCGCTGGGTGCAAACTCTTAACACTACTTTAAGCTGGTTGAGTGGCTGAAATTTCTTCAAGCCCAGCATAACTCAAGGCGTCAAATAAAGCTATACTTTATGTCGAACTTCGAGAAGTGAGTATTCGCGGTAGTGACAAGTCATTATATATCAACAAACTGTGCTAATTAATGACGTCAATTTACATAAAAGCGGAAGGGGAAAACTTAGGTGTAATTTGCAATTTTCGCCAGAGGCTTTTAAAATCGAGGACACGTATTTGAAATGTTTATGAGCATATCTATAGATTCTAAATTTTTTTAGAAAAATGCAATAATGGTTAACTTTGTTAAGTGTCGCAATCAACAAATTTTGGCACGACCCCATAACGGAAGTGGGTTTGACCAAGAGGCCGCCATGATCGCGTGGTCTCTTGCAACTGGTTTGACTAACCATCGTGACGAGACGCACTCATCCAGGACATGCGGTAAATCATTTGCATTAGAAAGTCACTTAACTGCAACGTACGCAGCAATTATCACTAAACAATAAACAACGCCGGATGAAAATTAGAACAGAAACATAAGAACTAAACGACTGTACTATCTGCAGAAATGATATACGGGAGCGACATAAACAGTTAAATTTGAAAACAGGAGAACTACAGGAAAGTCAAAAACGCACAGATACTACATACATACAAGAACGGGTAGTTTTCAAATTGTCATACTACGAGAACAAATTAAAGCAGCTAGAGAAACTATAGAAACAGCGGAAGTACTACAAACTGAAACTATATCTGAAAACAGCATTATATAGGGCTTATAGACTGCAGCGCTACTCTCACAGTGGCTACAGAAACTGCGAAAACTACATTGAGTGCTGCAGATTGAAATTGCTGGAACTTTACAAGTATAATGCTCAAAACCATAACATTCTATAGATCTTGAAATTGAACGATCTCGAGAAACAAACGATGATAGTTAAATTTGAAAACGTATTCAACAATTAAATGTATGAGTGGAAGATTAACGCTAGATAACCTGAGGAAACCCATTTCATGCAAGAAGCATGTACACTGTTATGCATGTAGGATTTATTGTTTATTATTTTAAGTTTGGATTGTCTTTACCAAAATAGTGAACTTTGTTGCAAAGTAACATGATCAGGAATAAATCCATATAATAAAATTTTATTTCAATCTGTCGTGCACATCATGAAATTCAGTGATTCAGTTGCCGGATTGAAAGCAGGTTTGGTCAGTTTAGAGATTTGCTGCAGTGATTCTTTCGAACCGGTCAGATTCTAAGACGTTTTGATATGAAGGCATCAAATTTTGGTGCACTCTTTTAAAATTAAAATAAAGACGTGAGGACAAGGCAAAAAAAAATCAATAATAATGTCCGGCTTATCATAGTGTTAAATTATAATTCGATTCACGTACAAGCCCCAGGATTTATTCATTATTTTACTACGCTTGATCATATCGTTCCGTGGTGAAAAAAATCACTTTGTCTAATTAAGTGTCGAAGTGTTTAGTGCTGCATGTACTAATTTTGGACGCTGAGATAACCAAATAAATATTGTAAACTAAACAGAAACTTGTTAAAAAGTGATCCCAACTGGCGGGAGGCTGACCAGTTAGCTATTTAGAGGAGTTGAATCTGGGACCACCAAACACAAATCCATCTAGTGGCCGGGAGGAGGATTTGAACTCGGGACCTCCGCCCTAACGCCCCAACCATTAGCCCACGCCGCCTCCACAAACTAAATTTAGTTCCCGCAGATGAAACTCTTGAAGCTCCTCCGGATGAAGCTCTTAAAAGGTTTTTTCTTATCATTATGCGTGGTTAGCCTTCCAAAAGAATGAAATTATTAGCAATTGATGACAATTAATAATAATGCTCCAGGCCTCCCGTATTATCAATGAATTCATTGTTGCCAAATAGACACTGTATTGCATGCAGGATTAAAGTTTTCCTCCCACTTGGCATTTAAGTGCTGTTAGTTAAAGGGAAGACAATTCTTTTCATAAACACTTGACACATTGAGAAGACTGATGTCATTCAAAGGACTTTCTTTCTTTAGTTTATTAAAGAACTTCAACTTGTTCCTTTTCAAGTATACTGAACAGCTGATACTAGTTAGTCAGATCAGCATAATGAACTGTGTCGTTACTGAAAATGTACTCTTCAATATATTAAGCGAAGCCCTCTTGATCTTGTCAACTTCAAACTGTTTTTGCTATTAACAGTTAAATATCTTTTGCAAACTTCTTAGTGTCGTCTCACTTTGCTATCTACATTGACTAATTACAAACGACATTATTTTACAAATTCAATTTCATTCTGATTCATTGATTGATTGACTTTTTTCAATGAACGGAAAACTTTTTCGAGTCCGAGTTGTTTCCATTAAATTGTTCTTGTTCTGTTGATCCTTCTAAAGCTGTTGTCGAACTTGTTCCTCCACTTATCGCCATACTCACTTGGTCAAAATATCCCGTGCCTACCTCCCTCTGGTGTTTGTGCGCCGTGAAGCCGAACTGCGCCTGCGTAAACTCGTCTTCTTGTAGCTTGGTGTAGGCAGACATACCGTGATCTCTGTAGTCACGTGCAAGCTTAAACATGGCGTGATTGAGCGAGTGGAAACCAGCCAATGTAATGAACTGATATTTGTAGCCCATTTTACCGAGTTCTTTCTGAAACACAGCGATCTCTTTATCACTGAGGTTTGCTTTCCAGTTGAAGGATGGCGAGCAGTTGTAAGCAAGCGGTTTGCCTGGAAACACAGAATGGATTCCGTCTGCAAACATGTGAGCTTCTTCCAAGTCAGGTTTGCCTGTCTCACACCAAATCACGTCGCAGTATGGAGCATAGCTTAGTCCTCGAGCGATGGCTTGTTGTAAACCTGCAGTTGAGCGATAGAATCCCTCGGGAGTTCTTTCACCAGTCAGAAATGGCTGGTCACGTGGATCAATATCTGACGTCACCAGGGCTGCTGACTCGGCATCAGTTCGTCCAATGATAACAGTGGGAACATCCATGACGTCAGCAGCCAGACGAGCAGCGTTGAGGACCTTGATGAACTGTTGTGTTGGAAGAAGAACCTTTCCTCCCATGTGACCACACTTCTTTTCTGATGCCAGTTGATCCTCAAAATGGACGCCAGCTGCACCAGCACAAATCTAAAATTGAAAAACACTTTGTGAGTAATCAGTGACGTGGTAAAACATAATAATGCTATCAAAGTAGAACGAGATGGAGACGAATTAAGGAACAAACGCACACTCGGTTTTCTTGACTTTAAATATGTTCTAATTCTAGGATGGTTTCTTTCTCTCTGTCAGTTAAGATATTTTTTGGCAAAGCTGGAACCCGGGATCAAAAACGCGAACGCACTTTAATACTATAAAGCTTTTTACAAGTTATAATCCAGAAATTTTGTTAGTCCTCTAACTCAGTGATAGATGCGAGGTTTAAAATTGTCATAGAACTTAACGTTCAAAATGAAATATAAAACACTTTTTTCTCACCATTGATTTTGTGAGTTCAAAGGCGTTCAGCGGCCCACCAAATCCAGCTTCACAGTCAGCAACAATGGGTAAAAAGAAATCAATGTGTTTATCAGATCCTTCCATGTGAGCGATCTGATCCGCTCTAATGAAGGCGTTGTTGATTCGTTCAACAAGTTTAGCTGCTGAGTTGGCAGGATACAAACTCTGATCAGGGTATGTCTGTCCAGCCATGTTACTGTCTGCCGCTACTTGCCAACCACTCAAGTAAATGGATTGTAAACCGGCCTTGGCCATCTGAACTGCTTGACCGCCTACAAAAAAAGCAAGAACTTCATCACTCATCATGGTTACACATTATAGTGAAAGTACCTGAGAGACTTGATCATTGATTATAAAAACCATTACATAACTTTTTGAGAAAAGGCTTTTCTAGCCCTCTTAGACGACCCTTTTTAGTTCCATAATTAGTTATTTTGTTATCATGGGCACCCATTTTCCCGCTACACCAATATATCAAGACCTCAGGAATAAAATTGGCGAGATTTCATGCATGAATGATATACTGTGACTTTTCAAACTATATGTAGGAGCTAATGTAGATTTGTTCCAGTTAAGATAGTCATCTATTACTTTTCAAAATATAACAAAATAAAACTCTCACTGACAACAAAACAGTGTCTGGTGATATTTTTGCAGATAAAACATCCAGAAAGGTTTAAATTTTCTTAAGAAATTGTATTGCTTTCAAACTGATTAACTTTTCTCTCACCTGTCATGGCGCCGAGAGCGTTCACATAAGAGCCTTCTTCACGATTAATCAGCTCCCAAAGCCTCTCTGCTCCTCTTCTTGCTAAAGTTTGCTCAATCTTTAGAGACCCGCGGAGTTTTTCTACGGCTTCAGGGCCATAGTCCCGTCGAATCGCCGTAAATCCATAATTTCGGGTGCAAACTCTCAACACGACGTTAACCTTGCTGAAAACTCTCATGTTGTAGCGTGGTATAGTTTGGCTTCTAAAGCTTGGACCTGTCTTCTGTGACTTCTTTCTGTGAACTGCGCTCGGCAACTGATGATCAGCTGGTAGATTATCGTCTTTTTTATAGTCTTGCTCACATTCTGGCACGTGAAATGACTCTGCTTATTTGGAAGTGATCTGCGTCATAACTCCGACGTCACGTTGTCAACGAAACAATGGCTGTTAACAAATTAACATACTGTCTCGTACATTTTTAACTCATTGTAAAACTTTATACAGCCATTTACCCGGTTTTTTGGTTCCTCTGCGAGTAAAACAATTCAGCAACTGCGTCAGCTGTTTCTGCTGTTTTAGCCTAATAATAAAATTAACCAACTTTATTTTTTCTTATAGGCATGTAATTATGTAGTACGTGTTTCAAGATCAGTTATTCAAACCTTTTTTCCGACACGTCTTTTTGCGTAACAAAAAGAAGGAACTAATATGAAACGGAAAACTCTCAAGTGTCATTTTCTAAAAGACATTTCTTTTGACATGAAGTGAATGTGACGAGGCAGTTTTAAAGCTCATACACATCTCACGTATTGCGAAGTTATTCCGATAGAATCAACAATGCATGAAATAATTTGATATGCAATGCAGAGAATAACAAAGTTAACTTGTCAGAAATGTCCCCTTGTCCTTAGCATATACAGCACGCCCCAAACCGTGGACTTAACTCGTAACAATATCGCGTTCGTGACCTCAGTGGCACGGGTGGCCGATAGAAACTAGTGGGTGTCAAAATATTCAACGAGAGAGTTCAGGACCTCTAGGCCCCAAGCGGTTTGAACTAGGATGTCTAAACAATCAACAGTCCGCGCTAATCACTTAAGGGTGGGTCTTTTCTTTTTCTTATTTTTGAGCAGATTTGAAGCTTCAGGAAAATGTCGCCAAATGTTCTGTTTTTCTGTGTTGGAGATCTGTGTGACGTGACCTAGGTTACCCCCGCTACTTAACTTATTCAGCCTTGCTACATTTTAAATATTATCTCTCAATCACAGCGCCATTATTTCGTAGATCAGAGTACTGGTATGTGTAGAATTTTGGGCAATTCTTTTTTTTCAATACAGTACGTGAGAATTTTTTTTTATGACGGGAGTTTATTAGCTCAGTTTCCGTTACACCTAACACCGGGACTGACAGAACCAGGGGACAAGCGGATATTATTAGATATTCCATGGATGACATTATAGTTTGTAGTTGCTATAGTGACCGTTGATCCGTTGTGTGTGTGAGATCAATGGCACTCGCGAGACAAAGAGAGAGACTTCAAATGCAGATAATCCCTAAACAATATCACAAAGTTAAATCAATGTTAAAATTAGAAAAAAATTATGAAGTCTTAAATATGACTCAGTAACGTTGAATATCATTTGACGTGATTGGCATCTGAGAGCAAGAAAAGCAGTTGGTTATTAAACGTCATCTGTTATGGTCGCTACCGTGGAGGGTGCCATTAAAGCTTTGTAGGTGTTATGTGCATCAGTTCTGCTGTCACGTATTCTTCCTGCTTTCTTGTTTTCATTAAGTATTTTCATAAGCTGCCCGGCTCAGCAACAAAGCAGGAGATTATGGATTACCTGCCAAAAATGCATTATCAGGTGCACTGATTTTTTTTTTGTGACCGCAGATTAAGTTTATATTGTAAACGACCAAGAATTGGGGTGCGCGGCCCGCTTCCCAAAACCCTTACCCTGTTTATGACCAACTTAACATCTGCGATTTTTCTTTTCCCTATTTAATAGCCTGTTTATGACCGTTGCGGCTGGCTCAATTGCCCTAAACGCAAGTTATGAAGGGCTATTTTTGATGGTGTTATCGATAATGAGTAACTTCTTCCAAAAGAGATACCCATTTCAAGACTGTGAGGGGTGCAAAAATCATACCCTATATTTACGACCACAACGGCTGTCAAACCAACCATTTTTATTTGGAGACGTACATACCTATCAGAGCCCGTACTAAAAAGCTGTACTCCCACCCCCAACGGGTTTATACCAGGTATTGCAAATAATTACAGGCCGCTGAAAACGAGTGACCTTTGATAAGCGTTCCTTTCATTCAGCCAAGATTCTCAAAGGTCCTAAAATACTACAGTTGCTAGTTACTTTTAAAGGAAGTTTGCTCACTACAGTTGACATTCCATATTACTTTGCTACCTCGAAGTTATCTTTTTCGCATTCTACAAAGTTTAAAAGCTAGAAGCTGTTTCTTTCTCCTCCGCAGGTGCAAGCCAGCACGAAAGAGACCTCTGCGAAGGAGAAAGCAGCTGTTTAGTTTTGGTGATTCAATGACAAAACAACATGATCTCGCTGAAATTGAGAAAAAGTGCACATTCCGAAATTCACAACTCTTAAATTATAAACTGGGCCACTGGAAAAAATCAGAGCGAGGGCAATCACTGAAATTGTTGTTACCTATCACCACTTAGCAATGTCAATGCATTTTACCAAAACAACGCCTGGAAAAACGTGAAAAGGCGCGCGTAATCCTGTTGAACTCTGGCTGAACGTGTGCATGATAATATGATTGTCCCTTTAATACGCGTGCTGGAATGATTTTTCTTCAAGCCTCCGTTATGTTATATGTCACGGGTTTTTTTTTTGCGATAACTAAAGAAACTTTCATATTGAAGTCGAGAAACTTCAAGGACTACTTTGCTAGGGTATACAGAAATACCATGAAACTCTATAGGTGAATGATTTCTCCCGACCCTCAGTGGAATCGACCTCAGTAATCTTTCAGTAGTGACACAAGGAAAGAAGACAAAAAAGAAACAGCAGTTATTTTGAGGTGTCGTGTGCTTTTAAAATTATCCGCCGTGTTTACTTTCCATGGTTTTTGCTGTATTCTTGTTTGAAGAAACATTTGGTTTTTAGAAGTACTGTAAACAATGGTCCAACGTGAGTCTGTCTCACATGCAAATCACGCACATGACCGTTACACACTATACCCGCCTTCTCTCGAACAAGTGAACACTCTAAAGAAGCGTATTTTAATAGTTTAGACACTGCAAATCTCGTGTTTTGTGAGTTTTCTGCCGTATGAGATTTTAAAATAAACTTTCAGAAAGAAGTGTAATAAGAAAACTACGTGATCCATTTATCGGTGGTCTAAAACGTGACTGTCGGATATTGGGTCAAGTGACTCGACGTCACAGATCGTAGAGGGGTAATTTTCGTATTTATTCGGTAGAACTGACAGTTTAAATCTCAGAACTGACAGCCTGGCTTGGAGTACACATCAGAGCCTGGCAGCGATATTTGAAATCCCAATTTTGCGAGGTAGATAGCTGTTCAGCCGAAAGCGTAGAGCCAATGGCTATCAACAGTTGGAAATTGCTGCAGCCCGTCTTTAGGATGAACCGGCAAACATATCGATACTTGTCGGGTGTACGGAAGAGAGAGAGGATGGCTCTTTCGCAATCAAAACATGCCAGGCGACCTGACTTCAGCAGTAGAAGGCTTAGTGCGACAGGATTTCAAAAGAACGAGATTGGTCAACCCGGAAAAGACTCGTACACGGATAAATTCATCGTCACAGGTAAGAGATAAATAAGAAAGGACGAAGAGTCGCCGGATGCAGATGAAATTTTTGATTTTTCTTATCTTAGTGGGGAGTTCGAACAGTAAATCTTCACTGCTCATTCGAAAGTGATTTTGGGATCAAATTAAGCAAAATGATAGTGAATAATTCGAGATTGAAAATACAATAACGACTTTTTCTATGTTTACGTTTTTATAACAGTCTCAGTGTGAGAAAGTGATTTTGCAAGTTTAATTAAAAATATTTTTAACGCTCCGCTCGATGAAGATTTTACTCCCTTGTGATCTACCATGGTTAAATGATTAAAACTGCAAATACTGATACCCCGTACGATGGTCAAAGCAAACATTTCTCGGTTCAGCAAGGCAGAAAATATAGCATATGATTAGGCAACTCTCATGTTAAAACATGAGAAATTGAATCTAAATACACGTACGCAGTTTAAGTGTATAATTTTTCACAAACGTCGCGGTAACAAAGCAAGAATTATCGAGAAAATAGGAAGAAATATCATTTTCGACTTGTTAGGCTATATTTCAACGCGATATACAAAAGTTGATTGTGTTTGGTTGATGCGGGCATGAATTAGTGCATGTTCTCGAACCTGCGGTCAAATATTGCTTTGTCTAGAAAGGCACACAAACGAGGCGAAAGGGTTAATACCAGGTCAATACAAAGCAGAACTGACTAAGAGCTATAGCGTGACAGTTCAGTAGTTTAAATCTTCTATTTTTCTTTTTGTTTTGAATCGGCCGATAAGACTGTGGAAAAATTTTTTTAGTTCTTTCAGAGATACCAGGTAACCAAAACATGCACCTCAATGCAAAGGATTGTTTGGCAAACACAAATTTCGTCTACGTACGTGCAGATGTCAGTGGGCTGGCAGCGAGGTCTCATATCCGAATTTTTTTAAGTCGCAACTTGGAATGGTCGTATTACAGTGTTGCAGTAAGTTTCGTTAAATTTATTTGCACCTCAAAAAAACTGTCTTCTCGACTCTCTATGTCCAAGGGGTAAATATGGAGAGCAAGTTTCTTATGAATTTTTAAGCAGCAAAAACTGTTTCAATTTCTGCTAGACACAGAGACTAGAAAGTGTCTAACAATTGATTGGCTAATTTTGCTTTTGATTACTAACTTCAATTACTACAACATATTTCTATTGAATTTTAGAGAACAGCCCTAAGAAAATACGCGCGCTGATTGGTTAAAAATCGTGTTTCTGTATCTTGCTTGAAACGCTGGCATGAACTGTTTACATAATGATGGTGCGAGCAAAGAGAATTTGCATTTTGATGATCAAAGTAAAGAAGCTGTTTTTCTTTTTCTCGTCGCGATGTTTTCTGAAAGAAGTAGAAAACATGTTCTCCGTGTTCCTATCGAGTTATAGAAACACTCATGTAAGTTTGGGAGAACTATAAAAAGCTGTCGAAACACTCGCCTGCAGGATTTCTCGTTCTCCCAAACTTGCACTCGTGTTTCTATTAAACAATAAGATTATGAAGTTACAGAACTCGGAATTTCTAACGAGGGCGCAGCCCGGGTCAACTATGATATCATGTATAGAAATCGAGAGCAAATAATCTAATTGTTTTAGTATCAATCTACTAATCGTTCAAAACTTTATCTAAATCCTCTTCACAGACACTTCGCAAACGCCGAGAAGCGGCCGTCATTTTGTTAACAAGCTAGCGCACACTGCTACGCTACTCACTATCTGTCACAGAATAGATAGTGAACAGCGTAGCCAATCAGAGAGCGACATTCGTGACGGAACGTATCGAACGCTAGTAGATTTATACTGAAACTCGATAGAAGCACGGGACATGTTTTCTATTTCATGAAAACTCATCAAAATACACCATATAT
>OFEQ01000031.1_pt1 | contig 13472 bp, 10 predicted proteins | sample 1521141 | NCBI WGS metagenome assembly OFEQ01 (sample SAMN04272335, study PRJEB24112) | coral metagenome | biome: Coral reef; feature: Shallow seawater; material: Coral tissue | host: Coral | place: China: South China Sea | collected 2014 | reverse complement strand
TGACTTTGAAGAAATTGTGAGAAGTATTTTAATACCTCCTGTGAATTGGACGATTCACTCGACTCGCTTGATTCCTCTATCTTCTCAGTACAGCGGCGAGGCTGCCAAATTAAGAAGATATTTGATTATATAGGGCAGACTATGGCAAAACGCTCCTGAAACTGGAAAAGAGCCGAGAGAGAAGGTTGCACCAAGTTTGCATTAACTCCTGTGGTGTCATTTGCAATAACATGTTTTTAAGAAGCTAGTTCTATACCTTGGAGAGCTTTGACAAGGGCTCGTCATCTTCGCTGTCACCATCTGACTCACTTTCCTTTGTACTTGAGCTATCTGGCTGATCAGAGTCATCTACAGCTAATGGTGAAGTCTGTGACAAAAAATGTAAAAAAAAATCATGTACTTCTTCTCGTTCAATTCCAATTATGTTCTCATCTTCCCCGCAAATATTTAGTCGATATGCAAATCAATATGCACATACCTTTTCCTTTCATATTATGGAGCAATCAGAAGAGATAAACTAATCCTCTTTCGAACTTAGCTATTAGTGAAAGTAAAACTTTGACTGCTTTTTTCATCGCGGTGAAATACCTGGTTTGACGACGCTTTAGACGTATCGTCGTCTTGATCACTCGGCAAACTGTCATGTAAAAAACTCAAGCTTAAGTCGTTCTTTTCTGCCACCAGGTTTTCCACGTCAGTTCTGTATTGACTAAATTCCTGTTCATGACAACAAGGTGGAAAGAAAAGGAACCATTTATACAAGCTACTAGACCATGTTTAGCCCTTGAATGCAATAAATTCTGTACGTGCCTAAAAGATACAGTATGCTCACTGAAAGTGACCTGATAAATTGAACTGTCGAGTGACCAGAGAGAGGAAATACTATTTTGCACAGGCAATAGTATTAAAGATTACATGTATTAGCTTACTTGTACAAACGAAAGTTTATATAACTTATGTCCTCGTTGTCCTTCTCGAGAATGGTCAACCTTTGTTGTAGCCTTTCTGCTCTTCGCTTTTCCTTATCATGATCCTCTATGGCCTGTAATGAGAACATTTAATATCGTCAAATTTAATACTTGTTATCCGCATTTCCAACGACTGCCAGACTTGTGTCACTTGTGACTGACATGCGGGGCTAACCAACTCCATTTATTTATTGATAGTTACCTGGTTTAACTTTATTCTCAGGTCAGTAATCTGGCTTCTTAGTCTGCTATTCTCATTTTTCAACTGCATGGAAAATTAAAGTTGAATCAGTTCACCTTGAAACCAAAATTTCATGGTTTTGTCTTTACTGAGATATATTCATTCAGAGACAGATTTAATATACTTGCCTCGCTGATACTTTCCATCTCTTTGGATGAAGACTCCTTTCCACGCTATGTTTAAAACGGAATTCTCAGTTAATTGATTAATTTCTTATTAAAAAAAGCCGTATAGTACCATAAAATGCCTATGTACGTTTGTCTTCAGAAAATTTAACTGACTTACCTTGCGTCGTTTAACATCTTGAAGCGAAACACGGTTGTTCAATAAATCGCTGAGAATTTTGTGCTGTTCTTCTTCTGTTTTTTTGTAAAGGTGAATAAAATCTCCTTGTGTGACTTTCCGGTTAATGCGCTGTGGTATCTTAAGCACCAAATCAAAGCACCTCTTAGACAACTTTGCCACCATCAAACGGTGAGTCATATTGTGCTACAGAAAAAAACAACCAGGAACCAGTTCGTACAGTTCCTCCTTCATACTAACACATACTCAGTTTTCAAGTTTATTTTGTAAAGACCCTTTAAAACGGAAACAAAGGTGTTTCTTTCAATGGACAAAGACATTTCAAGTTTGCAAAATTTAACTTGGTATGCTCTGAAAGTGGGTCTGTAAGCAACACATGAACTCAAAAATTGTGTTACCCTTCCCTTGTAGTCACTCTTGCAAAACACATTACGTTTATTACAACTCCCAATCAAGACCTTTCAAAACAATGCATTTTTAAGTGCAATTATAAGAAGTCTTAACTTACAGGTTTCCATCGTTGTATGACGTCCTTTCGCCACTGAGAGTAGTCTTTTGTTTCCAAAACTGGCGGGTTTTGGTCTTCGCTGATTCCACCAAGAGCGTACAACTCCTTTCGTATCTGCTTAACTGTCTCTATAAAATCAGGTGGTCGACTAGCTGAAGAACGTGCCACTGTAATGGGGTTTTCAGCTTGAGGTGGCTTTGGGGCTATTTGCCGAAGACCGGGAATCGGCGATTGCGGGTTGATAAAAGTGATCGGCAAGTTGTATGGTGACATAGCATGCTGTAACGGTGTTGTCTGGTATGGCGGCATGAAATAGGTAGAGTAAGCAGCATTCTGAGGTACTGAGCTAGTGATGTATGGCGGCTGTGATGCTGTTGGTCGCGGCGCATAAAACTGCGCCACTTGTTCCTGATTGGAGTGAGTGAGCACTCCGTTGTTGGCCGAAGATTGCTGAAAAGATTCTCTCTCAAGTATTGACGCAAATTCGTCTCCACTGCTGTGATTTTCGTGCGAGTCCATTGTGAAAGTATTGCGGGTTAAAAATGAATAAATGTCTTCACTTCTGTTGGGTTCTCTAGTGAAGGTTGAATTATCAACTACGTGTCCGAGAGATTGGAGTGTCTTAAATAATACCGTGTTCGTGGTTCGTTTCCGTTCAGCGGTTCCTTTGATGACTACACTCGGTGGTTTTTCAAAGATATGAATGAGTCGTCTCAATAAGATAGAGGAAATACCAAAACCGAGTAAACGACATGAAATGAGCCGATGTACTCTGCTTTAAAAACATGTCCTTGATGGATAGTTTAACCTACTACGCTGGTTGCTACTGATAGCATAAGCTGACAAAGCTGGTTTGCAATTGTTATTCAGAAGCCTAATGCCCCTCCTGAATAACTTGCATTAGCCTGTTAAGATCTCCGTGATGTACTTCAGTCGTGCATTTCTATGTTTGTGCTTTTCAGTCGTATATATCTTAGACTTTCGGTATTCAAAAACACGAAAGACAACACTTTGAATACATGTAGCGAAACAACGTCTCAGTTTGTTATGGCGTGTGTATGTTTCCTTTTCTTGAAAGAGTCATTTAGTGGTTATTGACCAATAAACCAAGTTAGCACAATCTGTCTGGCCTAAAGCACGCTACGTATGTTTTTCCTGGGACGACTTCTAAACTGACACTCCGGTAGTTTTGTTCTAATCACGCGACTTAAGACTTGCCGCGCTGGGAAGAGTGCACGGGAACATTGAAACATGATATCCTTTCCTTTTTAACCTCCACAGACCCCTCCCCAAGTTCACTGTCTTATGACCGGCATTTACACTAAAACTCAGTTAATTATGAAAATAATAATTATATAACAAAGCCATCTTGTGCGACATTGTATGACGTCACATCATCTCCTTTTTGAGCTTTGATTGGATGATGAAAAGGCGCACTTTTCAGATGCAATTAAAAATGAGGCGGCAAATTGGTGATTTTATTTATCTGAGCGCCAAATTGAAACTTTACCGCCGAGCTTAGTTGTTTTTCAAGCAACATGGCTTTACTGTTGTCGTTCTTGTTTGCCCTTCTAGCAACTTATATTGTTGATTTTGACGGACAACGTTCCGCAAGGCTTAAGGAAATTCACCAGGGAAACGTTACTGCATCGATTTGGAGAGTTTTTAAATCGCTCTCTTCTCTGGAATACGCTAATATTTTCCGAAGTTTCTATGGTGGTGGAGGTAGTGGTGGAGGTGACGACGATGGTCCACCCTTTTATACACCCGGCAGATGGAACTTTCTCCCCTTTATGGACAGTAACAGTCTTCTGTTTTACGATCTTCAATGGCAACCCAAAGAAAAGTTGATGTTATTTCCCAAACAGTGGTACGAGGACGAAGAATTAGTTTACACATGGAATTCAATTATGAAAGAAAACGGCATCACAAGATTTGATAAAGTAAGTGTATGTCCCTGTCGTTGAAGATTAAATTGTTGTATGTGTTGCCTAATTTCAGTCTTTTTTAACACTAGAGGTCCAGTGATGCAGACTGCAACTGTCAAGGAGCATGTAACTGCAGAACGTTCCGTCAGGCACCAAAAGGCACTTTCAGAGTTTATTTAAGGAACCCCATAAAGCATGAAATGCTGATGGCACTTGAAGTCAAGAAAAGCGAGGCTAAGAATGTGGATTCGTTGAAGGCGTTCATCTCTCGTACCTTAAATATGAACTTGCGTGGATGGGAACTCTATGTTGATATGCAGCCGGTAAAGATTTCCATTTCTTCATACACCTTTCGTTGTATAACACGAGAGTTAAGTTTATAACAGTTTAGTTTTGTTTCGTTACCTTTTCAGATGATTTCGCGTTAACTGCATGTTATTGCTCTTTGATCTGAAGTGGTATTACTAAAAGAGCTTTTAAACGTCAGTTATTAACCTTCTAATATCGAGGTCAGATAAGAAGTTCCTTGAAAAGGAAGTAACACAACGCACAACAAAATAGTATACATTGTCACAGTACTGAGGCAACTGATTCCTCTTAAAGGGAATAAAGTGAAACAATGTGAGTGCCCTGTTCTGTTGCTATAGGTTTCCACTATCAAGAAGAACCCAGTGACGCATGGTTCAGTTTTAGAGGTATCAGCAAAACTGTTGGGTGGCATCAAGAGGAAAGCAACAGAAAGCGAAAACAATAAAGGCGTAAGTGTTTTGCAAAAATTTCATCTTTACGTCATCTTTGTGGAAGGTTCTTTTTTCGCCGTAAAGGAAACACGTTCGGCTGATTTCTACGTTAAAATCGTGCCGGCAATCCTGAGAAGCTGAAACGATGATAAAAATATTACTGACTGCAAAAACGCGTTCTATTTTTGTAATTAATTCACAGTCTGATTTCTTGGTCGGATAAGCTTCATGTTACTTACATGTTGATATCATTCTCCTTTATAGTGCAGGAAGCTGAGCACTGCGCAAACGTCAGTGAGGAAAGAAAAAGCCCTCTCTCCAGAAGACATTGCAAGAGCATTGAAGACATATTGTTGCCAAGCAGAACGCTTAAAAAAGGCCGTCAACAAAGAAGACATGCTTAAATGCCGTAAAGATTTTCGTTCTCTCTCTGAAGAAGACCAGAGGGCATTTCTTTTGAACTTCTTTACTTTTCGAGTATACCATCATAAAGGTACATTAAGTGACTGGATATTCTGATGTTTCTGAATTACAGTTGAAAAAACGGCTGAACTTGAAACTGATACATTCGATAATAAATGTAAAAGTCGTTGTTATGATTGAAATACCTTGTTTTCTGATTTAATTCTAGGTAAACGATGTTATACTTTTCGACTTCCGAATGGAAAAGACGTTTGTCGAAAAGCTTGGCTCACGGCTTACAGTATCTCACCGACTTCGTAAGTATTACACCGGAGCGCTAACTGTTGATTGGCGCATTTATCGCACGATATTAAATCTACGGCCTTTGGAATCATAGTTTTGTCCTGCAGATTTCATTGCTTGCTAAGGGAGTATGAACAGTGCGGTCGCACTTCAGCAGAAGGGGCCAGACAAGGACGGGAAATGTCAAAACCAAGTACTCTTAAGGCAGAATCTTGGTTTAAAGGTCAGTAACAATTAAGATTACAGTATTTCTTAATCATTAATCAATTATAACAGGTTAGTTTTGTTTCGTTACCTTTTCAGATGATTTCGGGTTAACTGCATATTAATCACTGCGTTTATTGCTCCTCCTCATACAAGCAACAATAAGACAGAGCTAAGGGTACATATAACGGAGTCATTACTATGCATTCAGTAGGGTTTTCGTGTAAGACAGTCATATGTCCGCATTTAAACATTAGATTATAACAGATTTGGTTTAAACCATAGTTATATTTCTGATTTATAGATTACATCGAGAGTTGTGCAGATCGCATACCAAATGAAGACAAATATTGTCTCCCCACATGCCTTAGTAAAAGGGAGGTGTACCTTACCTATGCAGACGATATGAAAGCCGCTGGTGTAAGCCCTGTTTCAAGACCTACTTTTTCAAGAGTATGGAAAACAAGATTTCGAAAAGTCATCATACCAAAGGTTAGAATGTGTTGTATCATTAGAAAGAGAAGCCAAGAAAACACCAGAGTAAGTTGTTAACGTGACGAGTTGATGGAGTCTTAAGAACCTCACTTCCTTATGAAAACGTAAGTAGTAGTCTACTTGTCATAATTCCAGGAAAACAAGTTCACGAAATGTGGCGTTTGCGTAGCTTTGAAGCTTTGTTTGCAAGGGACAATGGACCAAGATAAGAGAAAGAATTTGGCATTTAAAAGGAGGCTTCACAACGAACAACAAATGTATGTATTGAAAATCATTTTTAGCTTTTTCTCATGTTCTCCGCCGTCAATACTTTCAGTCTCGTATTGAATGTGAGTACATGTACAGTACGCATGTATGAGTGATCATCACAGTCAAGTTTACTTATATCCACCTTTTTCAAGTCCCTTCATGACGTACATGACAGATGGCTTCTATTCCTACGTTATTTTAAGAAATACATAACTAGGGGTCTAATAAAAAGCAAAAAGTAAATGTATGGTACGAAGAGTTCAGGAAAAATGCTTAACATTTGTTTTTATCTCTACCTTTTAAAGGGCCGAAAGACGGGCATATTACGCTAACTGCCTGAAAGCTGAGCAACAACCGAGGCGTTATCTATCACTGATTCTGGATGGCATGGACCAATCAAAGACAAATCTGCCTCATGCTAACTGCCTCTCTAAGGTAAGCTTATAGGAAACGATAGTGTTACAGAAAGAGAAAAGTCAACGCCAAGTTGGCGTTCATCTTCCCTTTTCCTTTCTTTTTTTGCCCTTATTATAAGTGAACACAAAGCAAAATAAGTTTGGTTCAAAGGTTTTTCCTTCAATCTTGTCACTGGAGACCGAAGTTATTACGTAATTATAGAAACAGTAAACTGACTGCAAGCGAATATCCTTACCATGAAACAGAGTGTCTAATGCTTGAGTCTGTGTTTTCATTTGTTCTGTGTTTCCATTAGGATGAAACATACCATTTTTTGAGAACGCACATTACTGGAGCTATTTCTCATGGGAATGGACGTTTCTTCAGTTTTATCGATTTGATGAGATGGCCGCATGACTCTAATCTTACACTAAATGTCTTATTACGGATATTTCTGGAGCTTTCCGAGGTATGAACCATTATAATCCTAAACGCCACTCGCGACTGAATACGCCCCAACATAGACAACATATCCGTGAGATATTCCCCAGTTTTAAAAAAGACACCCGTTACGAAAAATATTTGAAGGATAATTAACACGATAACCTTTAATTAATCAGTTTTGGCGCGAAATGTGCACGGATATTATCTGCTCCTCAAAATTCACAGTTTTCTTCAAGCTATGCTCTCGCAAAACTGTTCGCTTCTTGGAACGTATAATGTCCGCAGACAAATATGCGAGCAGATTTTCGCGCTAAATGGAAATTACTGTGTACATGTTTTAAAATAGATGAAAAATGTAATAACTGAAAAATTATCTTTAAACATCATTCCCATTTCGTTAAGAAGGACGCTTGCCGCCATACCTGTTCATTCAGATGGATAATTGTTATCGGGAGTGCAAGAACCGATTTGTTCTTGGATTCTGTGCTCTTCTTGTCGAAAAAGGTATATTTGAAGAGGTAAGTAACCTTGGGTGAGCAATCACCCAGGAAAAAGTTAAATTTGTAACAATGTAAGCTCGATTAATTGATATCTGATCCAAAACTTGACAACGAAAACAAGCCCTGGAAAAACTCGTATTTTATCTTTAAAAAATAAACATCGTTACATCTTACAGGTTCAGCTGTCTTTTCTTATGGTCGGACACACCCATGAAGATGTGGATCAGGTTTGTGATTATCCTCACATATGCTCAAAGAATTATGATTTATGCTTTGTACACGTTGAAACATTCGCCTGAAACTTCCCTTTATTCTCTCTTTGTAACAGCATAAAAATATTTTTCATATTATGAACTGCATACGTGAAGATAACGAATAGTTGATGGCATGGATATAGAAAAATATGAACATTTGCTATATCCTATATGTTTGCTTTATTCTCTGTGCTTGTTGTACATGTTGTACCTCTGAATTATCCCTAGACCCTCCTGGTTGCAATCTTGCCCAAAAACGTTTGAGACACTAGCCATTTTCAAAATATTTTCCGAATGCCGGTTTGTTCTGTGAGATTCCAGTTGTCACAGATTTATTATTCAAACTTAAAATTTGGCTGTCTCATGAGTAGAATCGTTTAGTTTTTCAGCAGGATCTCCAAGAGGCTAAGGAAAAAAGACAGTATGACGCTGCCGGCACTGGAGGAGCATATAGAAAAAGCCCATACACCCATTGCGGAAACCATTCTCGTGAACTATGTGTACGACATAAAGAACTGGCTTGAACCTTATTTAAATGGTATTAAAAATCATGTTTACCCCCATTCCTATAAGTTTTTTAAAAAAGAGGGAAAAGTACAAATGAAATACAAAGCTTGGGCCAACGACAAGACATGGCTCCCTGAGGCTTCTGGTCTCCAGATATTAAACGGCGTTCCAGACGGGACTCCTTCTTTGGTAAAGCCAGAATTCCGTAAGCAGTTGGATACAAAACAACTTGAAGAGAGTGTGAGCAAATGCAAACGAATGAGTTCAGAAGACAGACAGTGGTGGAGATCATTTATTGATAACGAAAAGCGCTACAGATAAAAATGGGAGGCAGCATCAGAAGAACTGCTGAAGAATCACAAAAAGCAACAGTGGCCACTTCTAAAACTCAAAAAACACCTCAGCACTAAAGTCAAAAAGCGGAAAGATCCAGATCAGGAGGCACTTGAGCAGAATCTGGAGGACCTTCTGCGTAAAGCAGATCACTGCCCAAATGTAAGTTATTTTCCGTGACAAGACAGGAAAGCCAAACTTTCACTTCGCTTAACATACACCCCGTGGACAATTTCTGCAATACTATCAACAGTACATGAACAAGGGCATTCAAAATTCATGCTAATTTACTACCACTTGTCTTTCTTCTTCTGCCCCATGAACAGCTTGCGGTGCAAAAAAAACGCAAAAGCCGAAGTGGAGCCTCACCGAAAAAGAAACGGCGGACAGAGGATGCTACAACCTAGCAATTTCTGTTGTAGAATGCAGTAAAAACCCGCATATAACTGCCTGGCTTTTTCAAATTTAGCATAAATATAGGTTTTCATATCTATGATAGGTTCTTTGGTAAAGAAGGTCTCAATCGAAATCTTAGCCTAACAAGTTCTTAAACGCGGATTTTTACTCTATCGCTTTTTACGTACTATACCTACTTGTAAAAATTGCATTCAGCTTGTTTGATGGTTCTTTGGTTTCTTCCCGTTTTAGGGGATTGGCGGAATATTTTTTATTTTTGTATTTCCCTCTGCACAGTTTGCGTTAATAGATAATGCCGTTGGAGTGTTTTTGCGCATTCAATACTCCAAAGTGTAAAGAGCCGCAGTTGAATGCGACTGCCGTTTGACCCGAAGGACTGCAAACATCATGAAAGATTGCGGTCAAAGATAATGCTGTTTCGGTAAATCACACCCCTAAAAAGAACAATCGAGTGCAGTCAAGATTGATTCGTGTAAGTGACTTATCCCAAAAAGAACTCGCCCCACAAAAAATATACTTTTGAGAGTCTCCATCTTTTAGAGAAGCCTAAGTTTTGTGTCGAAACTAACGATACAAAGTCATTCTTTTCCAAACTATCCCTCTATAAAACAATATTGAAGTAGGGCTAGTTAGTAAGACTTGCAACATGTCATTGTCGTTGACCTTGGGTCAAATATCCATCCGATGGGCTCGGCTCAGTTTTCAAAGTACTAACAACAAAGGGTCATGCACAACTGACGTTGCGCCCATATGCCTGACGTACAATTTTTCAGTGCCACTCACGGGTTGAAATTAAAAGTATTTTCAGCTTCAAGTATCAAGTAAATGAACAGTTCAGTAAGAGTATGAAATAAGTTATTTTGTCACATAGTTTGACTGTACTGGTAAATAAATCTTTTGCAAGACACACTGCACACTCGACCCTCAACAGCCTCTTTTCGCACCCAGCCTACCACCCACTGGACTGCTCTCTGAATGAACAGTTTCGGCTGGTGAGCTCACCATGTAAACTCGTAAGTAGGCTGCTCACAACCCTGTATTTTCGCACATTGTTGTTATTCAAACTCGAACGCGAGGATAAAATCTTGAGAGAACTGGACGCCAGCGCAAAACGGAAGACTTTGCTTCGCTCAAAAATCCCACCCCCCCCCTACCCCCGCGTGCTTCGCGCTAGCTTAGCTTCGTTCGCTTTTTTCTGTCGCGTGTGTAAATAGAGCTAGCAAGCTGTGAACATTTCAACTCGTGAGGGTCTATGACTCGTCGCCGGCCTATCAATGGTCAACAACTACAGCCAACAGAAACCACAAAAAATACAATTAAGTGTAAAAATACAATAATGTGCAAAGAGGCAGAGAACTTAAAACCGAGTGGGAACATTGGAAGGCAAAAATCGATAGTGAGGAGACTCCAGCTTCCTTGGAACAACAGAGGTGAGTTTAATATAAAGTTCACCTGATATGCATTTCTCTTAATCGACAAATTCAGAACAGAACAAACCAAACACATCTCAATAACGCCTTGTCCAATAGCAAAAGCAGGCCCGCGTGGCTTTATTCGAGAGGAAAAGCGCGGAACTCGCGGCAGATGACGGTATTTTTGGCGCAAAACGGGATAAATTTAGCTTTCAAAAAAGTTCGAGACCCGAGTTAACGATCATCGGGATCATACATTCACTTGAGAACCGCTAATGTCTCAACTGTTTAGTGTTTAACATTTAAAAGCTACTTTTTTCAATAGTATAAAAGCATGTTTCTAAATCTTTATTCAAGGCAAAAAACGCGCGGACTTCGCGGTAAAACGATCGTATTTTGGCGCAAAACGGAACAAGGTTAAAATGATTTTAAAAAGTGCAAGACCCGAGTTACAAACTAGTGGGATCATACATACACTTTAAGAGCCACTAAATTAAGAGCCACTAAATTAAAGCCTAATGTTTTAACTGTAGTAATCGACGCCGGCCAAAGATCGAAAATCAAGTGTAGATTATTTCGATGAAAGTTTATGGTTGCCATGAAGACAAAATCTGGTGTCTCGTGACGTGTTCCTTTACCGCTATTGGTCGTTTCTGTCTAACGTTATCCACAAACGAGGACTCGTTATCTTGTTATCGACTAACAACACTCTAATTGGTCTGCAATGGCTGGCTCGATGATCTGTTGTTCCAAACATACGTACATGTAATGTGATATGCTTGCATATAATTTAGAGTTGGGGGCATGCAAAACAAACATAGCTTTTGACATTTTTTAAGACTCACCATTACCGTCAATAGCATAATTGCAGTTCTGAGTTGTTAATCGCAAATGTAAAAAGTTGCATAGTTTTAATACAGGACAAATAAATTGACTGGAAGAAAGAAGAGGGAAGACAAGTCCGTTTATTTTTACATAAGTAGCACTTCGTGCAGGAATGCTTGAAATGCGTTATCCGATAAGGTCTTGCTTTTCCGGTGCTTGACAGCCAGAACATGATAATGTTCAAGCATAAAAGGAATCATTCTTTTCTCTTAGCTACGGACTTTATTTTCCCAGCGATATTTTCGCTAAGCAAAAACGTTTTCTCTTCAACAGAACAAATTGAAAAGAAAAGCATTCAATCAACAGGATTATATTTTTGATTCAAGATAATTTTACCAAAGAATCATGTCATAAACGTATGTCATGAATGAATGGTTACATCTAAATCTTATCATCATTTTGCTTTCCTTCTTAAATTCCGTCAAGGTTTTCAGGATTTTTTCGGATTGTGTAGATGTTTGCATGATGTGAGCCATGTTCATACAAACCATCAGTTAGATCAGTGAATATTATTGGTGGAATTGACTAATATTATCCACTAACACAAAGTTGTTATTTTGTGTTATCCTGTTATTGAATAACAAACGGCTCATTGGTTATAATTGCCTTGTTAGCAGATAACATTATTGACTCTGTGGGTCATAAAAATGCAAGATCCTGATTGGCTCTAATACGTGATAACAAGGGATAACCACTAACACCAATTAGTGCCAACTATTTTGAACAAGTACCAATTATAGTGAACATGTGTTCTATGCTGACAGATGTAAAATATCATGCCACTCCACTTAAGACCAATCATGAACATTGCTCCTCCCCCCCAAACTGACTCAAATTCTGCTCTACTTTTTTTTTTGTCTAGCAGTATTTGGACATGCCAGATAGGCACTACACAAATCACTGTACCTTGTCCAGCTCAACAACTCGCTGTTCAGCAACAGTTAAACCAAGATTGATGTTTGCCTCTGTTACAAAATCATCCTGGTCAAGTACTAATTGAAACTTGTTGAATTCATCAGGGTAATACTTTATAAGAGCTTCTTGGCAAGCCTGCAATGTGAATTTAATGCCTTGTACAACATCTAACGTACATAAGGTACATATTCCATTCCATAGGCCATCTTTGTTTTCTTGGTATTAGAACCAGCTCACAATTATGGCAGTTTATGGGAATTTAACAAAAAAACAGCTTCATGTCATTGATTAGCTTTTATCCGGCCCTTTTATTTCAATCTAAACCAGTTCAGTCAGAGAATACAAAAATGGCCCAATGCAAAATGCGTTCCATAAATTAATCATTACACAAAATGCCAACACTTGTGGCAGCTGATACATTGTACATGTCATTTTCCTGTTTCCTATATTTAAGTTAACTCAGCTCTTTATAAAATAGGAGGTTAACATACCTTTTTCTCTGCCAAGGATAATGAGTGGCAGACCACTAAAACAGGCAATAAAATGTTAAACCATTAGAAGAGTCTAACAAGTGAGATTGTTAACTCCAAATTACATAGTACATCTTTTTTGGTTGAATGGGAATGTGCATGAATCATGTGATGTGTCTTAAAATATAATAACTGCTTAAGGAAACAAAACTGCAGAACTCTCTATAATAAAAAGAGCTTCAACAATGAGTATGCATATGACACAATCATGGCATCTTCAGGCCATGTTCAATGGTGTCTGTCTCATTGACCATATTGATACTGAAAGAAATTTAGACACCTGTTTCAAATACATGTACTGTGGTCATTCAAGCATCAATGTGACAACCAGCAACTTGAAAAACCTTTTTATTTTTAACGTAATCGTTTCTTGCTTTCCATAACAAATACAACAAATACAAAATTGAAATGTTAGAAATGATAACAACATTTAACAATTATTCGCCGAAGGCGAAGTGAATATCGGTGAATATTCCCCTCGACGAATATTCACCAATATTCACGAGCCTGAGGCGAATAATTGTTTTAGTATAATTAC
>OFEQ01000029.1_pt1 | contig 13537 bp, 8 predicted proteins | sample 1521141 | NCBI WGS metagenome assembly OFEQ01 (sample SAMN04272335, study PRJEB24112) | coral metagenome | biome: Coral reef; feature: Shallow seawater; material: Coral tissue | host: Coral | place: China: South China Sea | collected 2014 | reverse complement strand
ATTACTCATTGATCATCGGCAATAATCAATGACTAATCAACTGATTACCTATCGACTCCTTATTGATTACTCATTGATGTCATCGATTAGTTATGTCTGGTACAAATCATGGTCAGGTGGCAGCAATGGACACGGTGCAGTGACTGGCGATGATAGGCTTTTAGGAGACAGTGATGGAATTGCTATGAATAGTAATTGTGACTGCACCAAAGTCAAAACCTCTCCATATCTTTTTCGATCTTGCTAGGGCTTCCAATGTTTGCAAGGCAATGCAAAACAAAGAATTCTTTTAAAAAGGAAGAAATTTGGCTTGCCATGCATCCTAAAAGAGTTTCGAGACTGTAGCATTCCAAATACACTTTTCAAGTTTGGAGAGAAACAGAGGACACAACTGTCAAGAATTGAGTTTTGAACTTCAGTATTTTCGAGTTATTGAAAAACGATCTCGTTTATATGAAAGGTGAGCAAGTGATGGTGCCTTCAGGCGGAAAACCCCCCTTGCCTCACACGGTAAATGCTTTACTTACAAAATGCTTTTTTATCCAACAAAAGAAACACTCTTTACATTCCACATTGTAAGGTTTTTAATCACATGCCCGAGACTTTCACATGTAGTCTTAGTATGTAACGAACTCATAAGAAGCTGAACCAAAGTTTAGTTTTACGAATTTTAAAATGACGAAGAAGTCATCAACCGCCGTGTCGTTTAAAATTACTATCACTAATTTTTAATCTTACTATATGGAAAACAATTAGTCAGCTGATTTTCATATTTCATGGGGCGGTGGTGGGTTTTACTCCAGTGGAGGAAATAGTGCACTGGTCAAGGACGAAGAGGGCCGAGGATGAAGGGTTCCTACCGGGAGGGGCGGGTGGAATATCTGCGGATGGCCATACAAGCGGTGGTTTTGGAGGGTGGAAGTGTAGAGGATGATGAGTGGAGTTTTCTAGACGAGCAGAGTATCGAGTTATCAGCCCTTAAACTCAGGTAGCAGATTGCTGCTGGAATTAATGCCTTGTAAGTAAGAAGTAGAATGTTGAACTTGATTTGTTTTGATGTAGGAAGCCAGTGAAGATCGAAAAGGATGGGGTTGATGTGATCGTACTTACGGAAACGTGCAATCAGCCGAGCGGCTTTCTGATGATGTGCTTAGGGACATTATACAGAGGAAAATCATTGCTATAATCTCGGTCTCGGTAGTTTTTTTGAAGATAGAAATTTTCTTACATGAGAAATGTTGAGGGGTTGAAGCATGTGCAGATGGGGTTGACTTGAGGAATCATTTGTGATAGTGTTGTCGAAGATGGCGCCAATATTTCTTGGAAATGTAGACGGAGGAATTGTACTAGCGAAGTGGAGGAAGTGACTGTTGTGGGCTATGCTTTGAGTAGAGGTACAGAAGTTCAGTTTTGTCTTTTGTCTTCTTTGTTTAGTTTTAGTTTGCTAAGAGACATCCGGCTTGTCGACTTCCGACAGGCATTTCTGTATTTTGGCGAGACTGTGGGTTTGTTCCATTTTTTTCACTTTTTGCTGGTTTTTCAAACGTTTCAAAAAGAACAAGCAACTGCTCTTGTTTTTCACCAGTATAAAGTTGTTTTGGCTCCTTTTCGACTGGCCATGTCAACAATGTCACGGACCTCGTTATTCAAAAGTTCAGGCTGCTTATCTCAACCGATTCAAGACATGCGGATGATAACAAAATTCTAAGGAAAAGAAGCAAAATTCAAGCTTATTCTTTGTTTGAACAAACGGGTACGGGTTCCATGGAGAGGCGGCAGTATCTCGGTGTTATTTTAATTTGAATATTCTATTAATATCATATATTTATAAGGCCTCGACTACACTAGACCAGTGGAATTTGGAAACGAATCGGTGTCGCACTGAAAACTCATCAAATGGTTTTTGTCCACACAACGCCGGAGGAATACAAAAACACATTTTTTTTTACTGGACATTTTGAATTTGTGTTTGAAGGAAACTCGGTCAGGGAAATCACGTGATTATAGTGACGTCATCGTTTTCGAAAAGCTCCGTTTCAAAATGTTTTCCGTCCACACGAAAACGAAAAGCCGTCGTTTTGAAATTCCTTCAGATTGAAGAACTTTTTCTAGTTTAAGTGATTAGGGTCTGATTAGTGTGGACTAGTGTGGTTGTTTTCAAATTCCTCCAGTGCAGTGTTGACGGGGCCTAGCTAAAAGGTGTACTTTTAGCATTTTTAGCCGTTTTAAAGTGGAGCTTTATGTTAAGTGTAATTGAGGCTTACAGTTGACTTATTAACTTTAAATCTTTAAAATGTAGTTTAGCTTTTCATAACTCAGATGGTGTGAACGGTACCTAACATTATCATAACTAGTACTGGAAACTAAGTGCGTCCATTAATATCAATAAAAAAGTTATCCAGTCATTTGTTTGCTTCTGTTTTAGAAATTTCCGTGCGACTTTTACATGATTATTACACTTTAACTTAGTCCAGAGAGCTAATAACGAAAATGAACCAATCAGATTGAATGATTGTTTTGTTGCCAGTCCATTTCCAGGTATTGGACCGGCAACTGTCCCGATAAAATGATCCCACTTGTTTTGTTGACTTGTAGTTTTATGCCCACTTTTGTAAACAAATTAACTTGCATGCAAGAGATTCTTTTTCCTCCACATAAACGTCAGACGTTAGTAAACGCGTTGTCGGATCTTGCTCAATAGCAGAATTACTGAATCCGAGAACGTCGGATTTTTTCAGAACATTTTCAGTGGTGCAAGAAATGTTTTTATTTACAAGGCTTCCTCGGGACCGCAGTGGGAAAAGAAATCGGCCCTTGGTCTTTGTTGTGCGGACGCAGCACTTGGTCCTTCCAGCTGTCGTGTTAGACCTCGGGCCGATATTCTCTCTCTCATTGCGACCTCCGCGCTTGCATTTCCAATGCATTTCCAAAAATATTAACAAAATTCAACCAGGAGCCATAATCGATTATGGCTTCTGTATCAACTTAGTAAAAACTTAAAAATGCATGTCATACTTAAAACTGATTGGCTCATAAATGGCAATTGCAGCTGGAGTTCTCTGTTGCCATTTTTTTGCGGTGGCTATGTTTTCCATTGCCTAGGTAACCCCAGTCAGTTACAGAATCAATTTAAGAAACAAAATGCAAAGTAAATATATTTGCCTTTCTACTGGGCATACTCCCTCTTTGATTGGACCAAACGCTTAAAATCAACTATCAATGGAACACGAGGCAACTATTCATGGTGGTATAACATCTTCTCTTTAACCCCTCCCTTCTCTTCTAACCTGTACCTATCTTTTTCGTGAATACATTTAAGTTGTATTAAGGGTCCTTAGGATTTGCCTGACTATTAATTATAAATCGTGCCATGTCTTGAATACGACGTCTGATTAGCAGCGGTAACACGTCGTCGCCAATACGTCAAATAAGGCCTCTGCTGAGTGTCTTCATTCTTCTCTGTCTGCACCTGCTCTTCTAGTCTTGTTTTGGTACAATATTTTCAGCCCGATTTGTTCCTTTCTTTCTCTGCGAGCCACAGTGAGACATCAATCAATAGTGTCTATCAAATATTAAGGTTACTCGCGTGGTTGTTTATATATCGATGATCTATCACATCCCAGATTCTCGACTTCATTTATTGAATGGTTACGATTTTTATTTTTGATGCATGGCATGACAGTGCAAACCAGCAATTCTTTGTCACATTGTTCGTACTGGATGTGTGTAAACTGTTCCGCTTTTTTACGTTTTCATTTTATCCTACTACTAGTTATGATGTCAAAGAATTGCAGGGCTTGTGGACAAGTGCGAGCTCGTGTGATTAAATGATCTTTGTAGGCACGAGGTTATACCAAGAGATTTGCACAGCTTGTTCACAAGTCTTTCAATTCAGAGTGAATCTCGCTCTTTACCATGAACACAGTTATCGATCCCTGACTTTTTCTAGACGATCCACCACCAAATTAAAGGTACAACGAAACCCGTTGCTAAAATATTCAGACAAACTTGCAATCGTCTTGGAAGTGACTTCGGCCTTCAACACCAAGTAATCTAATTTCATCGAAGTGAAAACCTTTATCTGTCAACACGTCTTTGAAGTCTGATCTGTCGAAACTTAAGAACACACTTTACACCTCTCTCCCCTCCATCATGATTGATTTCTGAGCATAAGCAGATGTGTTGGGAAAAGTTACGCATGCGTTACTGGATGTCTGAGATAATCAGATAACAAAAATCGGATAACAATTTGGAGGAAATTTGACATTTGAACTCATGCCCTGTCGCAAATATACGGCCGTGGACCTGAGGATGAGACGTTTATTCTACCATGCTTGATCGTAAGTAAACAATTTGATCACACTGGGTCAAAGCTGTCATATAATGATCTTTTTAAATTTAGCTGTTTGAAATTTGAGGTGTTTGGTACATCTAGTGTTTTTGTAAGTCAAACGCGACTCTCGCTAAATTAAAGGCTCCTTCTTGCGAAAAGGTGATTGGAATCGTGGCGTCGAAATGAGCTGATTAGTTCGTACTTAACAAGATCTATATGAGCACAGACATATAGATGACATCATTAACACTTTCTTGGGGCTTCTTTTTTATGTTAAACAAGTAGATTCCATGTAGCCGTGCAGTGCATCTGTTCAGCAACAGATCACAGAAGACGTCAAAATGTGGTAAGAACATCAGTGACTAAACTGTTCGTGTGCTCGTGTGCCACGTTTTTGTTCTTAAAACATTTTGCCGTGATCTGTGGTCAATAACTAAACAGATGCACGGAAACATTGAAAATATTTGTTAGAGATAGCAATTAGGTGAACTATCCCACTACTGGATGTTTTATCCTCGTTAAAGATTCTTATTAAACTGTTTTTTTTTTTATCTAGTCCACGTGTTCACACCTACGTCCATGACCAACGATGGACTCTAAACCGCTTTCCTTTCTCATCGAGGACAATAAAAAATGTCTTCGTTTTCCCCGTCCTTCAGATCATTTCATGACGCGAGAAAACAAGCGACTTGAAGGCCATGTTGTCAAACGATTGGAGTCAGTTACTTTGATGTCGTGCAGCCATTTGTGCTTAAGACATGAAACACCTGGTATATTTCCACGAATTTTAAAGCTCTCTCCAGAGAGAATGGGAGAGGAACTTGTGGGTTGAACAAACACGGAGCCATCAACACTGACAGAGACTTCCACGAGCGACAAGGAGTCACTTTTTCTATGCTTCAGGGGGTAAAATCAGCATAATTAAACAGGTATAGTGAGACACTAGAAAAGTTTTCAGACAAAAGACATTTAACAATACCATCATCATCATCATCATCATCATCATCATCATTTATTAGAATAATTTCCATAACATGTTACACAGAATATCCACACGGTTTTAGGTTTTCCACGTGTATTCTTTATCAACTAAACATAAGATGTTCTCTTCACAAATCTCTTTCGCTCGATTCTCTAGCACATGGTTTTTCGCTTACGTCATACGACATCTACGAGAATGTCCAGTCCTTTGGCGCGCGAACGCCTGACACTTAACATAAATTCCTCTACGTAACAACGTAATTTCACTACTTAACACTTCCCCCTAACTTTAAAAAGAAATGTCATCCGTGACATTTAGCATGCGATACAAAAATATTCCTCTACAACAGCGGCTTGTGTTAGGATTGTTCAACACGTAAATCCTGGAGTGGGGTGATCAGGCCCAGCTCCTTACAGGCCACTATCACAGTTTATCTCTCCATACGAATGTTCATGATTCTGTATCACAAAGACTATCTCTGGATAGTTCTCTCAGCATTCATAAAACGAATGTTTAAATACACAAAAGAAACCTAATTTTTTTTGTTTCTAAGTTCTCTGAGCAAGAAGAATGTATTACACGGGTTATTGTCTATCTGTACTGGAATGGTTGATATGGCACTTCCCATTGTGGCAATTGAGGCACAGCTGGATAGGGCATCCCATAGGGCATCATCATATTTGCCCTCCAGAACATCATGGGTACTGCAGGTGGAGTTAAAGCGGTCATTGGTGGTGGCAGCATACCGTACTGATTTACTGGTGGCGCAGGTATATAGGGTACTGGTGGTGGTATTCCAAACTGGTTTATCTCAGTAGATGGTCCTGCATTAATCTCTCGTACGTAAGTTGGGTTCCCAGGGCTGTCATATGTTAGCCGTTTGGGTCCTTGTCTTACCCGCTGAGGGCGACCTTGGTTACTAGCATCCTCCTCCATGCTTGTTTCTCCACCGATGGCTTGAGGTGTTTCAGTCGTTGGTACTTCATCAGGAGAATCAGTGATGGTAGCACTAGCCTCCATTTCGCCTGGCACCTCATCAGAATTAGCATTTGGGGAGTTTGGTTCTGCTCCCGCTGCTTCTTTGCTTGCAGACCGTACTTGTATCTGGGATTGATCATTGCCATCATGTCCCCGTGATGGGTAATGAACTGAAATTTCGGGAAGGTCATCATCGCTGTCATTTCCATCGCTATGCTCGTCCTGTATCAGCTGCCGGCTCTCATCGCAACGATGAAGGGTTGGTGGTCTCAATTTTCCTACGGAAGGGAGCTCCTGCCACTGTTTAGGTGGAAGATGGTCACAAGGAAGTAACAGATTTCGATGTAAGGTACGAATCTGTCCCTGGCCTGATTCTGGTCTCACGTCATACACAGGGCTTCCCTCCCCTTTTCTTGCAATCACCACATGAATCTCATCTTCCCAGAAGGCACGGAGCTTTCCAGGTCCACCGCGAGGGGTAAGGTTGCGTACTAGGACACGATCTCCCACTTGCAGTGCTGAAGATCTCACTCGTTTGTCGTAATTCCTTTTTCCTCTAATGGCACTTTTCATGGCAGATTTTGATGCAAGTGAGTAAGCTTCTTGCATGGCAGTCTTCCATTTGGTCACATACTCAGCATGTGATCTGGCTCCCGTTTCTGGCTTGAGGTCAAAGATTGCATCAATTGGTAGTCGAGGGCTTCGACCAAACAACAGGAAAAATGGAGAAAAACCAGTTGACTCATGGACAGTGCAATTATATGCATGAATGAGCTTGTTCACATGGTCCTTCCAACTGGCTTTGCAAGTTTCAGGGAGAGTTCGCAGCATATTTAGTAGTGTGCGGTTCATCCGTTCGACCAAACCGTTCCCTTGTGGGTGATACGGGGTAGTTCTAGAATGCATAACTCCAGAAAGTTCCTCTAACCGCTTGAATAAACGATTTTCAAACTCCCCTCCCATGTCATGATGAAGCTTCTCTGGAAATCCAAAACGTGGGATAAAGTCATTGAAGATCCGATCTGCAGCGGTAACAGCGGTTTTGTTCCTCGTGGGATATGCTTGAGCATACTTAGTAAAGTGATCTACCACAACCAGAATGTACTCGTAACCCCCTGAACTCCGCTCTAGATGTACAAAGTCAATGGAGAGCATTTGAAGAGGAGCTGTTGTGACAATTGGCTGTAATGGTTCTCTTGTTGGTAGATTTGGACGTCTCTGTTTCAGACAGCGGCATGTATGATGGATAAAGTTGTCTATATCCCTCCTCATATGAGGCCAATAAAATCTCTCACGAGCCAATGCTAGCACCCTCTCAACACCAAGATGACCCATTTCTTCATGGAGTTCACGATACACAGTGCGTCGGAATTTCTGTGGAAGAACTATCTTCTGATTACGATACAGGATACCACTCTTCTTGTCTACATGAAGTTTGTGCCACTCATTCAGGAGCTTCCGAACCAAGGGCGGTTCCCTTTGCTTCTGCCCGACTGTCGGCTTCTGGTTTGTTTTGATGACTTTCAGAACACGCCCAATGTGAGGATCTTGTTCCTGTGCTCTCACTATATCCACCACTTTCACCTGATTGCAGCTTGCTGGTGACAGAATATCCATCTGATGGAGCTCCCCGTCGTCATCAGTCAGGGCCATCAACCAGATTGAGTCCCCACTTGACAATGTCTGAATTCCACAGATTGAGGCCTGCAAGCTCTCAGGAACTACCCTCTCAGTACAACTATCCATGTAGTCCTTGAAGTCGGCAGGTATCCTGGAAAGGCTATCAGCATCAGTGTTTAACTTGCCTGGTCTGTATCGTATTTCAAAGTTGAAGTCCGCGAGCTCTCCAACCCATCTCAGTCCTGTGGCATTTAACTTGGCAGACGTTAACACATAAGTTAAGGGGTTGTTGTCTGTGTATACGACAAATTGAGGGGCGTAGTAGAGGTAGTCCCTGAACTGTTCTGTCACTGCCCATTTTAAAGCTAGGAATTCCAGCTTGCCTGAGTGCATATGATAGTTGCGTTCTGATGGAGTCAGAGTTCTTGATGCATAGGCGATTACTCGCGTAGAGCCATTCTGTTCTTGGTACAAGACCGCACCTAGGCCATCCTGGGACGCATCAGTATGTACTATGAATGGTGCATCATAATCTGGATATGCCAGCAGAGGGGGTGACGTTATGTGATCTATTAAGACTTCTAATGCTGACTGGTGCTGGGTCTCCCACTGCACTGGTGATGAAGATGGTACTTGCGCACTGTTTCCCCTGGGACTATGTTTAGTGGAGGTGACATTCCTCTTCTTTTGCAGGTCAAGGCTGAGAAGATCATAAATGGGTTTTGCTGTTTGTGCAAAATTTTTGATATGGCGACGGTACACACCAAGTAGACCCATAAGTCTTCTCACTTCCCCAACTGTTCGTGGTTTTAAGTTCTTCATTGCAATCACTGCACTTGTGGCTTTGGGATCTATTTGGTACCCATCCTGAGAGATAACTCTTCCAAGGAAAGACACTTCCCGTTTGAAGAATGCACACTTTCTAGGTTTTAACTTTACGCCATGACTCTTCAAGCGACGGAGAACTTTACGAAGGTGTTCAATGTGTTCAGAAAATGTCACTGAAAATACTATTACATCATCCAAGTAAGGAATACACATCTCGTCGCGGAGCTCTCCGAGGCAGTTCTCCATAAATCTCTGAAAATTTGCTGGCGCATTCATGAGTCCGAAGGGTATCCGAACCCATTCGTATAACCCCCATGGTGTAACGAAGGCTGTCAGTGGTTGACTGTACTTCCCCATGAACCCCTGGTGGTAGGCTTTGCCTTGGTCCAGGACACTAAACCATGACTTGCCCCCCAAACTGTCCAAAGCTTCCTGGATACGAGGAATCGGGTGACGATCTGGAACAGTTTTCTTATTTAATTCTCGGTAATCTATGCATAGTCTCATTCCACCATCTTTCTTACGGACACAGACAACACTACTTGAAAATGGGGATGTAGACTTCCTGATGAAACCTCGGTTAAGCAGGTCCTCGATATAGCCTTTAACTTCTGGATAAAGCGGACGGGGTATGGAGAGGTAATTTTTCTGAACTGGCTGGTCACTAGTCATCTTAATATCCATTTCTAACTCCGAGATGCAGCCAACATCATCATCACTCATTGCAAATGCATCTGCTTCCTCCAACAACAACTGCTGTGCTTGTTCCTTTTGTTCTGCTGTCAGTCCACTCAAATCAACGTCTGGTAACCAAGACAAGTTACTCTCACTTTCCTCAGTTAGTTTATGTTCTTCGCAGGGCGGTTCCTTGTCTGGAGTCAGCGTCTCTGGATCCTTGAATCTCACCTCAACAGGAGTCACCGAGCGAACTAACTGAAGGCGGCCCAGAACCACTCTTCCGGGTAGAGCAATGTCGTGATTGGTGTTGTTGGTCACATTGATGGATAATATGGTAGCATCACCTTCCTTCACAGTCGTAAGGGATTCATGTACTTTTAAGCCTGAAGGCCAGGCAGCCAATTCATCTGGTTCAAAAATTACCGGTGTCTTGCGGTGAACTGGTCCAGTGTTGGCACGACAAGGTAAACGGACAGTCTGTCCAGCAGGGACAATGTGTGACTTCTTAGTGGATTTAACCAGGCAAAGATCATCAGAATTAGTAGCACGTATGATGCCTATCAAGGCTTGTATATCACTATCTCTACTTTGGTGGAAGCTTTTCATCATCCTTCCTAGCAATTTGTCCCCATCCACCTCACCTTCAGTGTTCTTGACCATTAGCTCTATGACATTAAAACCAATTATGGGCTGTTCAATGTCCTCCTTCGTTACTAAGAATGGAACTCTTATTTCTGCCTCGTTTTCATTTGTCAACCTTACACCAATCTCTACCCATCCACAATAAGGAATATCAGTTCCATTTGCTGCTTGCAAACTAATAGAACCATTAGGACCAAGTAACTGTTCAATATCTCGTGTTTGGACGGATGATAGCTGGCTCTTCAGAAAACGTTCAGACACAATAGAGACCTGGGCTCCAGTGTCCCATAAAACTTCTAAAGGCTTGTCATCCAGATAGCACTGCACTGAGCATTTCTTTCCCACCAGCTTGGCTATACGCTCTTGTTGCCTTGGGGTAATATGGCTAGCATACACATTCTCATCTTGGGTATCTCCTAACCCCTTTTCTTTATGAGCTCCTCTCTCAGAGAGTTCCTTAATTGCCTTGCACAACACCCTATGTTTTGGTCGATGAGCCTTCTGGCAACCCACAGAACAGTACCACACAGACTGGCACGCTGAACACTGTAATAAATGTGTATGGTAATCAAATTTTAGGCAACCACTACACTGGTGGGACTTCTCTTCCTCTGGTGAGGCTACTCCCTGTCCCGCGGGGGTAGCCTGGGTGCGTTTCCCGGAGGACTTCTATACTTGGTCTGACAATAGCGGGCAATGTGATTTTGGCCACCACAGAGATAGCAGTGTGGGCAACGGTCGCCTTCCCTCTTTCTCCTACACTCTTGACAACCAGGTGACCTTGCTCCCATTGTCACTCCGTTTCCGGGACGAGCAGGCCTTGTGGAGTCTGCTTTCTGGCTAATTGCTGCTTCACGAAGTGTCTCAACCTCCGACCGCACTGAAGCCAGATCTGCTTGCACGGCTTTCAGGGTTGCTAGAATGTGCTGATCCTTTTGCTGCTCTTTCTGCTGTTCTTTCTTTGTACTTGTATCAGCTGAACTCTCTACTGTGTACACCTTAGCAGATTTCCCCTTGCTTGTAAGACTAAACTTATTACTTCTTTCTGTCTCTGCAGATATAGCTAGGCTCATGACTTCTATGAGATCTTCATCTGCAACTTGAGGGTCTTGGGTGAGCGGTCTTACTTTTGCACGAATGGTCTCATCAGCCAAACCTGTTTCCAAGGCATGAAGGAATAGACTCTGCACTGAAGAGGCATCATACTTGATCCCACTACCAGATTCTTTTGAGGCACTAATTACCTTTTGCCTTATGGTGAGTGCTCTCATCAAAAACGACTGAGGATCTTCATTGGGTTGCTGGGTAATGTTTGTTAACAACTGGTAAAGTTCTGTTGCATTCTTTTCATGGAAATGGAAGCGAAGAATTTTACGCAGCCTTGGCAGGGTGAGCTCAGTCATGTTCTCTAAATAACTTCTCAGTTGTAAACCTGGCTGTACAGCACGTACCACAGCACTAACAACTTCTTTATCTGCATATCCCTTTGCAAGCCCGGCTTCTATTTGGGAGATCAATGCCTGATAACCCAGCTTGTCTTTCTGTCCAAGTTCACCCACCACTCCTAGAATTTTAAAATCCCTGCGGAATATGCTTTGCTCAACCCCCTTCACAGGAAAGTTAATTGTACCCTCGCCCTTTACTGGATCAGCAGATTTCTCTTTCTTTATCTCGGCCAGTTTCTCTTCGACTAATTTCTGTTTGGATTCTAAATCACCCAGTTCCTTGTGGAGCTGTTTTAGGTCACCCTTGGTTTCTAATTCTTCTTGGCCATACTCATGTTCCATTCCCTCGAGTGGCGGAGGGCCCAAGTGAGCAATTAATCCGTCAACATAATCCATTTGGTCATCGCCAGTTAATTTCTCAAACGAATCCTCAATTTTGTGTCTGATGGCCCGAATAACACTCAATTTTCCCTTGCCCTCTATTGCCGACTTTTCAACTTCCGCATGAGGAGCAAATTCACATAATGCATTCAAGTCCAGCGACAAAATTTTGCGATCCAGGAGAATCAGTTTTTCCTCCGCCATTTTGTCTTACTTGTAATCAACACGATCAGAAACCCACAAAATCCACTAACTAAAACAACGTTCCTACCTTTCACCAGCCTCACAAATGCGTTCCACTACCTTTTTCAGCAGCTGCCCATAACAAACGCCCTTTCACACCACAATCCGTCGCATTCTTCTCGCCTTAAGTCCTCCAGTGCAATCCGCCATGGGCTTGAACATGCAATGGCGGCGGTCCACATAAAGTCCTCGCACGAAGTGATCAAACAAGCATCAATACAGGCAAATCCATACAGTTCCGTCGAAAAATCCTCCCGGACAGGCCCCCAGAAATGTTACACAGAATATCCACACGGTTTTAGGTTTTCCACGTGTATTCTTTATCAACTAAACATAAGATGTTCTCTTCACAAATCTCTTTCGCTCGATTCTCTAGCACATGGTTTTTCGCTTACGTCATACGACATCTACGAGAATGTCCAGTCCTTTGGCGCGCGAACGCCTGACACTTAACATAAATTCCTCTACGTAACAACGTAATTTCACTACTTAACATGTGTGTGTGTTTTTTTTTTCGGCTAGTATTTAAACTACTCGCTCGTTCTGAAAGGCTTGGTTATCAATGATGGCAGGGACCATTTACGAAACGGAAATCAGCGACGGCTCGTAGACCGACTCAGTGATAACGATCCGTAAACAGACCCACTTGTAAACCATTTTTTTTTGTAGGAAGAATTGATAAAAATGTCATTGTCCTGCTCAGGGTCAGTCCGTATAGTGAAAAACTGTGACCTCGGGCTTGATAATTCTGGCCTCGGCCAGCGGGCTCGTGCAGCATTTTCAAAACCTCGGTAACACATTTTTATCATACGGACCTCCCAGCCGGCTAATAACATATATTTATTTAAATATAAACAATCTTTTATCATTCCCGCTATTGACATGCGTGTTCTGCTTACATTACACTAATTTATTCTTTAATAAAAGTGTTTATTTTCCTCGGATGGAAATTAAAAGCTTTTTCCTCCCGCTCATTTATGTATCATTCTTTAATTGTTTTCATCATCTTGAGCTGGTACAAAAGTGGCCTAATAGAGCTTTTACATTAATTAGGTTTTGAAATTTTTTTTGGTCGTGGCGCAATGCTGTAAAACACACAAACAACAGGAGTGGTTTCTCTGTTTCCAGTATTATGGAAACCATCACTGCCGGGCTACATACATTAGCAGTGGACCTGACTAATTGTGTCTTTTGCTGCTTGTCTCACTTCTCTGATTTTCCAACAATAGAGAATAGGGTTGAGAGACGAGTTTAGGTATATCTGAGTTACCGTAGCCAAATAAACAGCCTCAATCGATTTTCCATTCGACATGACACTTAATCTAAATATAGATACGATAAAATAAGGAATATAGCAAGCTACCAACACCATCTGCACCCATGCTATGCTAGAAACTGTCTTCTTGT
>OFEQ01000028.1_pt1 | contig 13543 bp, 6 predicted proteins | sample 1521141 | NCBI WGS metagenome assembly OFEQ01 (sample SAMN04272335, study PRJEB24112) | coral metagenome | biome: Coral reef; feature: Shallow seawater; material: Coral tissue | host: Coral | place: China: South China Sea | collected 2014 | reverse complement strand
TTATAATTAAAGATAAGTAACTCGATCAGCACGTCTTTTTCAAAGGACGGATCGCGAGTGCTTTGGTTGACCGCTCAGCTGCTTTGTGCTCAATATCTACCGGAGTTTTAGTCTTTGAGTTTGAGAGATGAAGCTTACCTTGAATTCCTTTTTTCAAGCTGTGAGGTACGCTTTAGATGTTACTAGTTACGACAGCGTATTTTTGAAAGTCAAACAGTTTAAGATCCTTGAAGCTTGTATGTTACGGAAACATGTTATTGGAGTCCTTCCAACGGGTTATGGGAAGTCGGTAATTTTTCACCTTCTTCCTTACATGTGGGACTACATATGGAATGATAAACGAGAAACGAGCTCGAGCATTGTCATTGTCATTTCGCCCTTGAATGCACTTATTGAGGACCAAGTCAATAGTTTGAAGGAAAGGGGAATTAAGGCTGGTGTGCTGCGTACATCTCGTGCAGAAAAAATTAATGCCGCTAATTCTCAGAATGATGAGAGTGGGTCAGAGGATGAAAATGAAGTTTCTGTGGCATCGGAAAAAAAGCCCAACTACTGTATCAGTGAGCCTGAACTATTCAAATGTGTCCAGGAAGGAGAATTTAAGCTTTTATTTACTCACCCAGAGGCTTTTATATCGTGTAAAGATGGTAGAAAAGTCCTTCAGTCAGATTTATACCAAAATTGCGTTACATTTTGTGTCATTGACGAAGCTCACCTGATAAAGGAATGGGGCTCAGAGTTCCGCCCTGATTTTGGAAAGTTAGCCAAACTTGGGTCACTGTTTCCGACCGCACCTATTCTAGCGTTAACAGCTACTGCCCCCAAAGAACTTGTAAAATATCTGAAAGTGAATCTTCAACTCAGGAATCCGATGGTACTCGTAGGAAATTTGGACAGAAGTAACATTTTTATTTGTAAAGAAAAGAGAAGGCCCTCATCATTTGGAGTAGACAGTTACAACGACATTTTGGTACCCATTGCTGAGGAACTAAGGATGAAATTAATCAACTACCCCCTTACCATCATCTACTTGCCCTTGAAATGGTGCGGGTATGCTTTCAAGTTATTTCTTACCGTGCTCGGTGAGCAGAGTTTCTATCCGATAAGCGTGGACAAAAAACCCGAAAACTGCCTGTTTGCGCAGTACCATACGCCACAGACAGACCTAATGAAAGATGAAATTCTTAAGCAGCTAACCGCGACGGAAGTTTGCAAAATTCGAGTTGTCTTTGCCACAGTAGCAATTGGGATTGGCGTAAACATTCCTAAAGTAAGACATGTTATTCATTTAGATGTTCCTCGGACTGTAGAGTCGTACTACCAAGAAATTGGACGAGCGGGTCGGGACAACCAACCGGCCAAAGCAACACTACATTACAATGGTAGTGATATAGCTTCCAACAAGCCTGGCATGACGGACGAAATGCGGACCTATTGCAAGCTTGCCAACAGCTGTTTGAGAGATTATGTTCTAACTTACACGTTCAAGTCGCCAACCAATACGCGGGCAACTTTGTTGTTCCAATTGCAGTATCAGCGAGCAACAAGACACTAAAGAAGCACAAGTCACCCATCTTAAGAAGTCCCCTGAGCAAGATCAAGGAGCTGTGAGAAGGGTATCTGAAGAGGAGCGAAAAGAGATCCGTAAGCATTTATTAAAATATCGCCTCCACCTTGGCGCAAACCGCAGGAGGTTTGGTCATATTGATTCGTGCACTGGTTTCACAGTTAAACTCATTGACAATGTGGTCTCAAAGTGCAAATTTTTATCCTCAACAGAAGAAATTTTTTCCTCTTTTCAGATATGGGAGAGATCACACGCAGAGGTTGTTTTGCAAGTGATAAAAAGCGTGTGTGACGAGTCTTAAAGCGCTTACAAAAAGTGAGGACTAGCTGGTCTGATTTTGAAATGTGCAGGAGAATATTTTTCAAACGTTTTCAACAAAAAACCAACACTGCTTTGCAGAGAATTTATAGAGATACACTAGTCTGGTAAACAGATCTGATCGATTAATAGAGAAATTTTCTTTATGAATCAGGGGCTTGTCTTTTGCCATTTCTGACAACTAAGCAAACGTCCTTACTTTATGGAAAACACTCTCTCGTACTGCATTTCACACATAAAATCAAAAATTTTCGTAAACAGAAGAGATTTGACATAGAGGGAATTTAGCCAACATGTCACTGGTCCCAGGAGGAGTACTTCAAATTTCAAGAGACGAGGATAATCGATCAAAAAATTTTTCTGGGTGGCTTGATTAAAGTAGGGAGTTTCTGGGTATCAAAAAAAGGAAAGGTTCATTGTGGGAAAATAATATATTAGGAAGGGGGAGGGTTGATTTTTGCCCCCATTCGATCATCTCGTCACTTGAAATCCATAGTATTCCCCTATGGCTCACTGGCATGGTGGTTTGCTTCCTTTAATGAAACTTGACTTAGGGAAAGGGGTCCATTTACTATCCAGGTCCCAATTGTTCAAACGTTAGCTAACACGTAGCAGTTTATTCACAAAATGCTTGGGTGGAGGGGGCTACTCAACAAATGTTTATGTGGGGAGGCTCTGCCCCGAGGTCCAACCCCTTACCCTTTATATACCATTTTTCATGTAAAAGGCAACCCTTTCACATACCTTCCCTCCCCCAGGAAAATGCTACGACCATTGCATTATTCAGTGGGTGTAGATTTATGCCAGTGATGGATGGAATTATCCATTGTTTGAACAAAAAGGGCCAGATGGTGAGCTTTTTATCCCTTTTAACTAAAACTAAATTACAAACAGTGATCATGACTAGCTGGCTTAGGTAATACTGCTATTCCGCTCACGGATTCCCTAAAACACCTTAGCCTCCCTGGGCCTCATTTCAGTCATTCCACTTTCCATTTGGTGACAGCAATAATGATTATCTTACAAGAATTTATGAGGAACTAATTTCACATAACTGTTTCAATTTATATGACCAATCTTCCCCGTTTTACACAGCTGGGAATTTTCTTTGGTACACCAATCAATCCCCAAGAAACAATGAAAGGTTACTGTAAGTTTTTGTATTCTAGAAGGTAAATTATGTTAAAAGTTACAACCGAAGCTGAAAAAATGGAAGGACATTTAGCTGGGTTCACCATTTCAAGCTTGTATATACAAGAAAATTACCCTAATCATTTCTTCTGGAAGCTAAAAACAAAATCCTAAGTGCATCTATCCACTAATTTGCATGTTGTTAATCCAGAAAAACTCTACTTTGAGTCTATTTTCCCATTGAAGTTATATTTAGAAAATAGTGGCAAGACAGATGTAAAAGTATTAATAAGTCAGTGATGTGATGTCAACATCTGAATAAAGAAGTCAGTAAAATCCCATACAACACTTTATGGTACATATCATTCGTGTGGCTTTAATCTCAAACTCAAAATTCAGATTTTATCAACAAAATGAAAAACAGTTACAAGACTCTGGGACACAGATCCAGAGAAGCAAAGGTCATGTGTAACAGGGAGGGAATAAAATGTGGGTGTGCCTCATTTAAGGCATGTCTTGCAAGTTTGTATATGATGACATATGAGCTTAAAACAAATTAAATTGTACCTGATATTAATTTTGGAAGACAAAAACAGATAGAAAAAAACAAAGGAACTACAGTAGAGCCTAGTAACTCGAACTCTACGGGTGAAACGAAAAACAATTTGAGATAGCGAGGTTTCAAGTTAACGGGGTTGATGGCACAATTCAATTTGCCACATTAAAAATCGATAGTTGGTGATTTTTTAGCACTTCAGTGTTTAGTGCACTGTAAATTAAACTTATTTTATAAAAATGGTAATTGGGCATTTTTATGATAAAATGTGATTAGTTCGTTGCACCAATCAAACATCAAATGTATGTAGTGTTGACCACAGTGTTAGTTTTAGTGTTTTTACCGATTATAGAAAAGAAGAGCTAATGGGATGGCATCCACGTGGAGTTACAAGAACCAGAGCTCGAGTTATCGGGGTAAATTTCAGTGAATTTTTGATCAAGGGAAAGGAAATTTAGTTCGAGTTGGCGGGAAAATCGAGGTATCCGAGTTCGAGTTAACCGAGTAAAAATGACTGAAAAGTGGGGTGAAATCCAAGGGAAATAGGACTAAGTTTGAGTTAGTGGGAAGTTCGAGTTATCCGAGTTCGTGTTATTGGGGTTCTACTGTACTTACAATATATACAAGAGCAGCTATTACCAGTCCAGAGATCTTAAAAGAAGAAGAAGGAGAAGCAGTTCTAACTGTACTGCCGGCAGCTGTGTACTTGAATTGAGGAACATGATCACCACGGAGAAGCGTGAATTATCGGCGATCTGTCCTAAATGTTGCTTACTGCTTTTCAGTTACTTCTAACAGTACAGCAGGGTTTAAAAGAAGATCAAACAGGCATCCTTTCCACTTTTTAAGCCTCAGACTCTGTTCTCAGTTTCCACGAAGAACCCAGGGAGCCACCATTTTTGTTTTGGAAGGAACAAGCCAATGAGAGCGCACGTAAGAACGAGCAATAGAATGCACCAATCAGCGATCGTTTTAGTTCGCTGTGTGCCAGGGTCTTTCTCCAACCTCCGCCATATTGGAAAGCGAGAAGACCCTGGGGACGAGGTTGCGAAATCGCTAGCAGACAACCTCGTTCCCAGGGTCTCTCATCTTACCGCCCCGGAAGAGGATACCTGTTTTCTTGTTTTTTCTTGCAAACAAAATTAAAAAAAACTTGAAATCCGGACAGTTGTGCGTGTTCCCGCATTCATTCTCGTCCAATAGCCTTTTCCTCTCTATATATTCCTCATCAAGCACATCGGTGCCAGGGAAAACTTGTTTTTTAAAAAATTCATAAAAAATTTCCAACATTATGTGACAACCTGAAACTAAGCACAGACAATCTATAAGTACAAATCTCCATCATCCAGTTTGTGGTTTTCCTTTACACCAAAGTTTCATGAATTTTTGGCTCTTTACTTTTTGTACTGGCGGGAAAACAGCCATTTTACTCTAAAAACACAAAAAAATCGTTTGAAACTTTTTTTTTGCGGGAACCATGATCAATTATGATTCACCCGACTCCCATACCATTACCTCATGTTACCTCCGTTGAAGCAATATCGATTTTTGGAGTTATGAAAATTTTGCAGTGTACTTGCATGACAAGAACAGGATTCAAAGCTCAAGAATTGACGTTCAACTTTTTTTTTCCAACCACACGAGCGAGAATAAATGTAACTTTAGTTGTTTAAGATGGAATAAGCTAAATAAATTGACACATACTTACAATGCAATAAAGCATGTGTGACAAAAGTTTCAGCTAATTTCGAGAAATTTCAAGTGAGTTACAATGCTTTAAATTGCGAAGAGTCAATTTTTTTTCGAGGCGGGAAATCAAACACGACTTCAAATCAAAATAAAACTTGCTATTTCTAACCAATGTGGTTCAAAATTTATAGAAGAGTGTAAAACTGCATGGATAATGGCATGATATGTTTTTTTCCGCATTACCTTGCATATTTTGGGCGGTTTTTTAAGCGCAATACCAAAATGTGGCGGGAAATCAACCACCATCCATACTTTTGTCAGATTGACGCCTTTAAGGCTAGAACCTCCTCTAATTTTGATATTCCGTTTTGAAAATGTAGTATGTTTTGGCAATAGCAATGGAGACTGCTTCAGTAGATCAAGGTTGTCAGTGATTTAAACGGGTATTTAAAATTGAACTCTCAGTGTAACGACCAAAATAGGTAAAGTGTGTCACCCAATTAACAGTAAGTTTAAGTTATAACCTCTGTATTTTTTTTATCCTTGCCAGCGATGTTTCAATATGCATTCATTCTAACATTATACTGTTTACACCCGACATAAAACCTCAATTTAAAGGTCATTTGACGTTTGCATGATCTTGCCGTTAGACCGTTAAAGCTCATCAGGCGCAGGCGCAGTCTTTACACGAAGGTTTTAGAAGGGTTAACCGTCAACATTGAAGAGGAGAATAATTATCAATACTTCACGATCAAACGCCCATAGCCATCCCTAATAAGCCGTTAAATGGTAAATGACCGAATTTGGTCACCAATCGTCGCTTTTAACCGTCATTGAAGGTACCCTGCCCAATCGAGACGCACGGATACACAAAAAAATAGCAAAGAGAAAATATATATTCATTCAACTGAAGAAAAAGTTAACTGCCAGTCATTTTCTGATGATGGCGAGGTACTGTGCCAGATTTCAAATAATTTGGTTGAAAGCTACATATCAAATTAAACAGCATTTGCAAGCTGATGTATAGTTTGTGTAGCATACATGAAGGCATACAAGACAGACGATGGACTAGCGGTAAGTCACCTGTTTTTGATCTCTTAAGAAATGCATTATTTTGACCTTTAGCAAATTATATGAGGGGAAAAAACCACTGCAAAGGCTACATAACCACAAAGTGTACCTGCAGTGATCAATTGCCGTGTTATCTAAGCTTAATATGCCTACGAAAATAAGATCATGAACAGCACACGAAATCGATTTTCGCTTTGTAGTAAGATGGCTTTCAAATCATCGTCTTAACTTCAGTTATGTAGCTACGAGCAAGATAAAACTGCCCACCCCAATGAACGAATGCTGACAGGTTAGGTTAAGATCCATTCTATTGCCTTATAATAGTAAATGTTTATAGTTTTTTTTTTCCAATAAGATGAATCACTATTTTGGAACCAGGCCTCCCCTGATTTCCAAGATGGCGTAAGCTTAAAAGCCGTTTTACAACAATAAAAACGCTTTATGCCTGGCATTTTATTGGACTGGTCATAAAGTATTCAGTTTAATGTGATCTAACCTTTATTCACTGAAGGTGGGTCTTTATTTTTTTGCCCGAGAAGTATTGGTAGGCCATGCATTTTTCTGTTAAAATATGAGGGTGTCGCACATAAAATTAATGTTTATGACCAGTCCTTAAGGTATTGGAGTGCCAGTTGTTACTTTGTTGGAGATTCGGGAGGAGCTCTTTAACATTGGCATGCGTTTAATTTCGGGGTTTAATAGACTAGAGGGGTTAAAAAGTGGTGTGACTTTCGGGTAGGCGTTCCCTTATGACGGGCTGGTCCATTTGGAATTCTACGGTATTGACCTCTAGCAGACATCAAAATCAAGATTTGCATTTTCACTTGCAGAACTTTACTTGCTCGTCGATATTCTCCTGTGTACTTGTATATTGTCAATTGTGTGCTTTCCGAAAAAAAAATGGATGAAATGAGTAGATTGCTTCAACTGGCAAGCACAGGTGACGAAGAGGCTTTGAAAAAACTGAACCTCGACAAACCAGTTCAGTTGGTGTTAGACAAGCCTTACGCTAATGTGGGAATTATTAGGCTGACTGGAGAATATGAAGCCACCATGGCAATGATAGCTGCCGCGGACCGGCTGAAGCTTTGGACACTGGCCACAAGTTGTCGTAACAAAGTAAAATATCTCCAGTTTATCGCAAAGCAGTTTTGCAAGACAACCCTGGCCAACAAGCCTATACCTGGAGACACTGTTGCTGATGTCATGAAAGATCTGTTAGACGAGATTGATATAAGGAAGCAGCAAATTGACGGTGGAAAAAAGGCAGCTGAGTCAGATAGTGAAATGGAAATGGTCTTGAGGAAGAGCAACGAGAGGAAGGGTGAAGACAGCGAAAGAAAGGAAGGTCAAAGTGCGTCATCAGTTAAAGACACTGACAAGGCAATGGAAGTAGAGTGCGGGAAGGAAACAAGAAGCCTAGAGAAGAAGAGTAGCGAGATGGAGGTGGAAAGTCAGACTTTGTCATCAGATGGAGACATTGTTGAGAAGTTAGTGGAAGACAAAGAAGAAGAGGCGAGTGGCAAAGATAAAGAAAGCAAACAGGAACAGAAAGGACAAAGTGAAACTGGCAAACATTCATCGCCATTTGCAGCAGAAGACAAAGGGGCAGGAACGATTAAGGAAAAAGAAGACAGAAATCCTGCTAAGAAGGTAACAATCAATAATTCCAAGGTACGAAAGTGTCCTTTGTGTAAAGCAAGCGTTACTCACCTAAGAAGACACGTGGTCGCCCTTCATGTAAATAAAGGAGAAAGACTGGCAATATCACAACTTGAGTCCATACTCCAGGCCGCCATTCACGGGGAGGAAAAACGAGGAAAAGAACGAATAGAAAAGCGGCTAGGCAAGAAAGTTTCCTTCAAAGGCAGAGTCCGGGAAAAATGCCCACTGTGTGACAAGGCCGTGTTGGCACTGACAACTCATCTTCAGCGCACCCACAAGCTGAAGAAGGACGACTCCATTTATAAAAGCGCAATTCGAATTATCCGGCCATATGAGGGTAAAACGAAGGAAGTCAAGAGCTGCAAGAGGAAAGCAGACGATCAGCCAAAGGTCAGTCATGCTAAAAAGCGACCTCTGACCCCTCTAGGTGTACTCATTCAAGCAGTGGACGTTGAAAGTGATGAGAAAGATTCAGATTTTGAAATATCGAGTGATGATGAAAACCACAACTCATCTGAATCATCTGATTCCGTCATGATTATTCCACCTACTCCAGACAAGCAGGGAAGCCTGATGCTGAAAGCCAGCTTAGTCAAAAGGAAGATCACTGAAGAAGAAAATTTCAGCCAAGAGAGAGATGGGGTAGAAGAGAACGACAACATCGGGGACAAGCAGGATGAAGATAAAGGTTCAGATGATGAGAAAGAGGATGAGTATGAGAGTTTACAAGATGATGAAGATGAGGTTGCAGAAGATGATATTGGTGACGAAGAGTGGCAACAGTGGGCTGTGAAGGAATTCTACAAAAGCAGACCCAGAGGCTTTAGGCACCAACTTCTCAAGTATTTCTACGAGCATCTGCAAGATCTCGGTGCCGGAGCAAACAAAGAACGGCAGGCCGGCATCCACGCGCAAAATGTGCGAAAGCTTTTGGATCACCTTGATCCAAAGAATGACACCATTAGCTGCCTCATTGAGGATGGAGGCTTGCAGATGTGGAGAAATTGGGGAAAACCAATTCTAGAACAAAACAAAATGAGACCTGGAACTGTGAAAGCTTATCTTTCTTCAGTTGGAAAATTTCTGAAGTTTATTATTCAAAAGGTAGCAGACGAGACGAAAGGATTCCCAAGCATTGATGAGCGGTCTCTGCGTTTGGCTAACAATGTCCTAAATCGCCTTCCTGACTGGAGAACAGCAATTTCCAGAAAGTTCAGTCACAAGAAATGGGAGAAAGTTTTGGAGGTATCAAGACGGCTGCCCCCAGCATCTACTATTAACGACTTAATGTCAACCGAACCAGCCAAAGAGGCGATAACAATCCTTAACAAGAGCAGCACTGGACACCTCGTTAGTTCGCGAGAATTTATCACTGTGCGAGATTTTCTCATTGTTCGACTCGAACTAGAAAATGCGCAACGGCCAGGTCCCATGGAAACTGCCACAGTACCCAACTTTAGAGAGGCTGAACGAAGTGATGACGGCAGCTACACTATGTACTGTCCGAAACACAAACGATCCATTGACGGCCCAGCACGAATTTGCATGGATGCAGAAACTCATGCCAATATGTGTACGTATGTTGAACACGTGCGTGGCGTGTGTGCCGATGATAGTGAGGACGCCCTGTTTCTGACAGTGGAAGGGAAACCCTTTGATCAGAGCAACATCGGAAAGAGGGTAACCGCCTTTTGGTTCAAAGCTAAGCAAATTAAGTTATCGAGCACCGATGTTAGGAAGATAGCCTCATCAGCAACTTATGGTATGGACGTCGTCGAAAAGAGGGCCATTCACGAACACATGGCTCATAAAGAGGAAACGGCAGATCACTACTACAATATAGGCCATATCACAAAGAAGTCTGCCCGAGGTCACCAACTACTGAAAAAGACCCTTGGCTTGGATACGTCAGTGGCTACAAAATCAAACGCCAAGTCGGCAAATGCCACAAAGCTTGATGATGAGAACCATGAGGAAGAATTAGAGCCAATTATTCACGAAGAAGGACTATCCAGTAGTCAAGTAGAAGTCATCGAAATGCTGTTTTCCAGCCAAATAATATCTCAGGCCCAAATCACATTTGACATTGTGCGAGAAACCATGGCTGAACACATTGATTTAAGCAAATTTGCAAGTGATCCTAAGATGGTAAAGAAAGTCTATGACAAAGTGTGCTACCTGAGACGAAAAGAAAAGCAGAAGTTGGTTTTACCATCAAAGGAACCTGAGCCATCGTCAAGCAGAACAGCAGCATGGGTTAACAGCATAACTGGAGTGGAATCTACGTCTACTGTCACTAACTACCAACCAAAAGCGAAATGGAATAAGCCAGATGAAGAGTACGTTGAAAACTTCTTTGGAAAATATTCTGTGCGCCCAAACAAAGAAGAGCTGAAGTCATTATTCCACTCAAACAACAGCCTCAAGGAAATCCTTAACCGAAACGACGGTGACTTTGAGCGCTGCTACAACAAAGTAAAATACATATTCAAAAAGAGGGGGGCCAACAAATAGAAACGAGGAAAAGACATGACTGCTTTCAAGTAACCATATTTGAACTTTAGACAGTCTTGAGATTACAAGCACCACAAAAGGATAGACTCTTTCAAGCTAGAAATAGAACATGTTTTTCAAAACTGTGTACGGTCATTTACAAGTCATTTAAGACATATAGTGTATAGTCGTAAAATTATGAACCCTTATGAACTTTAAACCCTTTTAAGTGTACAGTCATTAAACAACAATAGGAGAAAAAAAAACAGGAAATACTATTGATGTAGCATGAATTATGAGTGTAGAGACGGCTGCTGCAAAAATAATTTTAGATTTAAAGCCGTGTATGGTCATTTACAAATCGTTTAAAGCTTACAGTGTACGGTCAAAATATTATAAAAGCAGAACGATAAAAAGAAAACAAAAAAAGAATTATAGTACGGTCTTCAAAGTATCATAGATTAATGTACGGTCACTCCCAAACTCGTTAAAGTGTACGGTCATTAAGTTAAAATACCTACCCCCAAAACAGGAAAGACTGTGAAGTTTAGTACATCGTTGAGTTTTTTTTAGTAAAGAGCACAATCTTTAAAGTAAATAAAAGTTATATTCTATGGTAATAAAGTTAACGAACACTTGCAAAATAGTGTTATGCGAGTAGAATTTCTGATATGTCTTAAACAACTCTGGTATGACACTTGTTATTTGTCTCGGATAAAACATCAGCTCGGGTACAAATCGTTGGGGTACCCCACAAATACATCAAGTGTCTCAGTTACCTGTTTAAATTTCTTTAGATATACTCACTGCATTATGTTGATAATTTTATCCTGTTTCATTTTGTTTGATTGTATTGTAATGGCATGTTAAAATATGGGGATTCAAAATAAATATGTTATTAATGTTGTTATCTTTGTTGTTGCTTTTACTATTGCACTGGGAAGTAAAATTCCACCCTGTTACCTTTCTTACCAACAGTTTCTGACCTTTCAGACCTTTCTGGCAACAGCTAATTGGGTTGGCTACTTGAAATACATGTATACAAGCCTGCAAAAAAACGACTTTTTGATGGCAGGAAAGTGAAAGCTAGCGATAAGAGTCCGGTAACTTTGATTTTGTAATGAAAATATCAACCTTACCACTTTAAAGAAATAGCTCAGATGGCCACCGAGGGAAATAGAAGACTGGAAGAACATTCTTAATTGTTTTATAAAATGCTCGTGGTCGATTACACACTAAATATTTAACCTTTGGTATATATTTCCGAGGTGATTTCTGAGGGAACCTGCTGAGAGTTTAGAAGCGAAAAAAAAAAACTAAAAAGCGACCAAAAAGTAGTCTAAAAAGGACATAATGCTATTGTTTGATTATTTAACTACGTAATTAAATAGAAAACCAATGATTACCGTTAAAACAGTTAAATCCTACAGCATTTTACTCCATCAACTATTATGGTGCCATCAAAAGGGCGGGAAATCAACCACCTGGCGGGACATCAACCACGCGGCGTGATATCAACCACACATTAAGGCGGGAAATCAACCAACGGCGGGGCATCAACCATAAACGGGGCGGGAAATCAACCGCAAGGCGGGAAATCAACCAAACGGCGGGAAAACAGCCAAAAATGCGGCGGGGTATCAACAAGCAAATGTCGCTTCTCTTGGTCTCCCCTTAACTGAGGGGACGTAACATGTGACATACACGGCGTGACAACCTAACAACCCTGAAAGTTTTGAAAAGGGTTGTGGGAAAATTTAAACATGGCGGAATTTATTGAAAAGTTGGAATCAGAAAAGATATGTTTTGTGGACTGTCATGCACATATATCAGCGAAAGATTTCAGTGAGGTAAAACATTGAGTAACAGTAGCAGAATGTAGGGCTAGTTCGGTCTACGTCATTCACCCGGACGAGGCAAAAAATTGTTCATGTACATTGTTGTGATAAAGAGTTGTGAAAAAGACCTTTTTGTTTTCAACTATCGAAGGATATCGATGTTGTGATTGAAGAGGCAAAGAAGGTAAGCTAGTTTATCATTTTGTATGTAGAAATGTGTAGTATATCAGTTTTTGTCTTTAAGGCTAATGGCCAAGTAAAAACACCAAGAGGTCCTGAAATTCTAGGAGGATCAACTACAAGAATTCAAATTGGGGTTTACCTCGGTGTAAGGAACCTGTGAACTTTTTCTTTGTTTTGTAGCTATTGTTAGGGTTAGGATCTATTATGTTGACTTCTTTGTATTCTTTGTTTTACGTCACTGTTAAGCGTTACAGGTTCTTACACCGAGGATGAGCCTTACATTCTCATCCCTGGAACTAGTTCCGTCCGCTCGATTCAATCTCTCCGCCATCACTTGTACTTCAAAATCAAATGACAAAGACCCTAGAGAGGTGTAGAGGATTGAATCATTCTCTACCTTTACATTCTTGCTTTTCCTACCTATTAATTAATAACTATTGTAACTGGTGATAACAGATGTTAATAAAATGTTGAAATGATTGCTTTTCTCTGCCGGAGTGCATAAGGGAGAATGAAATTTGGATTAAGCTGGCGCTGACCATTCTTTCACTATGTACCCTCGCATCATTACAACATGAATAAGGCCCCGTCTACACGTATCCGAATATTTTCAAAAATCGGAGATTTTTTTCTCCGTATTTGAAAAAATCCGCATCCACACGTTTTATTAACCTCGTATTTGCACGTGCACACGTATACGCAAAAACGATTCTAATACGCTAGACTTCACATATTGAGAATGCGCAGGTTACGAGCGCATGCGCCCTGTGATAAGCAAAGCCCCCGAAAAGCGAAGAGTTTGCCGCCATTGGGTTGAATGCCGCCATGTTTATGCTAATTTATGGCCGAGTGCACCGGACCCTAACTTTGACGTCATCGTATTTAAAACCTTCGTTTTCGACCTTCCACACCAATACGATAAATCTCCGTTTTTAAAAATCTAGCGTATTTGTGGCCGAAAACGTCGCTTACCTGTCGACGGGAGGTGCAAACGGAGAAAAAAGTCTCCGTTTTTGAAAATATTCGGATATT
>OFEQ01000027.1_pt1 | contig 13546 bp, 5 predicted proteins | sample 1521141 | NCBI WGS metagenome assembly OFEQ01 (sample SAMN04272335, study PRJEB24112) | coral metagenome | biome: Coral reef; feature: Shallow seawater; material: Coral tissue | host: Coral | place: China: South China Sea | collected 2014 | reverse complement strand
GTGACAGAACTTACCACTTTTACGAAAAGACAATAAAAGTAAATATTTCGCTGCTGAAACTTCTCTTTGGGCTGATTACAGTATTTGCTGGTACTATTAAGTTTTGTGTACATTCCAAATGTTTATTCAAAAGAGTTGTTAAAGATTTATAATTCAGTGTAAACAAACAATTTCCAGTTTGTAAGGGGCATTTTCATTGAAGTTGACAACGAGAAGACGTCTAAATTTAGTGTAAGGACAGCCAAAGCTGTGTAAATGTTTGGGAGACATACCACGCTCTTGTTCACCGGAAATCTGCAGCTGCGGTTCTCCTATTTCTGGTTTAATCGCAGAAAGATGGAATTCAAAGGTCAATTTCGTGTTGCAAAACCAGATTCATCTCCTCTGAGCCTTATCAGATCGACGCAAATTGTTTGTCTTTGTAATTGTACGAGGAAAATACGATCCTGCCTCACAACTTTAAAATCTGACCTAAAGTGCGAGGCAAAAGCCGGCTTTGTTTTCTTCTGCTGGAAATAAAAAAATGCCATAAAAAACAGCTGTGTCTTTTTACCGTGAATCACATTATCAAAAAGCACGCGAACTTCCTCGTAAAAATCATGCGACAACTCATTAAGTCAAGCAAAGGTTGTTATATCTAGGCACCGTGCGAAATTCGATGGAAACTGAATCATTGTTAACTCGATAACTTTTTTTCGTAAAAATATCCTAAAGATTTAATTACCTTTTTCCTGACTTTCGGCCTTCAGCCGGCTTAGGAGAATATCTTGCCCTATCTCGATGCGGCAGAATTTACCGAAGCTAAAGCGATTCAAACCAATTTAATCCCGTCAGTTAACCTTGAGAAGAACCGGGAAGCTTTAGAAGAAGTAACCGGGGTCGCTCTGATATTCTCTCCACGGGTTGTACTCCTACTGTCCTCGCTAGACATAATTGTTTCCAAGTACGAACACTCTGATTGGCCGTGCTTCAATTTATTGCCCTATTATTTACATCTGAAACAACAGTTGTCTTGTCTCGCGTGGGACTTAATTGAAATGTGCTTGAAGTAGAAGTTAGTGTATTAATGCGTGCTAAGTCGGATAAGTCAACGCACCGCCGCTCTGCACAAGCTTACGAAAGCACATTTTGTGAACTTATTTTCTCCGGTTTTTTCCCAACAATCCGGTCTTGAAAAGCATTGACAGAACTCCGCGGAAGTTTATCTGTTAACCTGCTGTTTGTGTTTACTGAACTAATCTAAATTTCACTACAGGACAGTGATTATATATTCGCAACGTTTATTGCATTTATGGTTTGTCAAGCCCTCCGAGTTGACAGATTTGCCCTTGGCGGGAACGTGATAATTAAGTGACAAGCGTGGGACTTGAATACGATTCCGTGAAATCTTAGCTCGCTTTTAAAATTCCCGAACCATTATCTACTGGCAGAAATCGCTCTCTATGAGGTGAAAAAGACCTTGAGTGCTATTTTCGGCTTTTAGGCGGATTCGTTTGATCACAGGAAGCTTGTGAAATGTTTATGCGTTTCCTTTGTTTTGGTTCCTCTATTGCCAATGTTATGGTTACTTAGGGGCTTGATTCAGCAACATTATTCCATGGATTTTGCAAGACCTCATTATTTCAATAACACCAAGGTAAAGATCAGGTGTTTGCTAAACGATTAATGAGCGCAAACCTCGAAATAGCCGCCGAATAATAGCATTATATCGACGCCAATAAAAGATGGACTGCGGTTGACACTGTTATCTATGTTTCTCGAAAGTTCAAATTAAATGTCAGTTAATCTTGTCTGTTGAGTACGGACTCGCTCACACGCAGGGATCTCGTAGACAAAACTGTTGAAAATAATGCCTGTTAAGCTTGTTTGTTTAGACAAGCAAATCATCATAGTGTCAGTCAACATGTTACTTTGTCTTTACCTTCGCTTATCAGCCGCCGTTAAACTCCATCCAGTTCGTAGAGCTTTTAAAACGTTCTGGCATTCCCCGAGGCTGTGTATTGAAAAGTTTCTCTTGTTTCGGCCCCATCAATCACAAACGACCCCTGCCTAGAATCTGATGAAAGTGAGCCTCTACCACAGTGAATTGATCCAAAATCTCGTGACGACAGCATCGATAAATCCTAGCAACCCTTTTGGACTATGTTTTCGTAACGGTAGAGTTGTTCCAAGAGATTTGTCAATTGTGAAATCCACGTGTTCGTTCTGGCATATTTACATTTACAGCATTGTGCTTCAATCTTCACAAACACAGTCCAATATACTACAAAGATAAACTACGCTATAGGCTCTGTCTTGTTTTTTTTTTTTTCGAAAATTGATGTCAATTATTTGGAGGTCACGCCGTTTCGAAATCTCTATGTCTTTGAATATTAATCCACGGTCATAGTTAACACAGATCAGGTAGACCGTGGCGATCTATTGTTTCGATCGAAAACACGAATAATACTTCATCAACTGGTGGATGAATTGCAAATTGAATGTTAATGGTGGTCGCTGACTAACGTAAACCAATGGGCACCTCAGCAAATAAGACTACAGTGCTTCTAAATTGTTTTGATAAACTCTAAGTCTATCGTCAATAACCCGTGTAAACTGAAGTCCAAACAAAGAGTTTGTTTACAAACGGAATCTCCTGTATTTAAGTACCTCCATTTTACTGCCTCGAACTGAGTGAGGCATATAAACATCGTCATAGTTTGTGCCAAAATTTCCATTTCATATGCGCATAGACAGATGCAATTTTAGCGCTACCAAAGACTGTTTGGTGACTCTTGTCTTTCTCAGTCTTCAGCTGCTCTGATTTCTGGACAGCCCAGAGATATGTACTGTTCATACAGAGAACTGTCGAAATATCGACAAGTTTCTTGCGGGTCTAATATAAATTCTATCAAATCTGTCCCTTTCCATTTGAGTTGGTGCAATCAGATCAATGAATAGCGCCGTTCACTCGCGACTTTGCTGTCCTAAAGGAACTTGTAAAACAGTAGATATGAAACTGATAATTCAGTGTTTAACTGAATGTGTTGATAGTTTCCGGAAATCGAATTTATGCTGTTGGCAGAAAATTTTGGCTCCATCATATAATTTCCCGAGTTCCTCACCTCGTCAGATATCGACGAAAGCGGGATGCACTCACCTTTGGAATGCCAAATCCAAGACTTGGGGCTCGTGGGAAAAGGTTACTGGCTTCTCTACAGTTTCGTTCAATAAATCCAACATTAGATAGCAATCAATTATTCACAGCTATTTGATTAAAGAAACGGCTTCTTCTCCAAACGAAAGTTCAAGGTCTCTTCGCTCAACAGTTAGTTAATAAATACCCGCCAATGAATAATGCCTTTGCCACCGAAGATGTGATTACACATTGTTGTAGGCGCGAACTTCCGACCTGCTAGTGTGGGTGCCAGTCACAAAACAGACAATGGCCTCACGGTTTGTATCGAGGCCCCACCAAGAGCAGGCAGTGTTTAAAATCGCTCAAGTCCCTCCCAACCAATTGCAGCTTATGTTATTTTTGGTAGACTACGTCTAGGTCGTGGGTTTTTTTTTATGATTTCATGCTGTTTTACTAGGATTTTGCAAGTCTCAGTGGCCAGTGACACAATCACGCAATTCGATAAACCAACTTTCCCCCATCGTGGTGACCTACCTCGAGTGCCTCTTTCACCGTTGCTTAAGTCTTAAGTAAACACAAATCGAAACTTAGCTTTTCGCCAAAAACACGACTACACTGGGAACCAAGCACACTTCCACTCGATTGCATTGACTTGTTTGTTTAGCATTCCAAGCCTCTCCAGCAATGTGGGTGATCTATTGTGTAATAACAAACTTTTCGAAGTTAAACGCACGTTATCTGTTCTCTGTTTTTTGTTATGTCGTCTTGTTTTGTTAACCTTGGAAAATTGCTTTGAGTGATAGCTTTATTATCCCCCCGTGTAGAGGATTTGTGAACTTATCTCCAACTAGGTGAGAACGAGGTGATGAGGGTTTGGCTAATGTTTCATTTCCTTTACATTATCTCAGTTGATAAGAGGTTGATCTTTCCTATCAGCGGTTCCAGTTTGTTTAGACAGTGAGAGCTTATTTTGTCAACAGGAATTCCAAGTGGAAATGGGAACCTTCCATGGAACATTCATCCCCCAAGGTCAATAACTCAACGACTTATTTCCTGTAACAATAACCACATTTCTGAAATTTTAAATACCCTTCAAACGTTTGATAACTGTAATCTAAAAGTGGCTGCATGCCATTTCAAACAATTGTAGACATCTTGCAGTTAGTTTATTTTGGCTCCTATTTTTGTCTTTGTTGTTAGTTCCAGATTAAACCTATCTTATCGATCAGTGGTGAGACCAACTCATCTTCTTGACTCCCATGAGCGCCCAAGTTGAACTGGTCAAATATAGCATTTGGTGTATCGCTTCACCCAATAATGAAACTAAGAATTGTGGCATATTTATACAGCGAGGTAGCATTTACGTTAATAGTCATTCATTGAGGTTTTATTTACAGGCTTACAAGTTTACGCGATGCCTGGCTCTGGTACTGTAAGGGGCCAGCACAGTTATCTTTCCGAGTTTCTTCCATCAGCTAGATACGGAATAGTGTTGCGATAACAATGAGGTGCAGGCTTGGGTCGCGCCCCCCTCAAATGTCTTCAGTACAAACTAAAATTAATCAGGTATAGTTCATGGACCTCCTGTTTTCTGTTGAGGACAATGTTTTCGTAGCATTCAAAGTACTCGCGAGTCATTCTGTTTGCCTGGTAAACTGAACAAATTGGTAGAAGAAGCACTGAGAATCACTTATGCCCACAGTTCGGCAACACTCGAATATTCTTGCTTTCCGTGCTTTGTGAATACTTCTACCAACTTTGCAGTCAACTGAATTGCCTGGTCCCCTTGGAAGTTCCGGTCTAGATATGAGTGTTATGTACGTACACCTTTGACAAATTCTGATAACATTCCAGCCTCTTTGGGAATTCTATCACGTTCTCCGCAGAGATATGAAATTTCTTACATCGATCGCACAAGAGATTAAAATCACTGTCACTCATCAACGCAAAGTGCTCTTGAAACAAAGAAACCTGTTGTTAGCTTTTGACTAGTACATTATCACATGACTAGGCGTTTTGCCCATGTTATTGTCTTTTGTGTCGATAGAGGCGTTCCACGATTGTGGTCCTGAAATAGCAGAGTCGTGCAAATTTTTCCCACGGTAAAATTTCAATAGCTGGTACATGGAACACAATTGAAAGGCTAAATTAAATTAACTTCACTTTGTACCATAAGCTATTCAGTTCTTAATAAAAGGAGTTAATTAAATTGCGCAAGTCTAGCCTTCGAGGTAAACTCGTTCATTTCAAACGAAAACTTGGGAGGCCAATAAAACGCGACTTAACTGTAGATCACGCCTTCGTTTTGCGTTTCAGCTATTGAAGAAACAAAATGCTACTTCACTCCAACAATATGAAAACAAAGGGCCTTTCTAAATCCCTTCAATTTGAAACCTCAGCTTGTTTTTACCATTATAATCCGTTGAGTCTAACTTAGAGTCGGAAGTGCTACAAAAGCACGCATGATAATAAGGAAAGCAACTGATTTGCCACCTAACAGGTGCGTTAGGTGGGCCAAGAGCTTTATTTGACTGCGCAATTTTACTATAGAGGAGTCATTGTTCATAGAGCATTTCTGAGCACGCAACTCCCAGCTGTTGGCTCATTTATTTGTTTATCGGCTTCTAGAAGTCAGCTGTCACTCCGGCAGTTGCGCTTGCAATCACCAGTGTTTATGTATCAATTATGGTAACCTTGTTTTGTCGCGCGGTTACCGTTTACCACTTGATTCAAACAAAGCTAGCAATGAATCATCAACGTTATGAGTTTTCTTTTCCTGAAAATCTCAGAACAGCTCCCCACAAGCTGAAATTGTAGTCCTTTTGAAGGTATTTCGTTACGTTTTCAACTGATTTTACGCCCTTGTTTTGTCGCTAAATCTTGTGGTTTTTTCACTATTACTCGGCCATTCATTCATTAAGTTTGTGTTATTTTTTTAATATCATAGCACGGAAACTTAACTTGGCCTTTTTTGTGTGACAATCACCATTATTACTTTGTAGCCATTAGTTGTTTTACTCGTAAAATCCAGCGCTTGTCAGCCACGTTTTTCATCCTTAATTGACAACAATATCTTATTACCAGGTGAAGTGCCTTCTAAATCATTAATTAGCTCATGAACAGTAAATTCATAAAACCAAGCGACTGGTAGACATACGCCCGAAGCCAATGAATTTGCGAATTACCACGTTTGTTATGATTTCAAGATACGTCATTCCGTAAATAATTTTCTTACCGCGGTCTACTATCTGAGGCGCGCTGGACCGGCCGGCGGAATGTATTTCCTTGTTGAATTACAACTACAAATTGTTCACCTTCATTTTGATAATGCGATCACAATACCCAAAGTCTCCGTGCTTATTATCTTGTTTGTCGCCGACCGGTTTAAACTTCAAGGCATAATGCTTCTATGTGTCCGCATGTATCAATGGAAATGGATAATCAGATGAAATAATGGTTTCACTCGTCCAAGATTAACTCAACGGATTTTTCTTAAGAGTTAAAGTTGCAGCATCAGACGGATTAGAATGTTTGATAACAACGAGAGTTTTTCTCAAATATTTCTTGTTAGGGCCTAGGGTAGATTAAACTGTTTTACAATATATGGGAGTAAATAGAATCCGCAACGGGAAAATATCTTCACTCTATTTACTTTTAAAAAATAAACAATCTAAATTGCAGAAAATAATAACTTATACTTGCAAGCAAACATGAACAATTTAGTAAATACCTTCCTCTAACTACGAAAACTTACCTAAGACGTCTCCTTGGCTTGTACTTCACCAGCGAGAAGGCGAGCAAAAGTGACAGATGAATAGGCACTTTGCTTCCTTAAATCAAAGTTGTTTAAATATTTATACTTTTGAAGTATTTGATATCGTTTTAAAGGTATTTTATTTGTACATTCATGCAATATTCACATGCTTTCACCGCATCTTCCCATGGCTTAGGTAAACTGAACAGTAAAGGCATGCAACTTTTATAGCGAACGTGCTCTCAAAAGGAAAGAACTGAACATTGACCAGTTTTATCTCTTGGCTATCGCAAATTTCTGCGAATCCAAAGGCGTTTCTTATCTTGGCTACCGATTTCTTTTTTCTTAATACAAACATTTAGAATTTGTTCACTTCTGTGTTTTATAAATTTGTTCCCTCGAGACACAACATATGCAAGGTTTATCCAGTAGTATTGGTTCTTGTTCTGTTCTTTTACCATAAAGTACCTTTATATTAGCTCATTTTCAATATTGAGCGGCTGCCAAACGTCCAGTTCTCGAAATCATGTTAGCTGTACTTTGACAATCCCAAGTTAGTCCAAGCACTAAATAAAAACCAGCAAATATTTTACGTGGAGTGGTTACATTTTTGTTGTGGGCTAAACGTATATCTGTTTTGCTGACATTGGAACGGCGTCCTTTTCATCTTAGCGAAGTTCGAACAGAAAATGAGCTTTTAAATACAGGCAGTGTGAGGCCGTATGCTATCACGGGGCCATGGCATTCTTCATTCTAAATCAATGGGCGTTTTAAGCGATTAGGTTCTTAACATCAACTGTTACACCGATTTGAAACTGTTTAGTTTCAAAATATTTGTGACTTTGTTTTCCTGTACAAAATAAGAATTCTTGGCTTTAGCGCATCAAGGGAAACCTAGAGTGTTCCTAATTTCTCAGGCAAAGAACGAATATTCTTGTGACCTCGCTAAAACCTGTCAGGGCAATAAATTATTGCATTGTTTTTTCTCGAGTTTTTCCTGATAAAATGCAAGTAAGGTCGTTTATCCCGCATTCCATTTAGGAATAGCTAGCGTGGTCGCCTCTGACAATTGGACGTATTTTTCGAGACACTTTAATTATGTACCCTCCTATACACATCACTTTAGTCGCTCGATCCGTTGAGCGGAAAATGTGCATTTTCTAGTCTTTTTGGTAAACGCAGAATCGCTTTTGCTTTCAACCAGGCCATTTTTTGTAAACGAAGATGTGTAAAGAAATCTTGATAGATGGGTACCCGCATTTGTCAAGATTTGTTTTTCCATGTGGAGCTCATTAATTTGTATTGTTGATCGAAGTGCCCGCCAAATTGGCGACCAATTTTGTCAACTGATGATTGACTATGTTTTTACATTTTGGAATAGTGCTGGAATTTTGACTGGCTGCCTAGAAAAGAGACATTCATATTTTTTGTTGTTTTTCCTGCTGAGAAAAAGCAAACTTAACGAGGGAAGAGATAGCACCTTGAGATTGTTTATATTTCCGTTTTCGTTCTTATCGTGGTTTAGTGTTAGTTCCCGCGATGTTTTTGTTCTGCTTGTCCGCTTGTCAGTCTGTGGTTCCGCATATTGGTCTCGACTTTTATTAAAATTTGTCTTTTCCCTTGTCATCATGTCCATCAATGAACAGGTTATTTTACTACTGCGATACGCATTTAGTTTCAAGGTCTTTCATAAGATATTTGAGACATCTACGGGACAAAGGATTTGTGATTTGTTCTTTTGTACGAAAGGGGATTGTGTTTTAGTTCGCGAATTGATGCATACAAACATTCTAGCCGCAAAAAAGATCTTATGAGGTCTAAAAGGTGGGATGAGGCAGTTAAAAGTAATTTGATGTACTTGATGCTAATACATCCGTTCATTCAGTATTTCATTTTAATATACTGCACGGGGAGTTTGGGGCTCCACTATGGAATATGAAGCATCAGTTTATTACCAACTTGATAAGTCCATGTATGTTCCAGTACTGAACGCACCACTGAGTGAGCAAGCTCTTCACTTCTCTCGTTGCTACCATCCCTTTATTCACAATCTGGATCGATATATGATTATTCCAACGATACAGCTTTTGTTTCCTACCAAAGACATAAAGTACGACAGCAATATATTGAGGGAGAAATAATTTATTCTGTCCATATCCAGTGGGACAGTTTGATTCAGCCGCTGAGTCAGCTTTGGAGATAGGTACGACTTCTGAGAGAGTTTCTCGATATATTCAAATCAAAACAAGGACTCATGAAAATAAGCATTTTAATAACTCTTCCTTTCGCATCCCGTTATGATATTCAACTAGAAAGCAAGTCATGATATCACCTGAAACATGGCTGCGATGTAAAGGATTGATGAGGAATTAGATAACACGAAAAATAAATATAATCTTACTTCTTGAAGAAAGTTTTAATCAAAGCAAAATCAAATCAAACACTGTTGTTCTTGGTTTATTGCCGTAAATTGAACCTTCCTTTGTTGTATATGTGAGCCAAACCATAGAGAACCTCGAGTTTACACTCAGCGCATTTTATTTATGTAATCAATGGAGATGTTGCCAAATTGATTTTTTTCATCAAGACGTCCCGTCGAATAGAGTTGGCATTTGCACCAAATTCTGCTTTTCCCTGTCGCTTGTTTTCTCCGACAATGATTGTATTGTTCAAAAATTAAGCCGAAATCAGGTTCGACCTTCCTAAAAAATAACACAACAACCACTATTTCATTCGAATGGGCCAAACTCAAAAGCAGATGGGTTAAAGTTCAACAAATATTATTACTGCTAAGTTATAAAACAAAAAATAAATCATCGAACATTAAGCCAAGTAATAGTTAGTTTGCGTGTAAGTATTATTAGTTCACCTCTACAATAAAATGTTATCGAGACTCGCGACCGATTATCTAAAGTTTGACAACAAGATGAAGGAGATAAATTATTTGAGTTTTACACGCATTACGGTAAATGTTTTCATTCTACAAAGTTTTAAAGTTCTTAGCTTTTGGTTCCCAAAGCGCCCCATCGTTTAGGGAACCGAGTTGGAGTATATTTCTTATGTTTTGGATCGTTAAGAGTCATTGTCATCTAACTATTAGAATGATTAAATGAACATTCTACTCATTATCTTGAAATTTTGTTCGGTGCATTTATCACCCTAGACGTCTATAATGTCAACTGTAATGTACAATGCTAAGTCATCTCAGCTCCATACTTTCAAGTCTGAAAGTGCAGCTCCATGTGTGTTACCGTAGGTTATAGCAAATCCAAGGAAGACAGTTCTTCGGGCCACTTCTTCTATTATGTAGCGTTTGACAGTTGATTATGCACTCACTACAACCAGTATTCACGTCGTATTTATGTAAATCGGTCTGCATTTTCTCATTAAAACTAAAGTAAACTCTTTTGTTATGGACAAGTTGGGTGACTTTCGCTGTTGGAGATGGCAAGCGCAAAAGAATTTATTATCTAGCTCAGTTTGTTTGTTTGTTTGTTTGTGCAAAGAAGATTTGTACTTCAAGGACTTTCTATGTTAAGAAATTTTTTAGCAAGACCAATAATCGGAAAGAGAGAAAGTTATCATTTTAAGCTAAGTTTCTGTCGAAAAACATTTATGTTTTCATGAGAACAAACATCCGAAATTAAGGGCTAAGTCCACGAGTCGAGAACAAAAGATTGAGAAGGTGTTAGACATGTGACGGAAAACTAGATTTAACAAGCTCTGGAAAACTTGTCAAAAAGCGGCCCTGAGTCTAGACATGTCAGCTTTCCACAGTCTAAAACAAACTGTTTTCTACAAGAGATTGCTTTATCCAGACGCACAACAACTGAAATAATCGTTTGCTAGTTGAGTTAGCTACTAGATGAATAGAACGTAAGTACAGTTGTGGATCTTAAATTTCTAAATTCTAGATATCCCCGAATAAATATGTTCAGATTGCTATCAAACAACTAATGACATACCATGTTTATTTGTAAAATGCGTTCCTGAAATACGATGATCCTTGAACACAGATTTGTGCGTTCACAAATCCAAATCGAAGTGAAAGTCATTGGGTTGTAAATGATACATAAGATATGAATTTATCCATTAGTTCTTCTCTCTTACGTCATGTTTTTGTCAGTGCTGTTCTTTGCAAGTTACTTGTCGACCTTTGGTTACACGAGTTATAGTTAAGCTAACATGGCCGAGATCTAGAAATGCATGAGATACCTTTAAATTGTTTTATTACACGAAAAAGCTGCTTTTGAAATTGCATTGAAGTCAGAGTATTGAATCCTCTTCTGTGCATTCTGAATACACTAGCTTCCTTTGGCTTTACTGAAGCTTCATTAGGGGGGATACATGTGGAGTAGAAAGAGCCAAAGCTTGTTGGTGGGTTTAACACGTGCAGATTACATTTGTTGCATGTGACCGAGTCATTTTTATTGTTTGTCTTAAAGGAGAAACTGGAAGTGTTTTGATGAGTCTCTCTGAACTGAGCTTGTCTTGCATTACCATGATCTAAGATGGTCGGAATAACCGTGCCGAGTGGTCATACTTAAGATCATAACAGTGAGACTTATTTTCAATCCAAACTTAAATTCTCCCTGTTGATTGTTACTGATTCAAAACTCCAATCTGAGATTACTGAAGGCAATAATCAGCAATTCTTTTCAGTTATCGCTTTTTACATATATTCTACCGTTTCTGTTAGAAAATGCTGATGCCAACAGCTTATCAAAAACTGACCAGAAATGACGTTCATTTCGTGGTTTGTGTACTCAAAGGATGTTCAATACCTTTTTCTCACTTTATTCTGTCACTGGCTGATTTTTGATATAGGTTTTGCATTTGCCAAACACTACATAACAATGAATCACCCACAACACCAGCTATGTACAACATTACTCTTTGTTCAATTGGCCAATTAGAGTTACCACTTATGCAAAACACGAACATTTCACGCAAATTTCATTTCAAAATATAATTTATTTCCTTGTTAAGAATTGCAAATATTGTCCACGGTATAATAACCTTTTAAATTCTGCTTGGGGCCACAATTCAGGTTCTGTACATAGAAATTCCCCATTTAGAAAGCAACCTGATAATTACGCTCTACGAGGCTCTTGTTAATTATCCAAGGTTTTCTTTCTAACATTGTAAACTCCATTTGTCACTTAAAGTCTCTCAGAAATCAGCACCAGTTACTATTCTAAGTGGCAAGAGTAGCATGTGCCAGAATAGGTTTTCTTGAATGAAAGCCAAGCAAGTAGTCCATTGTTATTTGCGAGTACGCCTGTCAAGTTATGGCTACAATAAACGCCTGGAGTGCGTTTATCGTTAAGAACAAGTAACTAATATTGCTTTCTTAAACTCCCGTCGCTAAACCTCTTTACGGCGACTTTTCCTATAGCATAATTAAGATATCCGGTCAATATTGGATTTGTGACCATTTCCGTACTCTCAATGGATTCTGATTAAACTTGAAGACCTATTCCGCTAAAAGCATTACTGGAAATGATGTTATCGTAAGTGGACGAAGAAAGATCTCATGAAGCTTTCATTGCATGTTTTTAAAATTCTATGTACAACCAACCATTTTCTCGATTGTGTACCGTTGTTCTTCAACCCTGTTACAAAAACATCTTAATTCGTTTACCCTAGAGCTACGGCAGTAATTCTGCAATTGTAATAATCTAAATACATCTTATCAAATAGGTTCCGAAATGTCAATTCGTTGTTAGCGACCTCGCGTTATAAGAAGATCAAATAAAACCTCAAAAGTGGATTAGCTCGATTGTGATCAAAAGCGGCGTTTTTTTATTATATAGAAAAGTCAGGCGTTAATGTTTTTTCTGCCAATATATTTTAGCGTTCATGACTTTGGTAATTACAGAAATACATGCACATGATCTCTAGTGGTGTTTACCTATTTTCTATTGTGTTTGGCTTCCCTTCTGTTAGTATAGTTTTGATATTTTCCTTACCCAAACTATGTTTACTCAGTTGTTGGCACGATAACAGGACTGTTCATTGATTGATACAATATTTCTAGTTTCATAATAAACCATCCATCGTATATAAACTATCTACGCAATGAATTATTTGCCAATAAAACAAGACATGCGAAGGTTAACTCGGATCTAGCGTTCTGTTGAGCCATGTTCAATTTTTTGTGTACGTGCGTGTAGCGGGTCTCATTGACGAACCTTTGTGGGAAAGTGCGCCCAAAATTGACTGGCGTAGTTTCTTCGATTTTATCAACCAAAATCAATGGATGGAAATCTTGTGGCTGGGCGTCTTTGGATGGCTTCTATCTGGTGTCTTCTTTTCCCCTTTGTGTAGGGATGTTCTTTGAGGCAAGCTCCGTACTTTTTTCTAGATTTCTTTGCGTTGTCCCGAAGCAAGGTATAAAATTTAGCCATTTAAACGCTTTGGCGTTTTTTGGACTAAATGTAATATCTTAAGTCCGTATTGAACATGTTTGTTTAGTGGTCTTGAAGCGTCGGAAATTTGGAAACATGGATTTTAATTCCATGAAATCTATTTAGATTGTGCATCTCTAAAACAAAGTCACTGCACCAACTTTTTTCCTCGAGTAGGTAAGAGGCTTTTTTGCTAAAAAGTGTTTTTTTTTTAATGTATGATTTTCTTTCTTCCTCGTTTAAAATCAAGTGGGTGGTTTTTTT
>OFEQ01000026.1_pt1 | contig 13548 bp, 12 predicted proteins | sample 1521141 | NCBI WGS metagenome assembly OFEQ01 (sample SAMN04272335, study PRJEB24112) | coral metagenome | biome: Coral reef; feature: Shallow seawater; material: Coral tissue | host: Coral | place: China: South China Sea | collected 2014 | reverse complement strand
GGTTGGGATGCTGGTATAATGCAGGGTTATCCCCAGCATTAAATTTGCTGGTACTCATTTAGACACCTGGGAGGAGAGAGGCACTGTGAGAGTAAAGTGTCGAGTGCCCAAAAACACAACACAATGTCCCCAGCCAGGGAAATGTACCGTTACTGTCTGATTAGTCGAAACTTGCATGTGACAAATCAGTTAACACCCAATCAGACACTGTATGGACCTCTGTGCTTAAGAACTAAAAGATCAAATATCGTCAAACCTGTATTAGGCAGTAATCCTCAGGGAATGGCTAAGTGATTGCTTAATACAGGGTGACTGCCTAATACAGGTTGCAAGCCAAACAGTTCAAATTAGTACAGTCATTTGCTGAAAAGATATTTGACATTAAATTAGAAACATTCATTTCTAGCATTCTGATGTTTTGTGAAAATCATTTGTTATACCTCATGTTACATTACATGCATTTGAAACTGTATTTGAACAAGTAATTGACACCGTGATTATTTAATACAGTTCAAGACCACAGAAAAAGTCTTGTTGGGACTTCGCAAAATGACGTGACCACTTAATAGAGGTCAAAATTACAGTTGTAATTAAGGGATCTAATTTTTGGGACATGGAAAACTGACTGCCTAATAGGATTTATAATAGTGATTAATACAGTGCCGCTTAATACAGGTTCAACTGCAAATCCCAAATCTTTGATGTCTTTTGAGCTGGCAAATGGGGTGAAAAGGGAGAGATCTGTTACAAGGGCTGGTAGAAGTGTCTATTCACCTTTGCAAGTAATTCTTACCTTCAAATGATTCCTGATAGGACACAATGTTTGGGTGTTTTAACTGGGCCAAAACCTTTACCTATGAAGAGCAAAAGAGTTGCATTGATTGCATCTACTATTTCTGGTTAAAAACCCATGTAATGCAATTGAAAAATTTAATGCACGCCACATGGCAACACAAAAATAATTTTGGGGAGACTCATTGCAGAAAAAAAGTAAATTCAGAGCTTTTTTCAAAGACTGCAAATAATAAATTGCAACCACCAATGGACTTGTGTATTTTGGTAACCTTGACTTGACTCAAATTTGCTCGAGTTTATTCCAAATTGCTCTCAAAATCCTGTGATTTAATACTTTTCCAAACAAGTTTTATTTCCCTTAAAACCAGAACAGGGCCATTAACAAATACATGTTCTGATATTTAGCGCAGAGCAGTAGTGTGCAAATTTGAAACTGGGAAAGGTTGCAGTCAGACTTATCTGAAAACCTGGAAGAACTGGGGTTCTTACTGCTACAAAATCCTACCAAATGCTTTTAAAAATTCACTTTCAACTAACACTAAGTTATTTTTACTTTTTCATACAGTTAAAGCCGCTCAATGATGGAAACGTAATCATTTATAAGCAAGATGAGTTTCGTCATACACATGTACATGTGGAACCTTAGAATCAGTAACCACAATGTACATGCAAGCTTGAGTACTGTCCATGTAAACAAACCCCATTTCAAATCTAATCTGGTGTGGTAAACCGAGAAACAAAACAAACATAGCTATTGCATATTTTACCTACATTGTACACGTTTAAAACAGTGATTTCATGCATGGTAAAGAGAATAAATCGCGAAAGATTTGCAGAATTCTGCATTCATTCCCACGTGAACACAGGCTTAAATGTACCAAATTATACATCATGTACTCAGGGTGTTCACTGTTGTATTAATTTGGCAGCCTGTTTGCCTGTTAAAATGAGGTGAAAAAACTTGTGAAAATATCAGAGGTAGTCTCGAGTCTGTAATGTTACCTCTTTTCTGGATTCTTCTCTTTCTTTAGGAGACATCTGCACAACAAAATATTGAACGGAAGTTGAGTCTCAAAAGCTCAGCTTACAAACTAAAAATGTAAATTTTGCATTGATCGATCTGTATCAAAATTAAACTATCCTCATCTGCGAGAATATTGGACAGCAAATCTCTAGCATGACACACCTTTGAAATGCTGATCTCTTTGATAACAAACTGTTTTCCATCAGTCTTCTTCTTCACTAACAGAGCTTTTCCAAACGAACCTTCGCCGATCTTCTTCACACGCACGTAACGATCCATTTCTGTGAATCTATCTCCCCCTAAAGCTTTTATTCCACGAAGCAGCGAGACTTAATCGACATTTCTAGCGGATTATTGAACATTAATCCAGGGTTTCGTGAAATCTGTAGCGGTAACTAACACAACGTATCGAAGGAAAAGTTTGGAAAATGGCGCCGGAAAAGAGAAATCTCGTTGTGTGTGAGCCCGCGTAAAGTGAAAATAAGGTACGCGAATTCTCAATGAGAACGTGCGCACAGAGCTGATATGGAAAATTGGAACTTGAGCGGACTTCTGAATTAAGGAAAATGAAGAGGTGATGGGTGCAGTGTGTTTGGAATTCACACCAAACAAATTACCACAGTATAGAAAAGAAATTCGCCAACTACTTGGACAGGCCGTGCATTTCGAAAGGTAACTCCAAGCCGGCGGAAGGAGGAACAAGGAATTTAATGAAATGTTTACTTTTACAAATTCAGATACATGTAGTAGCAGTTTATTCTTTTTTACAAACTCTTTAATACACAACAAGATGAAAGTATTTAACATTAAGCTTGAAATTGAAGCCTGTGAGTCACATCAACAGAGAGTTAAGTTAAATCAGTCTGATTCCCAGTCCCTTGAATCAACATTAGGTGCATTGTTATAAATTGGCAGGTCGCCATGTCTGTTCTGGTAATCTTCTAGCAAGTAATACACTATTTCCGGTGGATTCAAGCATGTCAACCACCGTACAGCAATGTTCTTCCATCGTTTCTTTCCAGGCCCGCTGAGATATCGACCAATCGGGAGACCGTCATTCCCGCTAAAATGAGCGTTAAGACAGTCCCGGATGTTGCTGAAATAAGGGTTGCCCCCAATGTAGATAATCTGTAGAAACACACGAGATGTGATAAGTATGTCGTGACAGCGTATGTAAATCTTAATGAACTCTAGATTTTTACAACCGAAACCAAGTTCTATTCCTACTGTAAATCGCATGTTTAAGAACTGAAGAAAAGAACTAAGAAAAAGAAAGTCAATCTAAAGGCTGCTTGGCTGAGTGGTTAAGGGCGCTGGTGTTGTAATCCGTTGGTCCCGGGTTCAATGCTTCCACCCCGTCACTAGCGGGATTTGTTTCTCGGTAGTCCCAAGTTCAAATCCTTGGTCACGCTTTGTAACTGCCAACTGGTCTGCCTCCTACCAGTCGAGATTCTTAACTATGTTACGTTTATTTGAAATATTTATTTCCTGTAAACTAGCTAAGCTCGGTGCTAAGCTCGGTGCTTGTACAGCTTAGTGCATGACCACTATAAATGATATTTACATTTCTTGCATAGCAAACAAACAAAGTATAGAATTAGGCAAGCAGGCTTGAGAGAATCATTTTCTCTTGCCTCAACACAATCCTTACAGCACTCAGTAGATAACTAATGCGAAAACGGCATGCGCAAAGAGTTAGATGACGGGTTGTATCAGGTTACATAGTCATCAAATCGAGTGAAACAAATCGGTCATCTAAAAAAAATTATAGTTCTCTTCACAGTTGGCTCCAGTCAATGGGCGATATCGGCGAGCTTGATATACAAAGTTGTCAGTACTACCTCCATCAATGATTATCACTGAATTTTCGAATCATTTTTGAAATGAATTACTGAAGTAAAACGCAACTGAACCCTTTATTCAGTTCCCAAAGCTGAGAAATATACGCACTTCAATTTATCTAAGTAGGCATCACTAAGATTGCATCTCACCTCATTATTTCTGTAAATCTCGTAAACTCCTGACATCCTTGCACCATCCTGCACATTAAAACTTCTGAGTGCACTGTGAATAGGTTGTAAATCCATCTTCTCACGGTAAAAACGCACAATTTTTAGATGATCTTGATCCACTTCTTCTCCTTTGGCAGCTGTATCCACCGCAGATTTGTTCATCTTGGATAATGACTCTGTTAAAAATAAAAGGAAAAGCGGATCATTTCACGATCCATAGTAGTTTGCTTGGCTAAATCAGAAACACGCAAACGTTATGTTTGCTTTTAAGTCACAATCCCTAACAAGGGTTTAAGTGTTTATTCCAATCATCCTTGCATGTCAAAGAACTTGACTATTTTAACTGTTAAACTGGATTACACATGCCGGTAAAGGGCGAGCGCTATTTGATCAATATTGAGTCAGTGATCAAACAAAAACATAGATAAATATGTTTGCAATACGAACATAGTGAGAAATGAAATCTTTAACACTGCAATGAGACATACTTTTCTGTTTCAACCGACAAGGCATAACTTAACTGTTCTTCCTTTTAACAATGTTTACTTCCTTTTTTCATTGCGCGGAACTTTTTCCTCGAATTAAGTCAGCATTACAACTTAGCACGTATTGCCGACCTATGAAGCGGGTGTTAAAGAATTACTTCATAGTTGACATACCTTTAAGCAGTTCCTCACTTCAGTTCCATTCAAAAATGATGCTTTCGGTTCCTGGATGGCTGGCAACGAGCTTAGCAACCGAATGACTCCACAGAATATCTCGCGCGGACTTCGAACACGCGCGCGCATTTGATATAAAAAAAAGTCCGTGATTTGAAATCGGTTATTTTTTTCAAAATGAAAATAGTTGAATACTCAACTATCGAAAATTCAACTGCCATTAAATCAAACAAACCAAGATTAAACTAATAAAACTTTGTTGAAAATCACGGTTACTAAATGTACACAATTGTATCTCGACACGGATTACCTCATTCTTTTTTCTTCAGTTGAGCAAACACTAAAATGGTTTCTTTTTTTCATGATATTCTCAAAACCTCAAATCAAGTATCAGATACATTATGAATTAGTGATATATTCTCTAACCACCGAAAGGGAAATATTTTTGCCTTTATTGCTAATAGCAAGTACAAATATATTAGCTTCTGCGACTCATCTAATGACAATAAATAGGCAATTAGCGTTGGAAAGTTTCGTCACAGAGGCAAATTGTTAATTAAATTCTTATTAAAGCACTTATCTTTAGAGCGCCTGTTCTGATTTCATACAGAAACAAAATAAGAATGGCTGGAACAGCAAAAGTTGATTCACTTGTAAACGGCAGCAATTTATTGCGCTGAAGAGGATGGATTGCATCTCAAATTTTAAATCAACGAAGAAAGATCATATACTCGAAGAGAAGGTTCTTCAATTCACTGGCCATCGCGTTTCTCAACACGAAATATCGACACAAAAGTTAGGAAAATCTGTAGCGAACGAGCCACCTTCGAGCAAAGTTGTTGAAGAGGACTTTCTTCGTTCATCAAAGGCTTTGTGCGAGGGGGAAGAAGGACTAGACAAATATTTAGCCAATGAAATTGGTAGAAAAGATGAATCAAGGAGAATCTTGGAAGATGAACTGTTTGAACACAAGGCTTCTCGGAACTTACCTTTAACTGCATTTCAAGCTTTGAAATTCCAGGGAAGATCGAAACATTTCGTGGAACCAAGGTCAACTCAGAGGAAAGATAAAATCCTCTTGACAACTGGCAAAGTTACAACTGCATCGCTGACTACTCAGAATTTTCTCTCGGCTGTAGGCAAGCATTCTACCGAGCTTGAGACAATGGACAAGTTGCTGTTATTCCGATCGCGAGGTGACCTTGCAAATAAAGAAACGATATCACAGCGAAATCGCAGTGAAATCAGAGAATTATCCTGGTCGTTACCGCCCCCCGCTAGAAACAAAAAGAAAGATAGTGGATTGGACAGGAACGAAAAAGCGGCGCAACAAAACTTGGAAACGAACAATGAAAAGTTAAAAGTGATCGTCAACAACTTAGCCACTGCTGTTTCGTATTCTTTTCAGAATGCGATTGCACTTCAGGATCAAAAGAACCAAGTAATAGATAAATCATTTTTGACATTTTTTCTCAGACGCGAAGTAAGAAAAATGTGTCTTATCAGAGAATTGATCGAAGAGTTGAAGGCAATTACTACATGTAGCAGGTTTAAATTTCCGGAGGGTGAATTCAAAGATATCAGTGAAACTGTCGAGAGCTTGCATTCATTGATGCGCGAACACTTGAAAAAGCCTTCCAGCGAAGAAATCCCACGTGAAAATCGAAATTATTACCCAGGTTTCATTGCAGTATTCGCTATCATTGCTCGCATCATAGCTGTGATTGGTTTAGCTGTTGTATTTCTTGGGAAATGGTCTGGTCTTCTGTTGTTTATTTTTCTGGTATCGGTGTTATTTCTCGTAATTAAACCCTTTGTAAAGTAAAAACTTTGCTTCGCAAAAACTAAATGAAAGGAACAGCATAAGTAGTAGTGCGTGGAAAATGATGGTTTGGAAGTTTGGTGGACGTCGGAAACTTGGGTCAAAATACTTATCTCTCCATATACAAACCTTTAATTTCTTGCATGTTAATACTTCGCAAAATTCCACGCCTTTCACCCCTGGTTCAATATGTTCTGGCGGACTGACTTTTAAAGAGTCTAACTCTGCAAATTTAATTACGAATAATCTTAACGAACTTAATAAAGCAATTTTGTTGCGAGTTGCCAGTTGAGATGTCTTTAAATTTCTTTATTGATTGAAGGGACTCTAATCCCTGTACACGCGGATCCTTTCTTTTGCGCGCATGAGAAAGCGGGGAACCGATAACTTGCGCGCGCGCGCGCGCGTTACGCTGTTGAGAAAAAAAAAAGATTCGTTCTCTCAAGCCGAAAGAACCGTTAAAGTGAGCGATATCTTTTAATTCTTTGTCGCATTTAGATGCAAATAGAGAGCGATGGTGAAATTCCGGCTCATTCTAGGTTGAGTACACTGAGCAGAATCAAAACGGACTGGCTGAGTATACATTGCATGTCAGTATCCGCCGTGGTTCAAATTCGAACACAATATACGTCATTTTTGTAACGGTCATAATCGCACAAAGTACGTAATACTTTGTTCTGTTGCCAACTCGCAGGGATTTGTTAAAACAGTTTCTTGTTGTAAGCAATCAAACTTAAATTTGAAGGACAACAAACGACGGGAAAGCCGGGGCGAAGTTTACACCTTTAGAGTACAATGTCTGTAGACACACCACAAGATACCCTTAGTGGATTTTTCCAGAGTGACAGTTGTGAAGATGATAAAATGTCTCAAGCAGCCAAGGAGAACTGTGAAATAGACGACAAAAACGAATGTCTGGAGGAACCGGGCTTGCTGAGTTCCGCGGAAACATTGACTGCCGTCCAACCACCAACTCATGAAAGCTGTGAAGAACAGTGTGAATTGAATTCAGATCAGATGCAGATGCTTTTACTGAAAACTTCCCTTCTAAATGGTTATAACATCGACGAAGACGTGAAAGGGGCAATAGAGAGTGGAAACATTAAAGAATATTGCAGAGATCTCGTCCCGAAGCTAACAGAATATGCGCAGAACAGAGGCGCAAAAGTTATTGAAGTCGTTGTTCGACTCAAAGATCAGGCCTTTGCGCTAGTGAGAGAAGAGATACAACGAGAGATAAGTGACCAAGGCAAGCATGGCGATACAGGGCAAGAAAGCTTTAAAGAAAAGCTAGAATCGTTACCAAAGTCGTCAAAGCGGTTGGCCCGTGACGCTCTCAGCAACCCCGACCCAGAGCTCTTCTGCAGTCGTATGGGGAATGAAATACAAAAAACTGTAGCGGCCATGCACGCTCAAGCTAAAATTGATGCTAAACGCGTGGCGAGAGAGGTGTCGAAAGTTGCAAAAGGAAAAAGGAAAGAACGCAAACTCGCAGAAAAGAAGAATTCGAAGGTGGATGAAGGCGAGAAGAAGATCGAGAAGATAAGTGACGAGAAAGATTTACTAGATCTTGTAAACAGCGATTCTACCACAAGCGGCTTACAGGCTGATGAGGATTCAAACACAAGCAGCTTACAGGTTGATGAAGATTCAAACACAAGTAGCTTACAGGTTTCGGATGAAGATTCTAACATGAGCAGCTTACAGGCAGATGAAGAGGAAACTTACTTAGAGGCGGAAGGTCATGAGACCGTCAAGAAGGAATCTAACACGGCAAGCTCAATGGAAGGTGAAGACAAAAAGACTGTCGTCAACTCGGAAGAAGTCGAGAAACACGTGACTAACGACGAATCAGATGAAGATTCCGAGAAGCCTGCAATCGGAACAGATGACGAACACGTGATCCCAACGCCTCCACCACCACCCAAGGTAGGATCAATTCACAATGCCAAAGTGGATGAGATCCAAGAAAACAATACGGAACTTAAAAAATACCAAGTGGACCAACTCCGAAAAGAACTCAGCTTCGCTATCGCCAGGTTAACTTCAGAAGTTTTAAAGTCGTACGAACAAGCTTGTATCCTAAAGAAACACGGGTCTACATCACTGGAAAAGTCCACGCTTGACTTTATAGAGAAACAAGAAACTAAAAAGACGTTTTACATCAAAGAGATTTCGACGCGAGTGGACAAGGTTATGAAGATGCTCTCTCCACAATCATCACAGATGAACACGGAGCTTCAGCACCTCGATGAGACAGTCAAGTTGCTGCACTTCCTACAATCCAGTAGGAACTATTATGTCGACAAAGTGGCAGTCGGCACAACAACAAATTCATTCATGTTTAATTTTCTGCTTCCCCTCGCCTTCCTTGCAATCGTTATTGCTTTAAGTCTGAATGGAGAGTGGATCGGTCTGATAGTGTTCCTCGCCATCATTTTGATTTGCCTGGTTAAGTCCTGGCAGGGAACGAACTCCACCTGCAAGAAAAGAGTTGAAGTGTTTACGCGAAAGAAGAAAGAGGAAAAAATCGATTAAGAGAGACTTACAAAAAACTGTTTGCATACGCACATGCTGCTGATTTACTGAGAAAGAACCTATATACACAAAACTGCTTTTGAGGTATCCAGAAATGACTTTATTATGCAGTACATTCTTAAGTTACTTAGAAAGATCTCTTTGCAAACCTATTGTCGTTGAGTTACTTTAAAAATCACAGTCTGTAATGTACAAATCAATTTCCTATTATTTTGTGTTCTTCCTTACAATCTTTTTTAAAGAGTTATTAACTGGTTTGCAAAAATAAATAAACTTTGCCGAACTAAACTGATCCGCATTTTCATGGCGTTTATACATGATATCGGAATTTTACCACTTGTAAAAATGTACGCAGTTGGAGATGACCGGTGCAGACTCTTTAAGCTCTGGTGAAGGCGGGTCCAGGAGAAAGGGTTTATCGGACATTTTAGCGCCAAGAGAAAAAATCTACCGCATTTTATTTCAAGTCAGATTATGTATGAAATCGATCGTCACCTATATAATTCTTCTTACATCTTATTAGAGCCTTTACTTTAAAATATGCCGACACATGACATATTTTACAAACGTTCCCGCTACACATCTCTGATTCTTAGGCCAGGTCCAAACTACACCAGAGAAATCAGTTGAAAACGCAGCTTTAGTTGCAAGATGAAGTCAGGGCCAAACGATCACAACATGCCAACGCAACATCACAGTACTGTTACAGGCGCAACGTGTTGCGTACGTTTGGCCACGGTGACCTTGTTGCGACATGTTGAGCGTTGTTGGCTCATGTTTGGGTAACCAAACTCGCGCAACATTCTACGCCCAACAATGTTGTGATATTTTACGTTGACATGCTATTTTCGTTTGTCCGAGATTTTTGGCTTACCGTCCATACTAATCCGTCACGAAAACAAAGCTTTTCGAGAAGGATGGCATCACAAAAATAAATAATGTGACCTTCCTGTCCGAGATTCCTCAAACACAAATCCAACAAAGTGAACGGTGATTGTTGACTTTTTAAACTCCTTCGGCGTAGAGTGGACGGAAAACGTTTGATGCGTTTTCAGAGTAAAACTTCCCAGGCGTAATATGGAGAAGACCTTCGAAGGACGCCAACACCGAACGCGCGCTGGCACGCGCAGGCACACGGAGGCACACGCAAACTTTCCTGACCTCAGAAACTAAAATTCAAATCACGTACTGCAACTAACTGGAAAACGTTTTTCTGGCGTAATCTGCGAAGTAGGAAATCAGGAACGGCTTTTGAAGCACGCAAAGAAAATACGATAATATTGGTATCACAAGGAGGGTTCAAAAGTAAGTAATTTAAAATAGACGAGTTTAACGAAAATTGTTCCGCTCAAGATGACCAGGGAACATGTTTTTTTTCCCTTATTTTTCCGCTTTGTGTTTTAATCTAGAGATGGCCTATGTTGATGCTTACGACTACGAGGCCACTGAAGAAGAGTTGAAAAGCATGAAATATTATCGAGAGCGTTTAAACGCCCGGCCATTGACAACTGCTTTACGAAGCTTTGATATCAACGACAAACAAGAGTCGACTCGATTACCAGGTGTCTATGAAATTACCCAAGATTCAAAAGTCATCTACATTGGCGGGAACCCGTGCCTAGCAAACATCCGGGATTGTTTGAATGCTCATTTTAGCGGCAACGATGGTCTGCCCATTGGTCAATATTTAAGCGGACCGGCGAGGACCAAATGGAAATCAATTTTTGTTCGTTGGTTAACTTGCGCGAAGCCAAACGAAGTGGCGTGGTTCTTGTTAAGCGACTACCAAATGCATCATGGGTACTATCCACCGTTTAATTATCCCTCGGACAGGCCTGGCGAGAGTGGATAAGTACATGACTAACAACGTGCATTTCTTTTATTTACTGCATCAAAAAATTAATCACTAACAAAGAAGATTAGAAAGATTTTTTCCTCTGTCTTTTAATACTCAACTTAATTTTTAGACAATTGTAATCTGGAGTCCTAGATGCTCAACTGATCTTTGTCGGACGCAAATTCTGTACTTAGAAAAATAAACTTGCACTGCGGTCACTTGGAGCGGTTACTTGTTTTGCGCATGCGTGTTACGCCTGATTCATACGTAGCATTTCTTCGTGCCGAATTTAATTCAATTAAGTGCAGCAGAAATGCGACTGTCCATTCAAATGTCACACTTGTGTCGCACTTAAAATTAGTACGCTCGGGTAAAATGTTTTAAACGTAGAGTATTCAACATGGCGGACCGAGATGCTAAGGGACAAAGGACTTAAATTTTGCGAGAAATCATCCACTAATGGAACGAGAAGGAGAGGGCTGACAATGCAGCAGTTTGATTTTCAATATGTTCAACTTGCATTGGAGCAAGAATAGCCAAGTTTCTTCTCCCTCTTTGGCGGGATGAAATTTACGCATACTCAATACATTAACATTATGTATGAATTAGATCGACACGGCAGAAATTCGACGTTTGAATCGGTGTCGCATTTCTGACGGATAATGCGAAACGCCCAGTCGAACGTGCGACAGAAATGCGGCAGCCGATTCAGGGGTCGAACTTCTGTTAAATTTAATTCATTGACTTGAGTTTGACACGGCAGAAATGGGCGTATGAGCCGGGTCTTAAAGAGTTGTCTCCAAGCTTTGAGCGGCGTGTTATTTCGTCCAAGATTGCCTGGATCGAGAGATTCAACTTCATTACCAGAAGGCCCTGGGAATGAGGTTGGAAGAGAGGCACTGTATGTTTTAAGCATCTTGTCCATGAGCATAATACATTTCCGGCAAGCATGGAAGCCCAGAATTATTATCACTGAGTGAACAAACATTCACCGGATTTTATTTATTCAAGTCAAGAAGTTGCTGGCCAATAAATCTGCCGCAATTTTCTGCCCGTGCCATACTGTAGACTTGTATTTGAACCTGTTTTTCGTTTTAGTGATAAATCAAAATTAACTATTCATCAGTGCTCTCTTTGAAGATTCATGTAATCTAAAATGGTTGACGTAAGTTAGCAGTCGTAAGGCGGACCTCTCAAGAGTTTTTGAGGACTTTTTAGATGCTTTAAAAGAACAGGACAAAACAGCGCCAGTTAGCGCATCAAGATTGTTTCAAGTTAACGTTTTAAGCCACAATTATAACCTGTTTGGTGGTACGTATCATTTTTTTCCTAATTGTTTTTTATTTTTTCTCTTAGCGTTTATCACATTTTATCGAAATTCACAGGTATACAATCAGCAAGCCTCCAAATTGCGAAGACGCCCTTTGGCTTTTCACCTCTTTCGGCCATCGGGCCCACAAAACATTTAAGTACGACACTTATAACTTGACCTTAACTTGAAAACTGTGATTCAAAATGTCCTTCTCCAAAAGATTTTAAGCCCCAAACCCGTTAATTTAGGACACTTTAACCGTCTAATAGATCTGAAAGATAATGATGGCTCAAATGTTGGCGTATACGGCGGTCTTCTGGTATAAGCTAACCATAAACAAATTCTCTTTCCGATAAACAGTCCTTTCATTTCCCACAAGTTTCTCCTGAGAAAAGATGACAAGACTGTGAATTAACACCAGCCTCGTAGCAAGCCAAGTTTCCTTCTTCGTCGCCGCAAAACAAACATCATAGAGATCAGTCGCTTTTTACAGACTAGCTATTATTCTTACTCAACAAAAACTGTCACAACATAATATCATTTACCTCAGGGTGTCACATTTCAGTGGCAGGTAAACCATAAGGACTACCGGTTACCAGCAAAATGTAGCTGTGAAATGATCTGACACTGTTTCATCAAAAAGAAGAAGAACTGAAGAATTCTGCTTTGTGCAGATATTAAATTGACAAAGAATTTTTCACGCGCGAACTAAGACCAATGAACTTTCTAAGGAGCAAAACATGTTTATTCTCTGTTAAGTGCTTGGTGCTACCACAAAACAAGAAAATGCAGTTTTTGTTTAGAGTCAGTGACCCTTGAAACTTCAATTTTTCTGCTTTTGAAGTGGAGACTCCACCAACTTCACGGCAATTTCCACGGCTCGTGACTTTAGACAATGAAAGGTCCAAATAGCGCAACACACAATCTTGGAATAGCCGCCACTTCAAAGTGAATTCTCTCGCCTTCTCGTAGTGTATTTGTGGAATTAGCTCATAAACAGGCACTAGAAGTTAAACACCACCTCCACAAAGGGTTGAAACTTGCTTAGTCGTAATTGGTGGACATAACGTCATTAACTTCAGCTCATTAATAGTGTATCAAGGTAACCAGGTAACAGAGGCCATCTTTTCCACGGGAAGGTCTAATTCCTCGAAGGGAAACCAAGATTCAAAATGCTTTTGCCAAGAATTTTAGGTAAGCGCTTTTATTGCGACAACGCGAAATTTATTTCTGGTTTACTTTGCAGATTTTTGATGGATTGTGTTGTATTTTCTAGGCTCAATTCTTGGAGTCTTCGTTTTAATCGGTGCGTAATCTAAGATTTCTTATTAGCAATTCACCGCTCCTTACTCCATTCAATGATTTACAAAGTGTAGACGTCAAAGTTTGCCCTTCTGGTCATCGAATAAAATTCTTAAGAAAATCAAATTGAAGTCGTCGGTAAATTTTGAAAATTTATCTCACCATGAAGTACCTGATGTTTACTCTTTTAGAGAAAAAAATCGTCTAATTTCGGCAGTATTGCACGAATATCTTTTCTAACTGATTG
>OFEQ01000025.1_pt1 | contig 13636 bp, 13 predicted proteins | sample 1521141 | NCBI WGS metagenome assembly OFEQ01 (sample SAMN04272335, study PRJEB24112) | coral metagenome | biome: Coral reef; feature: Shallow seawater; material: Coral tissue | host: Coral | place: China: South China Sea | collected 2014 | reverse complement strand
AATTTTTGGACGATCCGACAAGTAGAGTTTTCTATCCGACATTTGCATCTCATTACGATATTCTGGGACGCGAGTACTATATTGTTGAACGATCTGACTATATTGAACGAACCTTAGTTGAAACCCACTGACGCGATACGAGTAGTCAATTGCGGGAGTGCGAAAGATTTTCATTTACGGTTTTGTGTCACTCTGGTTCTTTTTTACGGTTGGTTAGTCAATCTATTTGTTCTATTCAAGAAAATGGTAATTTCACTCTTTACTAATATTATTATTTATCGATTGCATCTTTTAAGTTCGATTTGGAAACATTCTGTGATAGTTATTATCGCGGAAAGTTTGGCTATTTGATCTTTTTACAACTTCTTCGAGTATTCACGATGTGACAAAGGAGATCAGTTGGGAATTGATCGATCGCAGCGTTTCTTGTAATGCAGTCTGGTTGCTACAATTCATTAAATAGGACTGCGTAATGTTTGCTTATTCACAAATAGGAATGTGATATGTTACCGCGAAGTTATTGTTAGCTTTTGAAACAAACGGTATGGCTATACTACCGGCAGCCGGTCATGGTTTAAATAAACTAAATGACTAGCATTGAGACGTAGTAATTTTTTTTATGAAGTAAAAGAAAGTAAAAAACATCTTTAACAGTAGTCACCAAAAGGAATCGAACTCGTGTTGATCGCATGGAAAGCGACACTCATAACGAGTGGGCCACTGCGCCGAAGGTTGCTGCCAGAACGCGCAGAAAATTTTAAATCTTAATGAAATTTAAGTTTCAATAGGCTAATTGGAGCGCCATATAAACTAACTGAATTGCTATGTTCAGGGTAACTTATGATAGTGCTATTTAGGCAAACCGGAGATCTGTTTAGTTTAATTTACCAAAAAGATTTGCCTGTTAGACATTTAGTTTAATTAAAACTTTGATCGGTTGCGGTCATTTAGGCACGTAAAACAAACTAGACTCTTTGATGCGTGTGCCCAGGCAGTTTAATTATATTCGCGCAATGGTTTTTGATATTTATATCCTAACAACACGAAGACTGGCGGAGACTGACGATGAATGTAATTTAAGCAGCCCAGAGTTCATTTCCTATTTTGCTTTAAAAATAGACCCTTTTTAATTTTTCTTTACAAGTGTTACTGCCCATATGGCGCACCGGCAAGGTAATGGAATTCAGCACAATATTTGGAGCCTGCCATGTCAGAGCTCTAGTCCCTGTTGGTTTCTATTTTTACTGCTGAGACTTTTGCTTACATCTTGATTTAATTAGAAAGCAGAAGTGAAATCTCTTATCGTATTTATTTGATTTAGCGCTCTCCTTGAATAAACGTCGCATTTAAGCAGTAAAAAGGACAGCAAACCACGACGGCAACGGCGACTAGAATTCAAGTAAACAAAAGGTTTAATGAGCAAAACAATGGCTGTGCACGTGCGTTATGATTCTTGGTTCATTTCTTTGCCTTCCTCTGCAAACTAGAACTTGAAATGACTAAATTCTGCGTAGTTTAGAGAGCGAGAACTGCAGCAGCTAATTTTGCGTATTTTAATTTGGAATTTACCGCTGGCATTACACTTTTAGCTTAAGTCAGTTCTGGGAGCAATAGCAGCACTGAACAGATCTATACATCTGCGAAATTCCAAGGTAAAATATAAATTCATTTTTTTCTCGACTTCTTCCCTGGCGTCGCCGTTCACCGCTTAAGGTCCCTAATCTTAATAAACGCCGAATCTTGAGTGGGCTAATATATTGATCGTATCGATTCTGGGCTAGGATTTGGTATTCAAGAGTTTGCCTTTACGAGGGGTGCTGTTAACTTTGCATAACTTAAATACTTGGGTGTACAGGCAGTTATTATGTCTTTTTAAAGTTTGCCTTTGAAAAAAAATATTTAGAAATTTGAGACTACCATTCTACCGACTTAATAAAACATATTTGAGTGGAATGAAGGGAATTCAGTGGTATTTCTTTATTTTTTGTGTTAGAAACCTGTTTTTCCTCCCCCCCCTCCGACGCCCGGAAGAAAAGAAGAAGTTTTTATTTGATGAATACACAGTCATGTAAGAAATTGTTTGCCATGTTGTGATTAATTTGACTGCTATTATAAGGGAGGAAGCAATAACTGTAAACTAGGATGGAAGCAGTATTAGTATATTATTTAAATTAATTCATGTTTCCATGTTTGCACTTAATTGTCAAACAAGAGGAATTTTTATTTGTAAGCTTTTCACCCAAAATAATTCTAACTACACCATATGTTTCTATTGTGCAAATAATTTTATTGACGTAAACATTAGTCAGCACATACCACATGTCTTTGAAATTATTTGTAATGGTTTGTATGTTATTTTTTGTTTTGAGTTAAGTTAAGTTCTATAAATGTGCAGTTCCCACAAGTACCCCTAAAATAGCTTAGTTGCGATGGATGCTTTTGTTTGGAAATAACATGAACAAATTTACCTATATAATTGTATTACTGGAATTATTTCTAATTTGGTAACGATAACGGGTTTACTACTATGGTGACCTGTAATTACCATAGGTGATAGATATAGGTCATGTGTATTTTTTGGATTAATTAAAAATAGTTATATCTTCATGCCAATCGGTGAAGGTAAAAAGGTGTGTCAGTATAAAAGGACTTGCATTATGTTATCCTTGTATGACAAGTTTAATTCAAATATTTTGTATTATAGTGGTGATCATGAATTGCGTATAATATTAATTCAAGGTATTGTTATCTTTAGGATTTAATATATTGTATATTTCCTTTAAGTATTGTAAATATTCAAGCGAATGCAGTGTGCGGAACTAGAAGAAAAGTAGGTTCTCAGATTTGGAAAAATTTAGTAACCATCACAATAATGATAAATTAAAAAAACTGTGATTTTTCAATTTAAATTGTAGAATCTATCATGACATGGCAGGCCCTTTTTTCATGTGAAACTTTTTTACATGGCAATTGTGAAAAAAATTTCTATTATAAAATTGTTTCCTAACTTAATAATTATTGGCTTTTTATTAAAATGAGGTTTGAAATATTCTTTCAACTAGTACTATCTAGAAGAAATTATACTGAGTTCAATTTTTCATGCCAAAGAGTTTCTGAAAACAAGTTTAGCTTGTTTTTTCCCACATAATTTCATTGACATCGTGCCCTCTTTGGTTGTGGTGAAGAGACGCTTGTTTTCCTACTTGTGTAATCTTCGTAATGGTTTTGGCTGTGGAGGTTAAATGAAGTTTATTTATTTTATAAACTGACTTGGTAGTATACTATAATTTCAATAATACTAATAATATAATATTACAATAGTTGAACTTGAACTTGGAATGGATTAGGAATGTGTCTTTATAAATATATTACCGGTAGGTTATGAATCTATACTGATAGCCAAGTTTTTGTACAAATGCTGGCAAGAATAGTACAGCAATACACTGGTCAGGTTTAAAGCTTATTGAGAACTTTGTGTCAGGCATGGTGAAAGATGTAACATAATTGTTATGTATGTTTAATAGAGGTTGTGTCATGTTTTGTAGTTAAGTCAAACCAGGCAGTGTACTAAATCCAATGGTTCATTATTTTAGGAGTGGTTTGTTGCAGGCTTAAGTATATTAGATATCCAAGTTCACTTTAAAAGAATCAATGTAGTTTACCTTTCCACATTTTGGCTGTTGTAGGCATACTTGTATCCTTCTAGATGAATTCCTAGTGTTGCTATTTTTGAGAGGAATTCAGTGAGTTCTGACTCTATTTCAGGAACAGGTTGCTTCACAAAGTAATGGACCTGAAAAACGAAATTGTTGTGTATATATGTAGTTAACATAATTTAAAAAAGGAGTATACTGGTAGGTAAACAAAGGTTTTTTGAAATTTATTGTATCAGAGTTGTTTGGATATTTTTAAAGTAATGCTTTAATTTCAGGTTTTGTAATCATTTATAATCCCTAAAAATATATGCAAAAACATGATATACATATCTACTTTTTGTTTTCTCGAAATGCTTGGTTCAAATTATGTTCCAAATGAATAGCATAATTGGTGCGGAGACAAGTTGTCATGTTTTAGTTTTGTTCTTAGCTATTTGTTATCCATCTTTACAAGGGGGTATGTTGAGCAGGTCAAGTCATTACTGACACTTAGGCATTGTTTGTTATTTGGTTTAAAGACAAAAGTTAAACAGGTAAGTAGCAATGAAACCGTATTACAGTATTATACAACTGAAGGTTTTCATTAACTGGTGTTAGGGTTGGGCAAATATAGTGTTTACTAAAATGTGCAAAAAATAAAAACACATTTTTTTGTAATTATTTATTACCTTAATATTATTCCCTGCACTGTTGTAGGTCTCCAATTTTCCAAGACCCACCTCCTGTAAGTCTTTAGCTACCTGAGGAATCGTCAAGAATTTGTGTGAATAAATGTATGAATTATCCAAATTGCACTCTTTATAATGGAGTGAATGGAAATCATTTATTGAGGTTACAGCTGATTACAACTTAGTTGTTACCTTTGTCATTAGGTCCCTTCCAGTCAACCCTCCAATTTCCTTTTTAAAGATCCCTCTTTTGTTGAGAATGCTGAAGCTTACTATTTTGCCTGGGGTACTCAGTACTGCACGTTGGAGCTTTCTGAAATTATTAGGTGGTTTGCCTTGTGGTGTTGATGGTGATTGGGCCTGCTGCTGACTTTCTTCATCTTGGTTATTAACGACATATCCCCTGTTGCTTAAGAGACCTACATTGACAAAAATATAATACATTTGTTCAAAAGCTAATTAAAGTTACTCAACTTATATAATGTTAGTTGTAAGGGCATTATGGCCGAAATGCAGAAATTGGAAAACAACATGTAAAGGCATCATTATGGTATAGTTAAATACTATTCCTGTAAACAGTGTATGGAAGGAGAGGCTTTTAAGATGGTGAAAGCAACATTGTGTTTTGTCTAAGATATATTATATTTTGCAAATGGTTATTGCATGGACAGGAAATAACTGAATCAAAATAAGGAGCTAACAGTTAATGGTTATGCTTTATTTATGCTTTTATAGTGATCGAACTTTAGTAATGATAATAAAATGTGTGCATGAGAATATTGAAAAAATTTGAAAGATTACCAATTTTAACACGTTGACAATTATCATAGATTTACTATATAAAAGTTATCATTTTTAAAACTTACATAGTTGTGTTAAGCATGTCTTTACTATTGATGCTGCCACTGCAATTGGCTGTGTACCAATTTGCACATGTTGTTCATCTTCAATCACTGCTTCCTCATCAGCAACAGTGGTTATTTCTTCTTCAGGAATTAGTCCTTCTGCGTTTTCATTATTAGCACTTGTGGGTTCTATCATTGGGTTTTCATCTGCATTCATCTCAGCATTTGCTTTAGTATTGCTGTAAATGCTCCAGAAGTCCAGCAGTAAATGAATGGAAACTGCCAGTCTTAATACATGTGCTTTTCCACGAGAAAATAATCCTAAGGAAGGGTAATGGGAATGATAAGCAGCGTTGCAAATTTGCAAGTTATCACTGTAGGAATACAGAGCAAGAGGTCTGAGGTTCAAATCCTGGTAAGGTCTGAGGAAAAAAAAAATTAACTAAACATTTCTTCATATGAGGGGAACTGAGGTGGGAATAGTAAGGGGGATGGAGGAGGGTACAGTGAAGGGGATGGAGGGAGGATGGTGAAGGGGAGAGAGAGAGAGAGTAGAGAGGTTAAAAAGGAAAATTCCCCACATTTTGTCTGTGTTATTGTTTTCAACATAAACTGTTTAAAAAAAAAATTAACTTGTTTAAAAAAAATAAACTGGTTTAAAAAAATAAACTGGTTTAACAAAAATGAAATGGTTTAAAAAAATAAACTGGTTCAAACAAATTGAACTAGTTTTAAAAAAATAAAGTGGAGATTAAATTTAAACCACAACATATACCTTGTTATTTCTATTATAGCTGTGTAGAGTTCAGCACTTGTTTAATGTAATATTTTAAAGATTTTTTCTTTCAGGTTGTAATAGAAATAGGTTAATAGGAAGAACTGGACCCACTTTGTACAACATAGACATGAAATTAATAAAGACCCTGTTTTTCCCAGTAAGCACTGCAGGCTGCAATATCTTGGCGGCCATTTTTGTGGTGTTGAAAATTCTGAGGATTCTTTTGTTTGCCACCAGAATAGAAGTCAAAAACAATAGACACCTTGCTCATGTGAAAACCAAAACAACATCAGAGGGGTGCAAAGCATAATGGCGATACTGGGCCTTTAAAATATATATTTGTGTATATATACCTCCAATTAGGACATCATGGGGAAATTTCTCGCATATGCTTAGTTCCCAGTCGTCATGTATATCCTCAAACATTTTCATTGCTTCAGGGGAAAGAGTATACATAGTTCTGTCCACAATCACGGAGACAATCTTTTCCCCATCTTCAATTGAATAAGTTTGTTCACCCTGAACATAAAGGCTTGCCAAGAATTCCACTGAAATAAACATGAAAAATAAAAATGCTATTAAGGAAATTTTTACTCAATTTCTGAACAGTGAAAAAGTAACCTGTGCGGTTACAAACATTTTTTGTTCAAACTAATTATTCCTTCTTTTTAATTTTATTTTTCATTTCCCACTTCATATTTGAAGCTTAATGGGGGTCAGTTATGTTAAAGTTACCAAAAATGGAAGGAAAAATTTATCCTTGATCAAAGTGCACAAATGATATTGGAGATTTTAAAATAAATAGTCACAAACTATATAATATACTGTATTTCACACCAAAAGGACTCTAATACCATGCATATTGTCTTTTGGTTGCACATGCTAATAGTACACTGAAAAAAATCTGAAATTACCCTATGTAAGGTATGTAATGTTTTTGTAGGCTACATTTTCTTGAGATGAACAGAAAGAGTGGTAATTTTAACAATACAATTATGTACATGTAGATATAAAACATCTTTTATACCAAGTTCATTTTGGAACGTTTCCACCGTGGAGTTCTCCTCAGCAGTTAGACGCGTGTCCTGCATCTTACAGTAAACTGGCTCGGGGAAGAACCACAAGATCCTTGATGTAAAACCTTTTGCGTTGTTCTGAACATCTTCAATGATAGGTAAGGCAGTTTGAGGTTGAGTGAACCCAAACATCGTAAATGAGGTTTGGGTCATTCGAAAGTTGGCATTTCCTGTAACTGGATAGATATTCATTGAGTGTTAGTTATTAAGTATTTTATATTTATAGATCAGGTCATTTGAGAAATAAAGAGAGCAATAAACAGTCTCATTTGCTTTCTGTTTTCATGAACTTCTCATATAAATATGTTGAATTTGAGTAAAAGTTAACAACCTCAAAAATGTGAAATTAAGTTATTGTTGAATTTGTGTAGACCAAAATAGTTATTGGGAAAAAATATGACATGATCATGGTTTGTGATTATACGAGTCTAAAGATGTATTTGATTTAGGACTATTACTATATGATATAGTGTGTATCTTTTGTAATCCTCAATAAAAACATTACTTGCGGAAGACCCCTCGTTTGGAGGGAATCATTCATAACAATTAAAAACTCTGTTTGCATGGTTCTTTTTTAATTTGTTAATGTCCTTTATCAACAAAGGTCAGAAAGAAGGGGATTTATTTTACAAACCCCCATTACATTTTACATATGTGTTGTATATCGTTAATGCAGTGGGAGAATGTTCGACATTGAACTTACTTGTTTCTCGAGTTTTTGATTTTCCTGTGAACAATTGCAGGAAATCCTGGTATTCCTTGGTGTCTGAGATTTGCATTTTTACAGAAGAATACATATTCATGGTTGAGAAAAACGCAGTGAGTTCATCAAATAATCCAAAAGAACGGCCTCCTGCATTTGCCAAGATTTCTCCGAACTTGTCCCATGTGCAGTGGGGTAGAAACATTGTTTTTGGTTGTTCTCCGAGATTTGCCACAGCTACTCTTACTCTTTCCATCACATCAGTCAAAAATTGATGAAATGTACTTTTGCATCTTCCTAAACCAGAAATAAAAAAAAGGTTACCAAATTCACTATTAATGTAATTGGTAGCAGTCAGTCTCAAGTTGAAAGATGCGTGTAGATTTGTGAGGAATTTTATGTGGTAAATTTAGTAAAACTAGTTTTTTATGGTGTTCAGTTTTTAAAAAGGAAACTAAACTTACAATGTTGTGGATTAGCAGAAAAAAAAATGATAAAACACAGTTTTTACTGGTGACGAATAAAATTGGTTATAAAGCGTTATCACTTTAGAGTGCTGAAATGCAACACATTATTTTATTTAATCCATCCTGAACTCAGGGTATTTACTTTAATTTGTGAAATATATTTGTTTTAACTTTAAAGTAACACATTGATATTGTTACAAAACCCTCGAAAGCACACAACACAAATTTTGTGCATTGATAATAATTTTGTGCATTGATAATACATGTAACACTTTGCATAATTTGAGTACATCAATATAATTGGTTACTTCTCATCATGTTCCAATGCAAATCTGGAAGTTGATTGGTTTAATCTATTGTTATCTATTTGCTGGCGGATTACAAGCATCTCAAGTTCAACATTTAAGGGAAAATTGTTTATGATGTTTGGCTTAGAAAGAAATACAATTATAAATTTAACGCTGCTATTCTGAAGTTCCACTAAACCATTGTACTATTCGCTTTATTTGTCAGTTAACTTAACTGTGCCTGCAAGTTTCATGAGTATTCCTTAACATAAAAAAATCTACTTGCGTTATATCACAAATGTCATTCTCTCAGTGGCTATACAATATTTAACAATTAAATTATAAGCTTGAGATAGCTGACTTGAGCTTTGCTCTTGAAAACTATTGCAAGATAGAAATGTTGAGGTCATAATCAAATTGTTAAATATTGCTAGCTTTAAATTGTTCCTCAAGTTTTTAGGTGTGAAATAATAGAAATAACAAAATTCAGAAACAACGTTGCAATTAAAAGTGTTCTTTATCGATATGCAATAGCCAGGTAAGGTTACCTATGGATGACTTGAACCAAAAAACGATTTAACCAGTGCCCATTGTACAACGTTAATATCAAAGGATGATATATTTTTCCTAGCTAGGAAAATCAAAGGGATCCATTTTTTTTTTCTATACGGTATATCTTGTCAAATATTCCAACTTTTAGTGATCTTATGGCTTAATAAAATAAAGCTTTAATAGTAATGAACATCCCAAAATAAGATACGTACATCGATCAGTGTATACTCACATACAGTTGAAGCCCGGCGAAGATGGCATTGATTTTAAATACCACTTTCCCACCCTATGGTTGGCACACTGCTGATTCCTATTTCCGAACAAATTATGCTTTCTTTTCGTTTGACTTCATTATGATGATGCGATTTCAAGTATTGCTATAGAACAGTTATTCGAACGTTGAACCTTGCTTGTACTTAGCTATATCAATTTTGCCAGTGCATTACTTAATTCTTAAATGAATCCCACTTGAACAATTTTTCACGACCAAAGTTGAGCTATTTACAGTTGATTTTTGCCCTCAATGTCATTTTAGACGCCATGCTCGCCATGTTGTACTTTCATTGAGAAGATTACCGCTGCCTATGAGCTATTGTAGGCTCGGAAAAACTCATTGTTACGCATGTCGCTCTATCGTCCAAGTTGAACATCATAGAGCATTTAGCTTAACTTTGAGGTTTTTGATGCATGTAAGACATTTATTTCACGAGCGCAGTAAAGCACTAGATTATTTGTAATCTCATTTCATGTTACCATAACCCATGTCATAGAAAGATATTGGAATGATGATATATTCCACGCGCAAGTGTTTTCAACAGCTTTTAATTGGTTTCAAAACAAACGCAACCATTTCGAGAAAATAAGTGCTGCGGATAACACAATATCATAGCCATACTTCTGTGATGAACGCTTTTAAAGTTTCTTTTTATTTCGTGCTCGAATTACCTTACCAATCCCCGGCTGATTCGCAGTGAATTGACAACGTGGCCGTTTAACAGTTTTGTCTCAGGACAAGTCACTGTTTTCTTGGCACTACACAGCCTTCATTTTAGGCATACGCATGTTTAGGTTAATTTTTTTCTAACTGTTACTGCAGACCTCGATACTCGTTATGGCCGAAACTCACTATAGTGCATTGAAATAAAATGAAATAACTTTTATATCTGAGTTGACAGCATCTCCAAATGTTGCAAGCAAAAACTGAACCAAACCACATCAAAATGGAAGAATGTAAACAATATGCGAACCAACGAGGCATGCAAGCGAGGATCGTGTCCTAACGTAACAAAAAGGCTAACCGCAAGCTAACTAAGCTAACAGTAGACAAACCAGAGTTCAATTTAGAAGAAACTGAGTTCTAGTTAGGGTAATTGGAGTGTTCTTTAGGCTAAAAAAGGCAACTTAGGCAAGCCAAAGTGCGATTTAGGCTAACCAGAGTGGTATTTAGTCTAAGCAGACTGTTGTTTCAGAGGGTAACCGGAATGGTTCGCATGCTGCAGGCTTGCCCCGCTGGCACGCACTTTGTCCATATCCAAAATGTTCGATAGAAACTCGTTCTTTTCCAAGTAAACTACAGTTTTCACTTCAAATTCTGTTGGCAAGTGAAAGAATGAGATTTTTTGCAATAGATACTTTCATTTTGGTTCGAACTTTCATATCATGCCCTTTGTCGAAGTGAGAAAAATTAACGCGACTTTGCGCGCGGCACTCATGTAGTATACTACAGTTTAGTGTTTCTAACTGCGTTTAATTTGCTTTAACACAAAACAAAGTCTTCGTTCTCTAGAAAAAAGTGCTGTAGATGAAAACAAACTCATATCCACACTGCGGTTTCGACAAAAAAAATTTCCAAACTTCCCTTTTTATTTCGTGCTCGTATTACCGATTTCAGTCCCCGCTTTTTCATCAGTGAAACAACATTGGTTATGGACTCTGGATAAGGCCTCCCTTTCTCACCTCATTAGACAAAGTTCATTTTGGGCAATGATACACACTTTTAAGTTAACATTTTTTAATTATACTGTAGACCTTTTCGTTCTGGGCGAAACTATTGTGGCGGGCGAAACTCGTTACAGGCGGTTTCGATGGCAAATTCGTAAAGATAAATAGTGAAGTTTTTCGGTACAGTTTGAAATACAACGACAAAGTAAATCTCAAACATTCCGTTATATAAGGACTACATTACAACATACGAGTCGGTAGGACCACCGCTAACCAAAATATGACGGGTTCCTTCCAAAAGGTGTTGACTTCTATCGAACCGTGCCCAAGACAAAATGATATCATGGTAAGGATCCCCAACAAGACAGTAGATTCACGCTGTTTCATTCCCTTCGCGAACACAGAAGATATCTGAGGAGAGTAGAAAGGACCGAAGATTAACAGATAAATTTAAGGAACCAGGTTTGTAACAGGTTGTGAATATTATTTGAAAACCATCTAACTAACCTCGCGTAAACTAATGGGCAGCAAATTCCAGTCCAGATCGTGATTATAACAGTCTTTGAGGCCATTATCCAGCACGTGCACACGGTTTGCCATTTCAAAAATGGACGCAACTTACTAATCACGCGTACCAAGTAAATGTTCTCTGGTCCCGCAGTTGTATCAGCTCAAGTTTAAATACTGAGTATAAATGACCAATTATAGATTAACTATAAAGCATCAGGGTTAATTAGTATTATTGTGCAGTGCATTTACCTTTGTGTGAATTGAAAACGCTTCCGGAGATTTAGAAAACTGTGAAATAAGTATAATACGCCGATCTTTATGCAAAGAAATATCGGCCATCCTGAATGTAATTAAACTTGAACACGTGGACTTACTATGTACCGCATTCAAAGATATAATTTTGGTAACGAAATCTAAATAAAAACCGAGTAATGTTTAAGATTGAAAAAGAACATCTGCGTCAGAAGCAACTGAAAAACTTTAAAATAGTAAATCATTATTAAATTAGCCCTTTAGATTTTTATTGATGTAACAGTATACCACAAACAATCGAGTAATTAATATTGAAAAGGAAAATCAGCGTCGGCTAACTTGTGAAAAAGTTTAAAAATAGCAAATCATCATCAATCGGTCAATTGGTTGTTATAAAAGCATCACTCACCAAGATGAACGCCGTGTTATCATTGTGACTGCTTGTTGCTTTGTATTCAGTAAAAGATGTGATATCTATACACGGGAGGTAATGGCTCCTGCTATACAACGGTACAGATATTGTTATCCCAAGTGATAAAAGTATGAATGCATGGGTTACATCTAACTGATTCGTTCCGAATCACACATGGCACAGTACAAACAGCAGGAAAACCAGCTTCCTCAAAAGGCGTTCTAGTCCCCAAAAGGCCGCGCCAGGTACCGAAGCAAAAAAGGAAGGCAGTTGATTTGAAAAGCGAAGTGAATGTAAGCGAAAAATGAGTTGATTGATTCACTTTTTAAATTGGGCGTTCGGTAAGCAAAGATATCGATTAAATGAACGGGAAATGCAGAACACATGTGAGAACAAAGAAAAGGTGATATTTTGCTAACATGCTATCTTTTCCAAATTAGTTTTTATGAAAACAAAAAACAATGCTAATTGCAAAGTTACCACACTGGAAAATTTCCATTTCCCACAGGGCTATTTACAGCACCAAAAAACAACTGTTTAAGCGGTACTAGCTAAGTTGCAGAAAAGTTCGTGAACGAAAGTCATGGCAACTGTGGTAAGCTGGTACCTTAACAAAATGTCTTACTTCAGTTACAAAGAAATTTTGGAGAGGCGAGCTGAACTCTTCAAACTAATTAACGGAGATGTATTTTACTCTATGAGTCAATGGCCGTCAACACTTCGAAGGGATTTTTGGCAGAAACCACTAAACGACAGCGATAGCTTCAAGTTGCTCTTATTTCTTATTGGAAATGGTCTTGAACCAAAGCTGGCCGCAGAATGGGTGATGCTGTCTCAGTATTGGACGCATGATCACGAGAAAATGAAGAAAAGAGCCAGACAAGCGGACTTTGTGATGTCGAATATTGAAGTGAAGAAGGGTGAGTGGTTCTACTTCGATATTTTTCATGGGCGACTGCTCTTTTTAAATGGTGATGAAAAGCAGTGAATGAAGAACGGACAAGACTCCAAGGACTGAAGTAGAAGAACTGAAGGAAACGAAAAGGAAACTGAGCTACATTTGATTTTAGAACATTTATTTTTAACTATTCCACTGATTTCGGAAATAAGAACATGAAAGTGAAAACAGGATTTCATGAAATATTACAGTTCAAACCCTGCACTTTTAACATGTCCGGGAAACGGAATATATGAAATCGCTTGCGTTCGCCATTTACCGGAAACAAACTGGGATCCAAGGGAAATAGATTTTGGTTCGAAATAACGACGTGTTTCAATTTGAATTCAACCAGTTCAAAGCCAGTCAGTGGTCTGAACATTGAACACTTTTAACTCTGAAACAAATATATAAATGAATACTGTTGGTGATTTGAAAGTTCAAAATTGAATTTTAAAAACGCGCGGTTGATGTCGTTGTTTCAAGTTGCAAACGAGATGCAAAAAAGTGGCCGGGCCTTTTAGTATGTAGCCACAAGTTCCCATTTAAAAT
>OFEQ01000024.1_pt1 | contig 13642 bp, 9 predicted proteins | sample 1521141 | NCBI WGS metagenome assembly OFEQ01 (sample SAMN04272335, study PRJEB24112) | coral metagenome | biome: Coral reef; feature: Shallow seawater; material: Coral tissue | host: Coral | place: China: South China Sea | collected 2014 | reverse complement strand
CACACCCCTGGTGTTTAAGGTGAACCACACCGGTGTTTAAGGTGTACCACACCCCCGGTGTTTAAGGTGAACCACACCAGTGTTTAAGGTGTACCACCACCACGGTGTGTAAGGTACACCCCACCTGCAACCCTGCAAGCCCGCCTACGACCCTCAAACCTCCACCTACGACCCTTCCAGGTCACACCTGCGACCTGCAATCTCCTTGTACAGGGAGTGGACTGACAGGGGTGTCTCCAAGCGACAAACTCAAATGCACGTGGACTGACAGGGGTGTCTCCAAGCGACAAACTCAAATCCGTTTTACCTTTGCACATTCGCCAGTTCGGGGTTCTTTTTGACCTCTTACTTTGTTCCAAACTGCTTGAAAACATCGAGCTCACATTTGTTCTCTGTATCTTTTAACCTAGCACTTTGTCTTTTAGAAACGCTGCTTACATTCGCTGTCCGCAAGGACCATAAACCAGTTTTAGCAAGCAGACAGTATAAACGACTTCCACCAAGATTTCTTTGCACTGCGTAAATCTGCATGGACAGCGCCTTGACAAGTCGCTTCTTCCGCTTTGCTGCATTCTTAGCTGCCTTGCGATTCTCTCGCATTGCTTTGCGCAAGTCGGAGCGCTGGCCCTTGAGCCTTGCCAACTCGTCTTTTGTAATTTCCTGGCCGACAAGGTGGACCCCAAAACTGGCGCCGCTTTTGCACTTCAATTTTGAAGCCCCTGGACACAGCCCCCCCAGTGCAGCCAGCGCACAAACTATTTTCCCACAAGTTGTACCCTCAGTCTAGGGTGCGGACCGCATGAGGGTTCCATTGGATGTATTTTGCCGCATTTCCTTGCCACTTCAAAGGGAACAGGCAGTCAGGCAAACCACCAGAAGGCATTGTTGAGGGAACGGGCGGCGCATCCACCCATCCGAGCTTGCTGAGCAAGGGAGAAGAAATACGATGCTGATATCCAAGAATACCATCACTTTCAAACGCATGCTTCCATGGCTTCGACGACAGCTTTTTGGTGGCATTTGCGACAATTTCCAACCACAGTTCCAAGCTCACCTGTCCATCTGGAGCTGCAGCCCTTCTTCGTCTCCATGACTCTTGCACATTATGCTTGAAAGCAGCAAAGATGTGAGTGTCGCATGGCTGAAGTAAGGACGTCATGCCAGGAGGCACAAATAGGAGACGCAATCCCAGGGAATAAGCCAAATCAAACAAAGAATCATGCAGGTGGCACGGTGCCAAGTCTAGCAACAACAACACCTGGCGGGATTCCAAAATAGCCCCCAATCTGTCACAGAGGAGTCGCAAGTATCTGGCCATCAACCGGTGCGTATTCCATGCGGAGTTCTCTCTCCAAACCACCACCCGCGGACACAGCTCCGCAGCATGCCGGGCAAACGCAGCTGGGAAAAGACGCTTGTTGCCCAGCAACACCTGGGGCAGAAGCTGCTGGACTTCAGGATCATGGGTGACAGCGCAAATGTATGTGGCCCTGGCTTTGAGAGCCTGCGATTTAACTTTATCCATCGGGGCACCTTGTCGAACAACTGTCCCAGACAACGCGCCCCAGTGAAACCCAATGCTGGACTCATCCATGTTGATAACTAAAGGCTCGTCACCAGCATCCTTCAATGCATAATTGCACCATTGCCAAAAGGCCATCGCCTGCCAAAGGCCGCTTGACAATGATCATTTTCAGTCCAAAAAGCGGACCCCATTTTGGGGTCTATTTTCCGGACCCAAAAATGACAAGCAATTTGGCTAGGAAGTGAGAAACCTTGGTCATCTGCACTTTGGGGTCCGCTTTTTGGACCCCAAAACGGGGTCCGCATTTGGAATCAAAAATGCGTACAAATGAGATCCAAAACTTGCACTGTATGCTTCAAAACTGCAAGAACCGGAGGTTGTGATTTGTCATGGTCCTACAAACAGCAAATCAGCATTTTACCGGAATACCCAAATATTGACCGAATGTCAACACTGCATCTCAAAGAAACCTTTACAAATCTGCTTGCACAACACTAACCCAGCCAATCAACCACCCGTGCCTTGGACTGCTTCTCCTGCAACGACATTGGTGGACTCGTCCGTAGCTTGCCAAGTTTGCACCCAAAGCGATTCCTGAAGGCCGCAAGGTACCTGCGCTGGCCGCGTGCAGTTGCTAATGGGCGAAGTAGCCGCGCCTGCAAGTCAACAGGCCAACTGTCGGGCAGCAAATGCTGGACGCGGTCGACCATCATGCGCCGCGATGGGGCCACTCCAAATTCATAATTCATTTTCTGAACCCACTCACGCAGTTGGAACAGCACTAGGTAGCGAAAGGCTGCCAGTAGCCGATGTATCGGATATTGTCGGTAAGGGTCCAACATGAGCATGACCTTGTCTTCCAAAGGAGCTCTGATGTACTCCCACTCAACGTGAGCCACTGCACTGTCCAGCGACATGCAACGTTTGGATCTGGAAAGGTGGAAGTGACCAGCGACATCGGCACGATAGCCTGAAAAAATAAAGACAACCAGAGCTTGTTGGTCAACAATTTCTTCCCGAGCTGTTTCTCTCTGCTTGGCTCTTCTGATATGCCGTTGCAAGTTAGCAATCTTCTTTTGCACCTCCGCTAGTTGGTCACACATGGCTAACAAGCGTGCGCGCGCAATCAAGAATAGCAGTGCACCTATCCGAGCAGCAAATGTTTGAGCCAAAAAATCGTCAACAATTCAGATTTGGCTTTCGGCTTTGCTGCAGAAGCTGCACAATGGAGGTCTTTCAGTGAGGCCCTGGAATTCAAGCCTCTTTCTGGACCCCGTTTTGGGGTTCCAAACCTTGACTGAAAATACATGTCCAATGCACAACGGAACCCCCAATCCCAAGTCCTCAGCCTTCGACTTCGCTTTCGCAGCTGCTTTGGGCGGCATGGGCGACCACTTCCACAAGACAAAACTTGCGCAGGCAGTAGCAAACTCTAAGGTCTAAGGCTTGAACACAAGTTGCCGCTAGGTATGACACAACAACAAACGGCAGCAGTCATTGAAACCCTCAACACCAACAACAAAATGCGCACAGGCGGTCTGCTGCTGTGGCATTTCTCAGCTGCTGGCTTCTCCAGGCACCCATGCTCCAGTACGACCTACAATGTGAAACAAAGTCAAAGCGTCAATAAACTCTCTTGATGTCATAATGTCAGCCATTGAAACTCAAGACTCAGCGCTCCATTCCAACATGGTTCCATCATCCCTGCATCATACCTTAAGCATTGAAGATCTTCTGATTGTTTCGTGTTTGCTTAGAAGCCTACGCTTCACCAAGGCCGGGCCATGCTCAAATCCAGAAGCGGCAGTTCTAGGAAATTGCCAAGAAACAGAAGCTTGTAAGTATTTAAAAATCAGGTAGCCTGACCTTTCTCACGTTCTCTGGCAGAACATCGCCTCTAAAAAATCAAGTGGCAAAGATCTCTCGTCAGCACTCACACTCTAAAGGGATCAAATAGCAGCACCTTCCATGGTAACAGCCATGTTCCACACAGAAAAACGGGCGCATAAAAACTGCAAAAGTTTAGGTACGCTGGCTGACGTATCGGATATTTCGGAGAAGTATCAGTCAACACAAAACCCAATGCAAAAGGACAACATCAAAGGGCAAAAGCACCAGCTGACACTTTAGCAAAATCAGAAGCTGCATTGACTGGAGTCAAAACTGTTTGAAGGGACCTGCCGAAACCTTGCTGACACATGGAGCAAAGACTGGACTCAAAACTGTGCGGATCTTGCCCAAAATAGCCCTTGGAAGCGCACCTCCAGGCAATGTCGAAGCTCACAGCTGAATCGCAAAGTCTCAGCCTGCCAGGTCGATCAAATGAAACCACAGTCAGCCACAACATGGTCAATACAGAAAGAAATGCCAAAGGAAAACATCAAACCAGCTGACACGTTGGCAAAATCAGAAGCTGCATTGACTGGATTCGAAACTGTTTGAAATGACCTGTCGAACCATCAGCAGCAAACTGGTGAACTTGCAACAAATCACGAAACAAACATCAGGGAAAAGGCAGACAACAGGAAATGTGTTTTGACCACCTGCGACAAAACATGAAATGTCACCTTTTTCAACACATTAGCAAGAAGGTCGGGCGTCAGCCTATGCAAAACAAATTAAGAATCAATTGGAACCGCTTAGCACTACCACCACCCTGTTTCCAGGGTTGGCAAGCCAATCGTGATTCTCCAAATAATCTAAATTCTTCGTTGAATAATTGACTGTTGCAACCACTGGCACGCCAAACAAATCGCGATGGTATGCGCATGTGCCACCTGCAGTTGAACCGAATTCAACTAAGGCATCATACTTGCCCTGAAGCTTTTCCTGGTGGCTGACAAGGAAATTCAAATCTCTCACATCATCAAGGACCAATCCATCATGTACGGCCCGCTGAAAGTGCCTCATGGTCTCTGGGAAAAACTCCAAAGTTCCTATCTTCAGTTCCAAAGGTCGCTTGAACAGGCTCTTGGCCCATTCAGTTTTCCCTGCTCGGGAAGGCCCGAGCACAACCAAGATAGGGTAGCGCAAGGCATCAGCTTGAAAAAGCTTGAGCCAAGCCTCAGCATCTGGCACTTTCGGAAACGGCCGGAAGAGGCTGGGGTTGGACCGAATCCTTTGAACTCGCTCTGCCATGGCCAAAGTCAAAGCTGCACTATCCTCATGGTCCTTGCAAGCATCTAAATTTCGTTTGCGTGAGAGCACACCATCTCTTGTCAAATAAAGCAATTTCTCATAAGTGGCTGAGCTGATTTTACGTTGCTTCCACAACGTCTCCGGCCACTTGCCCAGGACTTGGTAGGTCTTCTCACACCGAACCCAGCATGGCAAATAATTGCCCTCTGTGAACGGCAACCCATCCTTGCCAAAGAGTGTGCCGATTTTGTCTGCGAAGACGTAAAACATCCCCCGGTCAATGGACCGTTGCAACTGTCGCCCAGACAGCCCTTCACCACAGAGATCTGTGGAGCTCGCATTTGGTCTGGCAGCAGCAAAGGAAAACACATCAACCACACGGCTGTCTAAGGCTTTGTGGAATTGCACCATGAGGTGGACGTGTGGCTTGCCTGATGAACATGTCTCCATGGAAGCACACCACTTCTCTACTCCCCAATGAGCAACATGATCACGAACAAAAGTCAAGAAAGCTGGCCATTGATCCTGCTGCACGCCATGGTACGTCAACAGCACTGCAACGGAACGAATCCGATACCCTTGGCGGCCTGTCTCCTTCTTGCCTACCAAAGACATAGCGGAAGCTTGGGCTGGTCGGCCACCAGGGTCCTTCCTCCCTTTCACCGTTTGCCATTCCTCCCGCGCTCGTTGCAACTGCTGAGCGTGTTCCACACAGCCTCCTTTGTCAGGGTGCACCTTCTTGATGATGCACCGGAAAGCTTTCTCCACCAAAGGATCAGGGCTCTCCCGCGTGACCTTCACGCAGACTCCATATTGGTGGGCCAACGCCAACAACAAGGAAACTAAGGCGCGTTTCGCCACCTGCACAGCGGAAGCTACCATCTTGAACCAAAACCACTGCCTCACAGGACATCAGCGGAGGAAGTTTTACTGCAAAGCAACGCGTTAGTTCTGATTGGAAACAATGTGCGGAGTAGGTTTGGAGTAAACCCTTGCGGAGGAGTAATAGCCAAATCAGGTGGCATTTGCAATGGAAAATACGCGGAGGAGGTTTCGCCCGAACTAAAAATACAATGTTATTTCTGTCGGGAAAGAACCTCCTCCGCAAGCTACTAAGAATGAATTGGGAAGTAAGGCGCTAAGAGTCTACGGGGGTGAAGGGGCAGGTCCTGACACTACGGAGTCGCGAACCGGTACATGTCCATGTCGACACCCGTACACTTCATCACCCCGCCTGCACCGTCTTGGAGATGCATTGGGTCGGCGCGTGTGTACCTGGAAGCAAGTGGCTATAGGATGACACGCAACTACGACTACAACACCTTCGAAGTGTCACGACTGACTCTGACATAATGCTGTCAAAGCAACCAAGCTAATCACATGGCCGTGCTATAAATGCGGTTTGTAGAAAACCAGGAGCTGCCATGGTCAAAAGCAAATGCGCGTCATGTGTTGCACTAAGCTGACAGATGACTGCCGACTCCTGAGGTCAAAGTTTCTGAGGCAGAAGCGGCTGATCAGCTACACAGAGAAAATCGCGAGCACCACATGCATTCCCGTACATCATGCAAGGACCTACCACTCTGACACTTCAGACTTGGGAACCCAGCACTGCTACAAGACACGGCAAACATGTTAACCAAACTAGGAACAACTAGGAAACATACAAACATGCTGCAGGTGGACAGGAAATGGCTGTGCTCGAAGCTGCAACTACAAGACTGCAGGCCTCGTCACGGCTACAAATAATAAAGTCCAGAAGTCTTACCCGGGATCTATAACCTCAGGCAATTCAAGCTCACATCTCTTCCCATAGAAAGACGGTTGTCCAGTTAACTCTACCGACGAGGATTGCCAAAACCAAAGGCGCGCATGGGGAAGAGGTCTCATAAGTCTTGTTCAATGTTCAATGTGGTCCAAAAACCCTTTGTGACAACAACTGGCAAAACAAGATGTTTAGCTGACAAAATGGGTTTCCTAAATCTTGTTTCGCAAGCCCCGATTCCATATTCATCCCTTGCTTGACAGATCAGATTATGTTATACGCAATCATCGGCCAGCACTGTGCGGCAAATTACAAGCAAACTGGCTGTTGCGACGAGTTTCCCATTTGCTGTCGCACTTTGGTCGTCTGTGTCACGAGCCGGGCAGAGTGAAAAGCAGCTACACAACCGAAGGCCACTCAAGTGAGTGATCTATGCCACTCCAACTGTACCTTGGGGCCTGTGGTCTGCACCACTGCAACTGTAGTTTCCCATGCTCTGCGAGGCAAAGGCTCCTGCGAGCCTCACGCACCTCTCATTCTGCCCGATCTCCCTGCAAGCACATGTCACAATCAAAACAACGACAACAATGAGGTTGGCTCGGAGCGGCATTGATAGCATGGGCGCTGTCCATTCTGAGACAGAACACTTTTATTACTGTGTTTCAAATGCAGGCTCTCTCTCTTTCAGTCAAATGTGACACGGACATGATCAAAAACGAAACTGCCGCAGGTTCGGTACGGCATTGACAGAATGGACGCTGCATAGCTTGGAATGACTGGTTCAGCAGTCAAAACCAACCAGGCTCTCTAACTCTACCACGCCTAGTTGGGGGCTCTCGCCAACTCTGCAGCATCCGCCTCAGGACAGCATTGCTCTGGCCCGGTATGAAAAACCTTTGAAACATGCTCCCTGCCTCCTTGGCTTCGACCAGGAGCTTCAAATCTGCGGTGGACAACATTTTGGCCGCCTGCAGGAACAACAGACTGGTGTACAGATTCGCCACTAACATTCAAACGCTTTATGGTCAACTAGACCCCTACAAGAAAAGATCCAAGCGATTCCACCGAAGGTTAAGAGAAACATCTGCTTGCCACCCAAACATCGGTGGCAATACTATGGGGGAATGCTGCCCATGTGGTCTTGGAGAACTACGCGTTTCAAGCTCCCAAATTAAGAACCTATATCTGGCCACCTTCAAACCACAATCAGCACACCAACATCCCGCACCGCTGCACCTACAACCCTTCAAGGCCAAGCCTGCGACCCCAAACAAGCGCACTGTGGCAACCGCGCGGTGTAGACTAACCAGCCCACAAGCAGCAAGGCCCCAAACAAAGCCCGGTGTCTAAACACAACCTACCGCCTACCGCCCTCACGGGTCTACCTACCGCCCGTCCAGGTCAAACCTACGGCCTCAAATCCCGGTGTTTAAGGTGTACCACACCCCTGGTGTTTAAGGTGAACCACACCGGTGTTTAAGGTGTACCACACCCCTGGTGTTTAAGGTGAACCACACCGGTGTTTAAGGTGTACCACACCCCCGGTGTTTAAGGTGAACCACACCAGTGTTTAAGGTGTACCACCACCACGGTGTGTAAGGTACACCCCACCTGCAACCCTGCAAGCCCGCCTACGACCCTCAAACCTCCACCTACGACCCTTCCAGATCACACCTGCGACCTGCAAATCTCCTTGTATAGGGAGCGCACCTACGACCCACAAACCTCCACCTATGACAATTCCAAGTCACACCTACCACCTGCATATCCCCTTGTAGGGAGCGCGCCTACACCCAACGATTCACTACCCAACGAGTGCAAATGTTTCTGGTTGCTTATGTGCTGCACACAAATTCCCGCGCTTCTGCGTGAACATGGCCACACGCAAAACCACGCGTATGTTTTGAGCAACAAAACTACAAGTAGTCGCTATACATTACACACCGTCCAGAAACAGTGACAAAATTTGCAGCATTGTAGAGATTAAGTCACTAGAGCAATTTCTGTCCGAAACTGTGAGCGACATTGCTCATCTTACAAAGAAGCTGCAAAATGACAGCTCTTTTTCCCAGCAGATTGGCCTCGAGTTACAATCGGCAGAACATGCGTCTGCTTGCCAGCTCGAAAAATGGAGGAAGGTCGAAAAATGCTCTTTACACACATACAGTTGCTCTCACTTAGCCTCGGAGGCCGGCCCCTCCACTTCCTTTGCCTTGGATGGAAAGCGAAAGCATGAAAACGAAAATGGGGGAGACGCTGGGAATGATCTTACACAATCAAAAGAAGGCCACCCGGCCTCCTCAACTTCCTTGCTCTTTGCATCTAGGAGGAGTTGCAGATCTGCCTTTGACAACCCTTTGGCAGCCTGCCATTCATGAACATGAGGACACACAGCGTCCTGCACGTGAAAGTCCGCCCAGCACTCACGCAGAGGCAGAGAGGCACCTTGATTAGACGGGTCCGTTTGCGGAGGGCATTCTTTTCCATCTTCTTGGCTTCGCGGGCTGCTTTCTTCGCAGCTTCATGCTTGTGCTTCAAATCTTGGAGCTGTTCACACAGCACGGCCTCACACATAACAGACTACAGTCGTCCCCAAAATCACCCCAACACAGATTTCCAAGGATAGGATGCCCACTCAAGGTGAACTGGCATGGGGGGGCATGGATCACTGGGTGATGCCAGGCTGAATGCGATGACTACCTACCTGCCTGGCTTCACCTACTCAACTCTCCACCTGACGAACTCTAAACGACATGCGTGTGGACATGCATCAGCGCCCCGTGAACTACAAGACTGCCGCACGATCTTTTTGCAAACAAACTTGTTTTAGCCGGTTCTATTTCTGGGACCGCAAACTGAGCTGCAAAGTGGCTTCGCTCCAGTGGGCCTCCCTAGTTGCTTAGTCCAACGTGAGTACTGGTCTGCCGCGAAATGTTGGAGGAAACTTTCGCCGCTTGGGAGCTGGACCACAAGATGAAGAGGCATCTGGGGCAGCAGGCAGCGGTTTCTCAGGCGGGCCCCAATGAATGTAAGACATGAAGTTCAGACGCATCCGATTTGGAAAAATGATCTTGGCTTCTTCCAATGTTGGGGGCGTAGTAGGCACCACAGGCACGAACTTCCAACCCAAACTTGCCCGAATCTTGTCCGACAGGTCTGCTTGCTGGTTCAAGATCCCATCTCGATGGAAGGCTTTGCTCCAATCACCAGGCAAGACTTGGTCTATGGTTTTGAAAATCACTTGCAGCCACCTCTGCGCATCCACAACACCCTCCGTCGCTTCAGACTTGCTGCGTTTCCAATTTTCCATCAAAGCAGTCTTGAAAGGACCAAACACGTGTGTGTCACAAGGCTGCAACCACCGCGTCATCCGAGCAGGGACAAAAACCAAACGCAGCCCGCGCTGCCGAGCCAATTTGTAAATTGATTGGTGTATGTGTGCTTTTGCCGTGTCTACAATGAGAATGACATATCGCTCGTGGACCAAACTCCCCAACGTCTTGGCTAACAAACAAATGTATCGCCGCATTGTGGCATGGGAATTCCAGGCAGACTTTTGTCGCCACAGGTGCACCTGTGGAGGGCAAATCTTTTCAACACTGCGAAGCAAAGTTTTGGTGAAGCGGTGCTCGTTTCCGAGAAGAACTTGAGGCAGAAGTGCTTGCACTTCTGGATCACTTGCTACCGATGCCAGGTATGACACATGTCCGCGAATCTCGGACAAGGAAGCTGCATCAGAAGGCTGCTCCCGGGAATCAATCTGCAATTTCAATACCGTCCCACGCAGTCCACAGAAGTGATATGCCAGCGAGGTCTCGTCCATGTTGATGAGCAAAGGCTGCCGCCCTGAAGGCGCATCGGCCACAGCTGCATTCATCCAACGGAAAAAAGCCACGGCCTGCAAAATTGGGGTCAAAGATGGTCCCAAAAATGGGACCGCCAGGCGGTCCCAAAAATGGGTCCGCCAAAGTGGTAGGAAATGAAAACAAAAGGGTGGTCACAATTACGGTCCCAAAAATGAGACCGCCAGACGGTCCCATTTTTAGGACCGGAAATGTACATAAAAGTCTTTCAATCGGCTCCCTAAAATTTGGATCAATTCCTTCAATACTCATACGAGACACCTTGCTATTCCTAAGCTCAGGAGGAACATGATCGTGGACTCGCAGCATCCCAATACGGGCATGCCAGCGACGCCGAAAGCTTGCCAACCACTTTCGCTGCGTCCGGGCAGAAGCTGCAAAAATCTTCTCCATGGCACTTTTCGTTGCCGCTGGCAAATTTGTTGGCAACAGTTTCGGCCCTTGTTCCATAATCTGGCTGCGCGATGGCGCCACGCCATGCACAAAATTCTGCGCACGCAGCCAACTGCAAAGCCTGTGCTCCACAACATAACGGCAAGCAACAACATTGTCCTTCGGCGTGACATGTGCCCAAGCTGTGGGGTCTGGCCCGCACTGTGCCATTTCTTGTTCAAATCCAGATTTCACATCATTCACTATAGCGTTCTTTGCGCCCAAATCTGGAGGCTGGAGTTGCAGCTTGCTTTGTCCCCTTCCCAGAAGGAAGTCCGCCACAATTTCCGGCTGGAAGCTTGAGAAATGGAAGACAAGCAAGGTCCTAGGAGAGGACGACGCGTGCAAGGTCTTCTTCTGCGCAGATGACAGTCTGCGCTTCTTTTGCTGCAAGGCACGTATTTGGCGCCGCAGTTGCAAGCTACATGGATTCGGCATTGCTTCTCTAGGCAACATGAAGAATGGAATGCAAATAATATGTCGTGAAAGTTGCTTGGCTTTTCTTCTGGAACCTGCATGGCCTATTTCCCACCCTACCCAGCAGCCACACTTCTTGTATACCAATGCTTCTGGCCACGGCAAAAAAGCATCCGGAATCATAACAGGTACGTTCATGCTGCCATCACGAAAAAATTGCGGTAGCATCCTCATGCCTTGCGTACTCATCATGGACGGACACCAGTTAAAAACTTGCATGCCGCTTGAACTTCCAACAAAATGCAAAACCTTATTGCAAATAATCTGCCAAAAGTAAGAAGTCGCTACAGGGGAGGCCCAAAACTCCGAAGCCAATCCAAGGAGCAGCAAACGGTACCAAAAACAGGACCCCCCACATTAGCCCCAGAACCACCAGAGCAACACCAGCCCTCAGCCTGCAGCGCATTCTGCTTGCCAGCTGCCTTTGCCTTTGCTTTGGGCGGCATCACCTGCAAGCACGCCACAACAAAGCAGCGTATCACAAACCCCAGACTTCTTCCATGCGAACAGAATCGCTGATAACATGTTTGGCCCTGAAACAACAAACCCAATGGCACCCGCCCGTGCAAACGCCTGCAGCAAAAACACTTTCCGCGGTTCCCTGAGCAGTGGCTTCAGGCTGCTGTTTTCTCAACCACGCTGGACTGGGTAATCTTAACATGCAGCTTGCAAGCGAATTTCAGAGAGACACATTAGCAATCCAAACGTTTTCGCTCGGAGGACAAACAACCTGTTCCTAATTAAGCAACAAAACCACGGAAATGCACCACAACACGATTGCCAGCCTTGGAAAGCCAATCATGCGTGTCCAGCAATGACAAATTTTGCGTGGAGTAATTCAATGTCGCTACAATTGGAATTCGGAACAGATATTTCTCATATTTACATTGGCCACCAGGCGTGACACCAAACTCCAGCTGTACATTGTATTTGCCTTGAATCTTGTCCTGGTTCTCCGTCAAAAAGCTCAAATCTCGGACATCGTCTAAAATGATGCCATCGTGGATCTTCCGATTGAATTCACGCAAACCGTCAGGGAAATGCAGGAGAGGACCAACCTTGAGTTCCAACGGGCTTCGAAACAAGGAGTTGGCATATTCGGTCTTGCCAGACATAGAGGCACCCAGGAGCAACAAAACAGGATACCGCAAGGCATCCATCTCGAAAAGCTTCAGCCAAGCGGTCACCTCTGCAATTTCCGGAAACGTTTTGTAGAGTTCAGGATTGGATCTGATTCTCTTCGTGTTGCTGGCAATGAGGGCCTGAAGCTCTTGCTTTTCTTCTTCTTGCACGACAGCGTCTAAGTTGCGTTTTCGGGCTGGTACGCCATCCCTAGTCAAGTACAAGTACTCCTTGTACACCTCCGTTGTGACTTTCCGTTGCTTCCAAAGCTTCTCAGGCCATGCGCCCAAGACCTGGTAACGAAACAGCTCGTCTGTCCAGACAGGGGCATAGTTTCCGGCCACACAGAGTCCGCCACAAGACAGGCGAGCCGTGCCAATTTTGTTTGCCCAGACATAGAAAAATCCACGGTCTATGCTCATCTGCAGTTTCTTCCTGCACAAACCATCGCCACACAAGTCCGTTGGCGAGACATTTGGTTTAAGCCTTTCGAAAACAAAAGCAGAAACGGTTCTATCAACTTCGGACTTGAACTGGAGCATGACATGGGCATGGAATTTGCCTGACGCACAAGTCTCCAATGTCGTGCACCAATGGCGCACTTTCCAAGGCTGGAGGTGATTGAGGACAAAGACATTCAAGGCAAGCCATTGGGCCGGATCAGCAAACCCATTGTAAGTAAGAAGGACTGATGTGCCTCGTACCCGATACTCATTGCGCTGCGCAGGAGCTGGAACCATTGACAAAGGATGCTCCGCACTTCTGCTGGCAGCAGAGCCATCACGAGCTTTTTTCTTCGCAAGCTCCCAAGAGGCTCTAGCTTCATTCAATTGCTGTTGGTGCCGCACATCTCCGCCACGATCTGGATGAGTCTTCAATACAAGCTTCCGGAACACTTTCACAATGTCATCATCGCTGGAATCCCGTGTGCAACTCGACTGCACGTTGTAGAGCGGAGCCAAGGCATGCAATAGAGCTACAAGAGCTCGTTTGGCCACAAGCACTGCCGAGCACCCCATGACTTTGCACAAACAGGAGTTGCCACGTCAAGTCACCCTCGAACAACAAAAATGGCGGCAACAGCCTTTGGATGTGGCAAAAAACAGCACAAAAACCATGATGTCCAGCTGCTACTCCGCCTACTCCGCTACTCCCGGCAAAGTGATGCCCCTAGATCCTATAGGCAGAAAGACATTTCAGGCAACAGGTCGGAGTAAGACGAACAAGAAAATTGAGATTTCCAGACGCTTTCTGCAGTCTAATTGCCATGATGTCCAGCTGCTACTCCGCCTACTCCGCTACTCCCGGCAAAGTGATGCC